>Ga0207684_10000391_pt1 | contig 58641 bp, 62 predicted proteins | sample KBSK5501metaG_FD_184342 | JGI IMG/M metagenome (GOLD analysis project Ga0207684, IMG submission 184342) | Corn, switchgrass and miscanthus rhizosphere microbial communities from Kellogg Biological Station, Michigan, USA - KBS K5-50-1 metaG... | ecosystem: Host-associated > Plants > Roots >... | reverse complement strand
GCGCCGTCGTAGCGCAATTGCGGCTCTTCGCCAAGGGGCGTCGCCGACGAGGTTGGCACCATTTCGCACCGGCCGAAGTTCTGCATGATCAGGCAGAAATCGTTCTGCGGCAGTCCGGGTGGGATCTGGTAACCGTCGGCTGAGTCGGCAGCCAACGATATCCCGGTACGCGCCGAGAAGTTCTGCATGGCGGCTCTCGTCACATCGTGGTTGATGATGTAGGAAAGCCGAACCGTGGCTGTTTCAGCAGTCAATAAAGATCACAAGTCCTGGGGCAAGCCGCGAGACTCCGACATTATATCTATGGCTCCCGTAACATCTTTGTACACGGATCGCGTCGTGAGCGCCATCCGCCGAACAGCCCTTGACAGGTTTTCGCTCACCGCTTTGATTAGTTGGAGTCGGATCAAAACAACACCATGCACGATGTCCTGGTTCACTACCTCGAGGTCAATTTTCCGGAGATCGCCGACCAGCTCGCGCACGCCCAGGGCCGGGAACCGAGCGAACAAGAGCGTGCGGCTGCGGCGGAGCGGCTGCGTGAGCTGATCCGCCGGCTCCGTCGGGAGGCGGTCGAGCCGGCAGGCGAATGGCACGAGCCACGCGCCAGCGCGAGCGAGCTGATCGCCAGCGTCGACGGGGAGCTCCGCCCTGACGAGCGCCAGGTTCTCGATCATTTCTTCGAACTGTTCGCGCGCTCGATGGAGCGGACCCAGGCGGCCACGCCGCCGCAAGCCGCGGTTGCCGAGCCGCCGGCCGCCCCCGCGCCCACGGCCGAAGCGGCACCCACGCCCGAGGCATCGGTTGTAACGGAGGCGGCTCCCGTGGTGATTGAGGAACCGGAAGGCCAACCATCGGCCGCGGTGGTCGAACCACCAGCGGCGGAAACGCCGCCTGCAGAGGCCGAAGCGCCGGCCGCTCCGCCCGAACATGACGACGCCTCACAGCCTGAGGTCCCAGCCGCCGCAAGAGTCGTGGCGGAGGCGCCAGAAACCGTTCCCGAATCCTTACCAGCTGCCGAGCCGGTGCCCGAGGCAGTCCAGCAGCCACCCCCTGCGGAGGCGCCGCCGGCGCGCCTGGTTCCCGAGCAGACGGCCGGCCCACTTCAGACCATCCTGCTGGCGGCTGCGCAGCAAGCCCTCGACCTCCTCCAGGTGGACGCCACTCAGGTGTTCACCATCGGCGAGCAGCGCCGCTTCGTCCTCCGCGCCGGGGTGCCCACCGAGTCGCTCGCCGCCCCGGAAGGCACGATATCGATCGACAGCGGGCTGCTCCGTCGGGCGCTGGACAACAACGAGGTGCTTACCATCGAGGACCTGGCGGCCGAGGAGCTTTCCCCCGACGAGGCCGTCTGGGTCGACGCCGGCTATCGCGGCATGGCGGCCATCGCCCTGTCCCCACCGCTGGAGCGCCCGGTCGGGGTCCTGGTCCTACTCCGCCGTACGCCCTGGCGGCTCGACCGCCGCGATGCCGTCCGGCTGGAGGACCTGGCGGTGGAAGCCGTCGCGGCGCTGCGGTCGAACAGCCTCGCGATCAAGGTCGCCGAGGTGGCGGTCCTCCAGGAGCGAGTGAACATTGCCCGCGAGATCCACGATGGGCTCGCCTCCGACCTGGCGGCCGTCGTTGCCCTCTTCAAGTATTACGAGCAGCGGCGCCAGCGTGATCCGGACGATGCGAGCCAGCTGTTGCCCCAGCTCCGGTCGATGACGGAGGAGATCCTGTCCGGCGCCCGCAACATTCTCCAGTCGCTGCGGCCGAAGACCATCAGGTCCCAGGGCCTGCTCGCGTCGGTGTTGAAGCTCGTCGACCAGTTCGGCCGGATGAACCTGGTCGAGACCAACGTCAGCATCCGCGGGGAAGAGAGCGTCGTCGCCCCCGAGCAGAAGGAAGTCATCTTCCAGGTGCTACGCGAGAGCCTCTCGAATGTCCGCAAACACGCCCAGGCCCGCAACCTCTGGGTCGTGCTCGATCTGTCATCGTCGCCCTGGGTCATGACGGTTCGCGATGACGGCCGCGGCTTCGACGTGCGCCGCGTGGCGGAGGATCCGAGGAAGGGCGGTTCGTACGGTCTGGTCGGCATGCGCGAGCGCGCGGAGTTGATCGGCGGGACGCTGGAGATGGTCAGCCAGACGTTTGAGGGAACGCTAGTCACCTTGATCGGTCCTTCCGAGCGTACTGAATGAACCGGGTCCGGGTGCTGATCGCCGACGACCGGCCGATCTTTCGGGCCGGCGTGCAGGGCATGCTTCGCGATTTTGCCGAGATCGACATCGTCGGCGAGGCGATGACGGGCCGCCAGGCGGTGGAGGGGTCCCGTCGGCTGAAACCGGACGTCATCCTGATGGACCTCAACATGCCGGAGATGGGGGGGATCGCCGCCACGCGGGCGATCAAGGAAGAGGATCCCGACCGCGTGATCCTCGCGTTGACCGTCTCCGAGGCGGAAGAGGACATCGTCGAGATGGTCGCGGCGGGCGCCTCGGGCTACGTCTTAAAGGATGTCGATCCGGCGAGCCTCGCCCGCAGCATCCAGGACGCGCACGCGGGCCGCTTCCAACTGGACGATGTGCTGACCCGGCGGGTCATCATGCGGCTCGGCGCCACTTTCAAGAGAACCCGCCGGCCGCCGGCCCAACCCCTGACCGAACGAGAAACCGAGATCCTCAAGATGGTCGTGGAGGGCAAGGGGAACAAGGCGATTGCCAACCGGCTGGGCCTCGGCGAGGGCACCGTCAAGTCGCACCTGCGGAATATCTACCGGAAGCTGCAGGTCCAGACGCGGACCGAAGCTGCCGCGCACGCCGTCCAGCTCGACCTGTAGCGAACGTCCGTTCGCTACCAAAGGGGTGGCCGGCACGCCAGCCGATAGATTTACGGGCGGGTTGAGGGGCGGTAGCCTGATGGGCACCAAGGGAGTCCTCTGCGCGGCTTTTGCGGAATCTAAGAATGTGGGGGTGGTCGCGATGAAGAAGTTGATCGTTATAGTCGTCGGCCTGCTTGGTGCGATCGTGGCCGGCGGCGCGAATTTCACGCCTTAAGCAGCTCGTTTCACGACTTTCAAAAGACCCGGGCCCTTGCCCGGGTTTTTCTTTCTGTGAGGGAACGGGTTTCGGGCGAGTTATCTCTTTAAGATACTGAGGACCTGATGGCGCGGAGCCGCCTTTTCACCGCCTACGCTCTGTCCATAGCCGTCGCCGGGCTCGGGCTGGCGCTCGTATTAACCGTGCTTCAGGCACCCCATGACGTGCACTCCTGGACCGACGAGGTGCTAGTCCGGGCAGCGATCCTGGCGGTTCTGACTTTTCTTTCCTCCATTTCACCGCTAAAAACACGAACTGGCGCCGCGGTCACCGTGGGAATGGCCCCGCTTTTTGGCGCCCTCCTAATCCTTCCCACGTGGGCGGTGATGTGGGTGGCCGCCATTGCCACAGCGGATGAGCGGCTTCTGAAGAAACAGGTGAGTTGGAAATCATTCCTCTTCGCGAGAGGGATGTTTGCGCTGGTTTACGGCATTCCGAGCCTGGTTCTTGCCGCCATGGGTTTAGCACCGATGTTAAAGACACCACCACCGATCTGGTACGGCGTCCAGCCGGTGGCCGTCCTGGTCATAGTGGCGCTGAACCTGGGGCTGGTCGCAGTGTTCTTCGCACTCTATAACGGCTCAAACATGTGGGAGTTGGTGAAACACAGCTTCACCGGAACTTGGCTTACCTATATTGCCCTTCCCGTTCTCGGCTACCTCATCTATGTATTTCTTCTCAACAAGGGAGCCGTTCAGCTGGTTGTGTTCCTTCTTTACGGCCCGCTCCTTGTTTATCGGGCAAGCCTGCAGAAACAGCACCGCTTGGATCAATGGCTTCGCGACTCATTCATTATGCAAAGCCGCGTCGTTGACAAACGAGATGGCCAAACATTCGGCCATTCGCAGCGAGTCGGGGAGCTATCAGAAACGGTGGCTCAACTGCTTCACATCAATGAGGATCAGTGCAATGTGATCCGCGTCGGAGGCATTCTTCACGATCTCGGCAAAATTGCGATACCCGACTCCATCTTGCTCAAACCTGGCAAGTTGACACCGGAGGAGTACGAGATCATCAAGACGCACCCAGTTGAGGGTGCAGCTATCCTCGCTGAACACCCGGAACAGAAGGAAGTGTCCGACATTGTGATGCACCACCACGAGCGGTGGGATGGTGGCGGTTATCCGGACGGTATCAAGGGAGAAGAAATTCCGCTCGGCTCTCGAATCGTCAATGCCTGCGATGCCTTTGACACCATCACCCAGGCACGCGTCTTCCGTCCGACCGTAAAGACCCCAGCGGAGGCAATCCGAGAACTCCGCCAGCTCGCGGGCACCTGGTACGACCCGGCAGTGATCACCGCACTCGAGAAGATCGTCGGCGAGCGATGGGGTGTCGAAATTGTGCCGACATCACCACCACCCGTCGCCCCGAAATACGGCGATGTCCTGGCCATCCGGCGATTCCGGCGACTCTGGGTTGGTCAGGGCGTTTCTTACTTCGGCGACATGATGAACACGACTGGGCTCGCCATCATGCTCTTTGTTCTGACGCGGTCGCCCGGCGTGGTCGCTCTGGGATTAATTGCCAAGGCCGTGCCGGTTATCGCGTTCGGCCTCGTAGCAGGCCCGATTGTTGATCGGTTTGATCGGCAGCGGGTCATGATCCTCGCCGACTTGATCCGCGCCGTGTTGACCATAACAATTCCCTTCCTCGCCCTTCGATGGCTACCCGGCGTATTCATAGCCGTAGGTCTCATCGCAACCGCAAGCACGTTTTTTAACCCAGCGAAACAAGCTATTCTTCCCAACCTTGTCCCGCCGGAACAGTTGGTCAAGGCGAATAGCCTCATCACTTCATCCGAGCGCGTATCGGAACTCCTTGGTTACTCGGTCGCCGGAATCATCGCAGCCGCGGTGGGTTGGGCGCCCCTTTTCCTCATTGATGCGGCAACCTACCTTTTCTCAGCCGTCAGCCTCTTGGGCGTCCCAGATGCCCTCCGTTCCGCCGGTAAGAAACACCTTCGGATCGTGGACGATATCGTGGCTGGTATGCGGTTCGTTGCGTCGAGCCCTAGCCTTCGCTCAACCATGACGCTGACCACCATGGCTGCTCTCTTCATGGGACTGACATTCCCAACGCTGGTTGTTCTGGCTTACGGCCCGCTCCGAGCTGGCGCATCCGGATACGGTTTCCTCGAAGCGGCCATTGGTGCTGGTGCCGTCATTGGTGCCTTGGTTGCACCTCAGTTGATGAATCGATACCGAGCTGGTTTGCTCATCCTCTTAGGGGTCGCAGGCTTTGGAGCTTCGTACGCTTTAACAGGGTTGGTTATAAGCTTCCCCTTGGCACTCGTGTTTCTCTTTTTAGGCGGCGCCGCAAATACTGCATACCTGGTGCCATTGGTCTCAGTAACGCAGCGTGAAGCGCCGGACTACATCAGAGGACGGGTAATGGCGAGCCGCTTTCTTTTGGCACAGGCCGGCCTTCTCGGCGGAATCGCACTGGCAGGGCCGCTCAGTGACCGACTCGGCGCCCCTTTGGTCTTTGTGGCAGCGGGATTCCTCTTAATATGTTCCGCGGCGGTTGGCTTCGCCTTCAAGAACCTTCGCAACGCGAGCCTGCGCGAGGTTCCATCAGCGCCCGTTCTCAAAGCCGTCTCAGGCTAGCGCGTGTTCCTTTTCTTTGCGGTGATCGCCGCCGCGCTGGTGATAGCCGTTCTGATCGGAGGCGATGTCCGGCGGCTCAGCCAGATCAAGATCCGGCACCTCGAGCTGCTGCTGGCCGCATTTGCGGTCAAGGTCGCGGTTGCTCTCCTCGGGACGACCCATTCCGAGGTAGCCGTTACCTTCGCCCGGCCGCTGAACGTCACCGGCGCCATCCTGCTCCTTGCCGTCGTCTGGTTCAACCGCCGGATCCCCGGGGCACTCCTCTTCGGAGGTGGCCTCACCTTGAACCTCATCGTGATCCTGGCCTTCGGCGGCCGGATGCCCGTGCTGCTACCGCATGACGTCGACCCCAATTCGCCCGTGCTCGCCCTGCTCAGGGGTGGTCTCGATCCGCTTCATGTTGCGCTGTCCCATCCGCAAGGGCTCTGGTTCATCGGCGACATCTTCGCGATCCCAGGCCTCGGCGGCCATGCGTCCCTGGTCAGCATCGGCGACCTCTTGATGGCCGCCGGCGTCGGCTGGCTGATCATCCGCTGCAGCCAGCGGGCGCCGGCCCTGACCCCGGCCTACGGGCCCAGTCCGTCGCAGTAGCCCGATGCCCGCCTGCTGGCGCGCATGCCCCGCCGCCTCGCGATCGTTTCCTCTATACGTGAGGCCAAAATGATCCAGCGCACCAGGGTCGAGCAACTGTGGCGCAGCCGTGACTTCCGCGCACTCATCTTCCTCGGGGTCCTGGCCTCCCTAACGCTGATCCTGGCTTTCGCCATTCGTGGGATCCTCGGCCCCTTCATCGTCGCCGGCATCCTGGCGCTGATGCTCAACCCTATCGTCAACGCCGCCGAGCGGCGTCGCGTCCCTCGGATCGTCGCCGTGCTTGTCCTCTACGGCGTACTCGCCGCGGTGCTGGCCGCGGTCGTCCTCTTCCTGGTCCCGCTGATCCAGCAGGAGTTCAGCTCGCTTGTGGCGCAGGGTCCTGCGATCGCCAGCTACTTCCAGGACTTGGCCGACAAGCAGCACGTGGTTTCGGTGCTCGGGGTGCCGATCGACTTGCGCCAGGCGTACAACGATTCGGTCCACAACCTACCGGCCCTGCTCGCCGGCCACCTCTCGTCGGTGGTCGAGAACGTCTTCATGCTGGTCAACTGGTTGTTCCAGACCCTCCTCGTGCTGCTCGTGGCCTTCTTCCTCGTCAAGGACGCACCCAGCATCCGCCGCTTTTTCAAGGGCCTGGTGCCGCACGGCTACCGCACCGACGTTCACGAAGTGGCGGCCGAGATCTACGGCATGCTGGGCGCCTACATGCGCGGCCAGCTGGCGATCTGTGCGCTGGTGGGATTGGTCACGGGTGTCGCGATGTGGATCGTCGGCGTCCCTTACGCGCTCGCGCTCGGCATCGTGGCCGGTGTGACGGCTTTCATCCCGTTCATCGGTCCATTCCTCGGCGCCCTGCCCGCCGTCGCGATCGCGGCCTTCGTGTCGCAGTCCTCGGGGAAGGTGATCCTCGTGCTGGTGATCTACTTCGTGATCTCGAACGTCATCTACAACTTCATCTCCCCCAAGGTGTTCGGTGACGCCGTGCACCTGAGCCCAATGCTCATCATCTTCGCGTTCGTCGTGGGCGGCTATCTCGGGGGCATCCTCGGGCTCTTCGTGGCGGTCCCAGTGGCCGCCACGCTGCGCATCCTGTTCTCCTACGCCCACGAACGCATCTACTCCTGAGCCTGGCGGCGGGCCAACCCTCGCACTGCTCTCCGACGTCCACAGCAATCTCGAGGCGCTCGAGGCCGTGCTCAGGGCGATGCCGCCCGTTGAACGAATCCTGGTGCTCGGCGATACGGTCGGCTATGGACCCGACCCGAACGCGGTGATCGATCGACTTCGGTCGGTGCGTGCCAAAGCCGTGCTGGGCAATCATGATCAGGCGATGCTGGACCCGTCGGTGCTCGACTGGTTCAACTCCCACGCGGCCGCCGCCGCCCGCTGGACCCAGACCGTGCTTACCCCGGCGAGCCGGCGATACCTTGCCGCGTTGCCAAAGTACGGCCGGATCGGCCAGCACCGTTTCGTCCACGGCAGCCCGCGCAAGCCGTACCTCTGGGAGTACATCCTCGACGAGCTCCAGGCCCTCGAGCTGCTCATGTGGCTGGGGTCACGCTGGTGCTTCTTCGGTCACACTCACCTTCCGCGGATTTTCACGGAGGAGGGTGAACAGGTCCCGCCGCCGCGGGAATGGATTCCGCTGCCGGCCTCCGCCCTGGTCAACCCGGGTAGCGTTGGGCAACCCCGAGATGGGAACCCGGCTGCCGCGTTCGCGCTGGTCGATCTCGGCAGATCGGCGGTCCGGTTCGAACGGGTTGCCTACGACGTCGCAACCACCCAGGCGAAGATTCGGGAGGCTGGTCTTCCGGAGGTGGAGGCGGCTCGCCTGAGCTACGGCCGGTAGACATAGAATGGGTCTTCCATTCATGAAGTTGGTGATCGTCGGGTGCGGACGGGTCGGCGCAATGGCCGCGCTTGCGCTGTCCAAGGCCGGGCATCAGGTCACCGTGATCGACAGCAATCGCCGTGCTTTTGACCGGCTCGGCAGCGATTTCCGCGGGGAGATGGTCCTCGGCAATGGGATCGACGAGGACGTCCTCCGCCAGGCGGGAATCGAGTCGGCGGACGGCTTCGCCTCCCTCACCAATGGGGACAATCGGAATATCATGGCGGCCCAGATCGCGGCCGAGATCTTCAAGGTCCCGCGGGTCATCACCCGGATCTACGATCCGATGCGCGAGGACGTCTATCGCGAGATCGGCCTGCACACGGTCTGCCCGACACTCTCGGGGGTCCGGCAGATCCATACGCTGCTGAAGGGGTGACCAGCCGATGTACGTGATCGTGATCGGAGGCGGCAAGGTGGGGTATTACTTGAGCAAGCACCTGCTGGATCGCGGCTACGAAGTCACGCTGATCGAGAAGGATCCCCGCAGGGCGGAGGTCCTCAATTCTGCCCTTGGCGAGATCGTGATGGTGGGCGATGGCGACGAGATGGCCTTCCTGTCGACCACCGGCATGGAACGTGCCGACGTGGTGGTGGCGGTAACCGGCGATGACGAAGACAACCTGGTCGCCTGCCAGCTAGCCAAGCGCAAGTTCAACGTGCCAAAAACGGTCGCCCGGGTCAACAACCCGGCCAACGTCCGGATCTTCAAGACCCTCGGGGTCGATGTGGCGCTGAGCGCGACGGAGGTCCTGCTCGACCTGATCGAATCCGAGCTCGCCAGCAAAGAACCGGCGAACCGCTCGGCTGCCCAGCCCTAGAAAAGAAAAAAGCCGGCGCTGGACCGGCTGTGCAATTCCGACTACGGAGCGTTACGCTTTGCCGATTTTGTAGATCTTTGTACCGCAGGTTGGGCAGGTTCCGGTTGTGGCCGGTTTCCCGTTCTTCATCGTGATGTGCTGCGGGTCTTTAATGTCGACCTTTTTCTTGCACTTTAGGCAATATCCGCTAATGGCCATAACATTCTCCTTTGCTGGCTATCTGAAGGCTCCGGCGCCCCCAAAATCGGCCTGATACTAGCACAACCTCCCCAATTCGCGTCGTATTCAAAAAAGTCGTCGAAAAAGGGTCGGGTCAGGCCTTCGGCTCGTAGCGCGACAGGATGACGCTGGCGTTGTGGCCGCCCAGCCCGAAGGAGTTCGAAAGCGCGACGCCAATGTCAGCGCGCCGCGCCTGACCTGGAACGTAGTCGAGGTCACACTCGGGGTCCGGCGTCTGCAGATTGATCGTGGGCGCGATCACCTGGTCGCGGATCGTCAGCGCGCAGACGACCGCTTCCACGGCGCCCGACGCGCCCATCATGTGGCCGGTCATCGACTTGGTGCTGCTGACCGCGAGCCGATTGGCATGGTCGCCGAATACGCGGTGGATCGCGTCGGTTTCGAACTTGTCATTCATCGGTGTGCCGGTGCCGTGCGCGTTGATGTAGTCCACCCGCTTCGGTTCGATCTCGGCCTTGCGCAGCGCCCGCTGCATCGTCAGCACCGCGCCCTCGCCCTCGGCCGGGGCGGCCATGTCGAAGGCGTCGTTGCTCGAGCCGTAGCCGATCACCTCGGCGTAGATCCGCGCTCCCCGCTGCCGCGCGTGCTCCAGTTCCTCGAGCAGGAGCGCCCCGGCCCCTTCCGAGATCACAAAGCCGTTGCGATCGCGATCGAATGGGCGAGACGCCTGGGTTGGGTCCTCGTGCTGCGCGAGCGCCCGCATGGCGCAGAATCCAGCGTAGACGACCGGGACCAGCACGGCTTCGGCTCCGCCGGTCACGATCGCCGCCGCATCGCCCCGCCGGATGGTCTCGAAGGCTTCGCCCACGGCGCCACTCCCGGTCGCGCAGGCAGAGACCACCGCCATGTTCGGGCCACGCAACCCAAGGGCGATCGCGATATGGCCCGAGGCGGTGTCGACCAGCATGTTCTGGATGAAGGTCGGGCTGACCCTTTTCAGCCCGCGCTCCTGGAGGATGCGCTGCTGTTCGAGGAAGACCCCCAGTCCACCCGCTGCGCTCCCGAAGATCACGCCGACGTCGTCGAGCTTCCCGTTCGTGACGAGACCGGCATCGGCGAAGGCTTCCTCGGCCGCGACCAGCCCGAGCTGGCAATAGCGGTCCATCCGGCGGAGCTCCTTCGGTTCGATCCGGCCCGTGGCGTCGAAGCCCTTCACCTCACCGGCGATCTGCACCGGGTATTCGCTGGCATCGAAGAGCGTCACCTTGCCGATCCCCGACTGCCCTTCGAGCATGGAGGCCCAGGTGCTGGGTGCATCGAGACCCACCGGCGTCACCGCCCCCACCCCGGTCACGACGACCCGTTTCATCCCAGTGGCGACGGCGTAAGGACGCGCGCGACCTCGCGGTCGTTCAGCGTCACGACGTGGGCTTCCTGGCTGATACGTCGGATCAGCCCCGAGAGCACCTGGCCGGGCCCAATCTCGAGGAATTCCGCACTGCCGCGGGTCACCATTTCGACCACCGACGAGGTCCACTGCACCGGCTTGAGGATGTGGTCGGCGAGTTCCCTACGAACATCGTCAGCGCTGGTAAGGATCTGGCCGGTGATATTGGCGACCACCGGGATCCGTGGCTGACGGAGGGGAAGCCGGGCGACGATCTCGCCGAATTGCGCGGCGGCCCGGGCCATCAGCGGCGAGTGGGAGGCGATGCTGATCGGCAGCCGAACCACCCGGGCGGCGCCACGGGCGCGCGCCAGCTCGGCCGCGCGCTCGAGCGCCGGCGCCTCACCGGATAGCACCATCTGCCCCGGGGAGTTCGCATTGGCGAGGGTGATGACGCCCATCGCGCCGGCATCGGCCACAACCCCCTCCAGCGCGTCGCGGTCGAGCCCGAGGACCGCCAGCATCCCGCCGGGGCGCTCGGTGCCGTTCTCCTTCATCAAGCGGCCGCGTTCGCGAACGAGGACCAGTGCCGTGTCGAAGTCGATCACGTCAGCCGCCACCAAGGCCGTAAACTCCCCCAGGCTGTGGCCGGCGACGTAACGCGGAGCGACGACCTGCCCCAGGGAGTGCCACCGCTCGCGCATGGCGTTCAGGCAGGCCACACTCACTGTGAGGATCGCGGGCTGCGCGTTGATGGTGTCGTTGAGATCCTGTTCGGGGCCCTCGAAGCACATGTGTGTCAGCCGGAACCCGAGGAGCTCGTCGGCTCGCCGAAAAACCCGGCGCGCCGTTTCCGATGCCTCGTAGAGGGCTTTCCCCATGCCGACGTACTGGGAGCCCTGCCCGGGGAAGACGAAAGCTACCGGCCCGTCGCCGTAAGGAGCGCTCATTACGGTTTCCGGATCAGGCGACGGACACCTTCCCCTTGACGTAATTCCAGGACTCGCCAACGGTACGAAGCTTCTGGGCATCGTCGTCGGAGATCTCCATCCCGTACTCCTCCTCGAAGGCCATGATCAACTCGACCAGGTCGAGCGAATCGGCCTGCAAGTCCTCCGTAAAGGAGGCTTCCGGGGTCACCTTCTCGACGTCGACGCCAAGCTGCTCCGCAATGATGCCGCGGAACTTGTCGAAATTCGCTTCGGCCATCGGTCCCTCCTGCTGGTTTTGGAGTACGGGGCACCGCGTGGTGCCAAATTCGGTCTATACAATAGCGAACCGGCAGCCGCGGGTGCGCGAATACCTAGGCGAGCCCGCAGCGAATGTATCCCGTCAGCTGGCGCTTGGTTACGGCCCGAACGTAACCACACGCAAAACCCGGACTTAAAATGAGGCGTGACTTCCGCTTCGAGGCCCTCGCTCGCCGAGGCGCGCCGAGGATTGGCCCTGGGCGCGATCGCGGGCCTGGGCATTTACCGTCCACCGGCCGATGCTCCATTGGCGCGTCGGGTGACGGGTAGCGACCTGACCGGCGTTTCCTATCGGGTGCAGGCCGAACAGGGGATCAACACGGCCTCACTGGCGGCCGGAGCGGCGCGCGCCGCGATGCAGGCAGGCGGTGTCGACGCCGCCGATATCGGAATGATCATCGTCGGGACCACGACCCCAGACGTCCTCTGGCCGACCACCGCCTGCCTGGTGCAGACCGAGCTCAAGCTGCCGATGGTGGCGAGCTTTGACCTTTACGCGGCGGAGACCAGCCTGCTGGCGGCCCTCAACGTCGGGGTCCGTTACATCGCAGCCGGCAGCGGAAGCGTCCTGGTCATCGGCGCGGACTCGGACAACCAGCTCGTCGACCTGCCCGGTCAGAGCGGAACCGTTCACAGCCGTGCCGCTGCTGCCGCGGTGCTGACCGCGGCGGGTGGCGACGCGGGGGTGTTATCGACGATGGCCGGTGGCGCTGCGCGGCCGGGAGATAACGGCGAAGCCGACGATCGAAATAGCCGCCTCCGGCGCGGGAGAAGCGGCGCGACGGTCCTGCAGGGCCTGACGGATGGGGCCGCCGAGTGCCTGACGAAGGCGAGGCTGTCACTCTCTGATATCGACCTGGTAATCGGGGAGCAGTCGGCGCCCGAAATCATGCAGGCCTGGAGCAAGGCTGCCGGCATTACACCGGCCCGGTTACTGCTCGACCCGGCGCGATACGGGACCCTGCTGGCGGCAGCGCCGCTGACCGTGTTGCACGATGCGATCAAGGAGGGACGGTTGCAAAACGGGATGACGGCGCTGCTGCTCGCGTGCGGCAGCGGTCCGACGTGGGCGGCGGCCTGTCTACGGTGGGGCGGCGGAGGGATCGCGGAAGCGAGCCCCGGTGTGGAAAGGCGAGCGTGACATCATGCTGAACGGCACCCGCGTCGTCGTCACGGGGACCGGCACCATCACCTCGCTGGGGCACTCCACCCGTGAGACATGGGAGGCCGTCAAGGCCGGTCGATCGGGGATCCGCCGGGTGCAGGCCTTCGATCCATCGGCGATGCCGAGCAAGGTAGCGAGTGAGGTGTTGGATTTCAAGCCTGAGGCTCGCCTCGACCGCAAAGAGGCGCGCCGGATGTCGCGCTTCGTGCAGTTCGCCATGGTCGCCACCCGCGAGGCCCTCGATGGCTCGGGCCTCCAGGTCACGGAGGCGAACCGAGACCGGGTGGGCGTCATCGTGGGAAGCGCGATCGGCGGTTTGGAGATGATCGAGGAGGCGCACACCATCCTCAGGGAACGCGGACCATCTCGCATCAGTCCATTCACCGTGCCGATGATGATCGCCGACATGGGATCGGGCCAGATTTCGATCGCCACCGGCGCCCGCGGCCCGAACTTCTGCACCGTTTCCGCGTGCAGTTCCGGTGCTCACGCGATTGGGGAGGCCTTCGAAACCATCAGGCGTGGCGACGCCACCGCCATGATCGCAGGCGGCAGTGAGGCCTGCGTGACGCCACTGGCACTGGCAGCTTTCTGCGCGTCGCGTGCCGTCTCGACACGCGACATCGAGCCCAGCCGGGCGAGCCGTCCGTTCGACCTGGAGCGGGATGGCTTCGTCATGGGGGAAGGGGCCGGGATCCTGATCCTCGAGGAGCTTGAGTCAGCCCGCAAGCGCGGGGCACCGATCATCGCCGAGATCGTCGGCTACGGCGCGACCGCAGACGCCGGGCACATCACGGCGCCGGATCCCGTGGGTGCCGGCGCAGCTCAAGCGATGAAACGCACCTTGGCCAAAGCGCGGGTCGCCCCGGAAGATGTGAGCTACATCAACGCCCACGGGACCGCAACCCAGCTGGGCGACGTGGCGGAAACACTGGCATTCAAAGACATCTTCGGCGAGGCGGCCTATCGGATTCCGATCAGCTCGACCAAGTCCATGCTGGGCCACCTGCTGGGGGCGGCCGGATCTGTCGAGGCGGTCATCTCGGTCAAGGCGATCGAGGAGGGGGTCGCGCCCCCCACCATCAATCTCGAGCACCCGGACCCGCAATGTGACCTCGATTACATCCCGGAAGGCGCGCGCGAGCTGGACATCAAGCTGGCGCTGTCGAACTCGTTTGGCTTCGGCGGGCACAACGCCTCGCTGCTCTTCCAGCAATTCCGGGGCTAGGGTATTGATCTTCCTCAGCGATTTCCTCAACGCTGAGGTCGTCGACGTTCGACAGCACCGGATCGGTCGAGTCCGAGACCTCGTGGTCGTCATGACCGAACCGTTCCCGCGCGTGACCGGCGTCATCCTCAAGGGGAACCGTCGGGTGCGCTCCGTCGATTGGCCGGTGGTCCGCAGCTGGGACAATAAGGAGCTCAGCCTGAAGGTGGACGAGGCCAGCCTGCAGCCGCATGCCCGCGCGGAGAACGAGCTCTGGCTCTCGCGACAGATCCTCGATAAGCAGATCGTCGACATGGACGGCCGCCGCGTGGTACGGGTCAACGACCTCCAGCTGTCGCAGGTGGAGGGATCGCTGTTGCTGGTGGGGGTCGACATCGGCAGCCGCGGCCTCGCCAGGCGCGTTAGCCTCGAAGGGATCGGACGACGGATCGCCGCAACCCTTCATCTCGACTGGCCGCAAAGGCTCATCTCCTGGGAGGCGGTCGATCCCGTGCGGAGCGACGTGAGTTCCGTCAAGCTGCGGATCGCTCACACCAAACTGGCCAAGCTGCATCCTGCCGACATTGCCGACATCGTCAACGAGCTCAGCCCGGATGATCGGAGCGCGGTCTTCGCCGCCTTGAGCGACGAAAAGGCGGCCGATACCCTCGAGGAGATCGACGAGCCGCACATGCAGGCCTCCATCCTGGAGCGGCTTGACGTCGAACGCGCCTCGGACATCCTGGAAGCGATGGCGCCGGACGAGGTCGCCGACTTGCTCGCCGATATGCCGAGGGAGCGGGCTCAGCAGTTGCTACAGAAGATGGAGGAAGACGAAGCGGAAGACGTTGAAGAGCTGCTCGCCTACCGCGAGGACACGGCCGGGGGGCTGATGACGACGGACTATGTCGCCGTTCTCCATACATTGACGGCGGCAGAGACCATCGACCGGCTGCGTGAGCTCGAGCCGGATGCCGAGTCCGTGTATTACTGCTACGTCGTCGACGAGGAGGAGCACTTGCTCGGAGTGCTGTCGCTGCGTGACCTGATCGTCGCCAAGCCGGAGACCAAGATCCGCGACTTCATGATCAAGAATGTGATCTCCGTCGGACTCGACGCCGGGCCTCGCGAGATTGCCGAGGTAACCTCGAAATACAATCTGCTCGCCGTGCCGGTGGTCGATGAGCACAACCGGATTCAGGGCATCGTCACCGTCGACGACATTATGGCGCGGGTCATGCCGGCGCGGGCCGGCGGACGCCGCCGGCGGATCTTCTAAGCCTCTTGGCGCAGCCGAAGGGCCTGGCCGCGCCGCTCGGACTCCTTCGCAGCCGGCGGACGCGGTTACTGATGCTCCTGTCCGTCATCGGTCCGGGCGTCATCACAGGCAACACGGACAACGACGCTACCGGTGTCACCGGCTACACGCTGGCGGGCTCGCAGTTCGGCTATGACCTCCTCTGGGTACTGCTGGTAACGGCCATCTGCCTGTGGCCGATCATGGAGATGGTCGCCCGCATGGGGGTGGTGACCGGCAAGGGGTTATCTGACCTGATGCGGGAGCGCTTCGGCGTGACGCCCACCCTGTGGGCGATGATTCTCCTCTTCATCGCCAACGCGACGACGACGGTCGCCGAGTTCACCGGGATCGCCGCCGCGGCCGCCCTGCTGTTCCCGTTTGCCGGCGACCTGGCGCGCTACATCGCGGTTCCGATTGCCGCCTTCCTCGTCTGGTTCCTCGTCTTGCGGGGTTCGTTCCGGGTGGTGGAGCGAGTCTTGCTGGTGCTGACGCTGGCCTACGTTTCATACGCCATCTCCGCTTTCATGGCGCATCCATCCTGGGGACAGGTGATCCGCCAAACGTTTGTCCCGACGGTCCGGCCCACGACTGCCTTCATCCTGATCTTCATCTCGGTGGTCGGCACCACCATCACGCCCTGGATGGCCTTCTTCCAACAATCCAATGTCGCCGACAAAGGTCTCCATCCAGCCGACCTGACCTACGAGCGCGTCGACACCGGGATCGGCATCTTCATGACGCAGATCGTCGCCTTCTTCATCATCGTGGCATGCGGCGCGACCATCTTTGCCCACCACATCAAGGTCGATCCCAGCGACCCGTCCGCCTTCAACAAGATCGCCTTGTCGCTGGCCCCGTTTGCCGGCCACTATGCGACGCTCCTGTTCGCCCTCGGCCTGATGAACGCGTCGTTGATGGCCGCCTCGGTGCTGCCGCTAACCACGACCTACGCCATCACCGAGGCTTTCGGCTTCGAGCGCGGTATCGACAAGTCGTTCCGCGACGCCCCAGCCTTCCAGACGATCTACACGTCGCTGATCGTGCTCGGCGCAGGGGTTGCCATGTTCCCGGGCGCGCCGCTGGCGTTGATCACCAACCTGCCGAACATCGTCAACGGGGTCATGCTCCCCCTGCTCCTGCCGCTCCTGCTTATCCTGGCCAACGACAGACGGCTGCTGGGCCGCTACCGCAACGGCCTGTTCACCAACGCCCTGTCCGGCGTGGTCTTCGTGTTCTTGACCGGGGTGACGGTGGTCTTTCTCGCCTCGATCTTTCTCCCCGGTCTATTCCGCGGATAAGCCTTGTATTCCCCTCCCCCGCTTGCGGGGGAGCCATTGTCGTCAGGGTCGCGGGATTTCCCGCGTGGGCAGGGTCAGGGTGGGGGCATCTGGCGGTCAGCCTCGCGCCGAAAGGCAGCTTCGGCTTCTTCGCCGAACAGCACGAAGCGCACCTCCATCAGCGAGGTGTCGCGCGCGCCGTGACGCACGACTTCCTCGAGCATGATCCGTGCGCAGTCATCCAGCGGGAAGTGGGCGATGCCGGTGCCCACCGCGGGGAATGCGATTGACCGCAGCTCCCGCTCACGCGCAATCTCGAGGCTGCGTCGGGTCGATCTCCGCAGGCTTTCCGCAGACGTCCGTCCACCCAGGCGCATGCTCGCGGCGTGGACGACAAAGCGGGCCTTGAGCTGGCCGCCACTGGTGATGGCGGCGCCACCGACCTCGATCGGGCCAATCGCGCGGCATTCCGCCTGGATCGCCGGACCGCCGCGCCGGGCAATGGCGCCGGCCACGCCTCCGCCAAGGATCAGATCGTTGTTGGCCGCGTTGACGACGGCGTCGACGTCCTGCTCGGTCAGGTCGCCCTGCAAAACGTCGACCGTCAGGCCGCCCGTTCGCCAGGTCAACCGGTTGGCTGAACCTGCCAGGCCATCGAGGCCATCCGGGCTTCGACGTCCGCGCGCGTGATTGGTTGGAGTCCCTTGACGCTGAAATGTTGGATCGTAAACGATGCCATCACCATGGCGTAGCCCAGCGCCAGCCGCACGGACTCGTCGGTTTCCACCTGTTGTTCAGCGAGCGCGCCGAGGAATCCCGCGGCCACTGCGTCACCGGCGCCGGTCGGGTCGGTGGGCGGGTCCACCGGCAGCGCCGGCAGATGGATGTCGTCGCCGTGGCGGTAGAGCGTCGCGCCTTTCGGTCCTTCCTTGATGACCAGCCCGCGCAGCCGGTAACGGCCACGTAGAAGTGCCGCGACGTCGTCAATGTTGTCAGGGTCGCGGGATTTCCCGCGTGTGTCAGGGTCGCGGGATTTCCCGCGTGTGTCAGGGTCGCGGGATTTCCCGCGTGTGTCAGGGTCGCGGGATTTCCCGCGTGCGTCGACCTTCGCCAATGCCATCGCCTCGGAAGCGTTGAGAAAGAGGTAATCGAGGCGCTGGAGGACAGGCTCGAGCGCTTCCGGCTCTTCGCGAATGTAGAGCTTCATCGTGTCGCCCGCCACCAGCCAGGGCCCTTCGAGTTGCTCCAACACGCGCATTTGGTGGCGAGGCTCCATGCTCCCGAGGAAGACAATTTTGGCTTTGCGTTGGTCGCCGGTGAGCACCGGGGTGAAGCCGCGATAGGCACCCTGATCCGATGTTTCATTGCGCGTGGTGCCGGTTGTGTAATCGTGCTCGGCGCGCCAGCGATAGGTTGGGAGCGCCGACTGCACGACGCTTCGCAGGTCGGCGCCGGTTGCGCGCATGGCCTCTTGGAACGCCGGCATGAAATCCGGACCCGCCGTTGCGACCACGGACACCGGGGCGAAGAGGCGCGCGGCGAGCGTAAAGTAGGTCGCCGAACCACCGAGACCGTCCGTATTGACGCCCATCGGCGTGCGAACGTCATCGCGGGTGATGGTGCCGGCGACCAGCACGGGCCATGGTTGCTTGGGGAGCGTCACGCGGCCCCAATTGTACGGAGGCGTAGGCAAGCAAACGGAGCTACGACACGTCATATCAACACCATGAGCGCGTTGGAAGCTCAACCGGGAGACACATCTGCTGCCTCAGGTGCGCAGCCCGCTGTACTTCTTACGACCTCCTGCACGACCGGCTGGGCGGATTGGGTGCATGGCGATTTGTGGTTATGCTCGGACGGCCTGCTTCGGCTGAGTCTCGGATGGGCGACGACAATCGTAAAGAGCTCAGGGGTTGGCGCCGCGGCCGCGTACGACAGGTTCGCACAACAGTCAGGCCCTCGATACTTTGGTCAGGATGAGATCCGCGAGCTGGTATCTCGCAACCGAACGAATGTCTGGGTTCCGTGGTTTCAAATCAGTGAGGCCGCCCTTCGCCAGGGATTTACAGCAAGCCGGCTTCGTATGACGCTGACTGACGGTCGATCAGTGACGTTCCTCTGGCTCCCCAACCGCCGGACATTTGCGACCCTCCGCGATCGCCTGCTTGCTCAAATCGGACCCAATTTACGAATCGGTTAACCGGCGCTCAACACCCCGTTTATCGCCTAGACCGCGAGCAACTGGGGGTCGGGTCGAGCCAGCTCGCCCTCGACGGCGGCGACGAAACGCCGAACCGCAGTGGGATCGGTGAGCAGCCAGGCTTCCTGGGGATGAACGGGGTCGGGTTGGCAGAGAACCGCCATTGCGGTGTCGTCGCCCATGACCGCACTGAACCAGACATTCGCCAGCCAGCCGAGACCTGGCTCGCGCCGGTCGGCCTCCTGCGGTAACGGCGTTGTCTCCGGTGTCGTGACCACCGCCCGCCGCGCGCAACGGAGCAGTGCGACCTCCTGATCCCACTCGGCTCGAACGGCCGCCGGATCGGGTCGGCCGAGGTAGACGGTGTACCGGCCGGGCCGCATCGTGGCCAGGCTTTCGACCACCCGTCGGAGCAGCGGGACCGTGGTCAGATCGCTGACCGCGCGACTTCCTGGGGTGCCTTCGACTAACGTTGCCATCTCGCCCATGGGTGCAGGCTAGCAGAAACCGACCGAAAAAGCAAACATATGTTCGTAGGGGGGCTCGGGGGTTAACGTCTCCTGAAAAGCGGCACGATATTGCCCGCGCCGCGCCAGCGGCCGCGGGCCGCCAGCATCAGATCCCCCTGGGCCTCGAAGAGGACCTCGGCGGTACTTTCCACCGAACGGTCGATACCGAGCTTCTCGGTGTATTTGCCATCAAGTTGCCCCAGGAGATGAACGATCCGTCGCCAGATGTGCGTCGGGACGAACTTGATCTCGCGCAGGCGGCACTCTTCGACGGCGCCCAGCAGTTGATCGGTCTCGCGTAGTTGGTTGCGGGGCGTAGGGGCCGTGCGACGTTGCCAGGCCCAGAAGCGATGTTGCGCGATTTCCAGGACGGTGCGTTCGATCATGACCTAAGCAGCCATGATAATCCCGGTATGGAGGAAAGGGTCGAAACCGAGGAAGTCTATGGCGGCAAACTCTTCAAGGTGTATCGCGACCGCGTGAGGTTGCCCGACGGGCACGTCGCCACGCGTGAGATCGTTCGACACCCGGGTTCGGTCGTGATTATCCCGCGCCACGCGGACGGGCGCATCGTGCTGGTTCGCCAGTTTCGCTACGTGACCGGTCGCGAGCTATGGGAGATTCCGGCGGGCACGCTCGACAAACCGGGCGAGGAGATCCCGGCGGCGGCGCGGCGGGAGCTCGCCGAGGAAGCCGGCCTCAAGGCCGAGCGCTGGACCACACTGGGAAGCGCCTATCTGATGCCGGGCTACTGCGATGAGCGTATGACGTTCTTCCTCGCCGAGGACCTGTCTCCAACCGAGGCGCACGCCGAGCTCGACGAATCGTTCAAGGTCAATCCCTTCGACGCGCACGACCTGCAGGTGCTCCGTTCGAGCGGTGAGTTGCAGGATGCGAAAACGCTTCTCGGTCTGGCGTGGGCCGGTGTGCCGCTCTGGGCCGAGCCGCGCCCCCGCTGATCTACTCTTCCTCTTCGCCGCCTTTCGACTTCTGATAGGCGGCGATCACCGCCTGCGCTGCGTGCGCAGGCACCTCTTCGTAGTGCGAGAACTTCATCGTGTACCGTCCTCGCCCCTGGGTAATCGAGCGCAGATCGATCGGGAACCGGTACATCGACGAAAGGGGAACTTGCGCGCGGACCTTCTCCGTATGGTCGCCGGAGGGCTCCATCCCCGCGATCTTGCCGCGCTTGCCATTCAGGTCGCTGATGACATCCCCCATGTTGCGCTCTGGGACAAGGACCTCGACGTCCATGATCGGCTCGAGCAAGACCGGCTTGGCGTCCATCACCGCCTGGCGCATCGCCATGGCGCCCGCCAGCTTGAAAGCGATGTCCTTGCCGTCGACCTGGTGCGTTGATCCGTCCAGCAGGCGGACCTTGATGTCGACCAATGGGTTGCCGCTCAGCACCCCCTGCTCCATCGTTTCGCGCACGCCCCTCTCCACCGAGGGCCGGAAGTTCTGCGGGATGGAGCCGCCGAAAATCTTGTCTTCCCAGACGAACCCCGTCCCACGTGGGACGGGGGCAATGTCGATGACACAGTGGCCGTAGAGTCCGGCGCCACCGGATTGCTTCTTGTACTTCTTCTCCGCCTTGGCGCTGCTGGTGATCGTCTCCTGGTAGGGCACGCGAGGCACCGCGAGCATGCCCTCGACGCCGTACTTGCGTTTCATTTTCTCGAGCACGACCTCGAGATGAACATCGCCCATGCCGTGCACAATCGACTCCTTCGTGATCGGCTCGTGCTCCAGCGTCAGGGTCGGGTCTTCGTCGACCAGCTTGACGAGCGCCGCGTTGACCTTTTCCTCGTCGGGCTTGTTCTTGGCGCTGACGGCGGCGCTGTAGGTCTGTTCCGGGTACTGGATCGGCGGCAGCCGCAGCGGATGATCGCGGCTCGTCAGGGTGTCGCCGGTCGCGGCCATCTGCAACTTGCTGATCCCGGCGATGTCGCCCGCCACCACTTCGGTTGCCGGCTCGAGCGTCTTGCCCTTCGGATATCCAATCGTGCCCGGACGCTCGGGCTGATCTTTGGAGGCGTTCAACAGCGGCGTGCCGGGCGTCAGCGTCCCGGACACGACTTTGACGTAGCTGATCCGGCCGACGAAGGGGTCCGCGGTGGTCTTGAAGACGAGCGCTGCCAGCGGCCGAGCCGGGTCGGCAGTCACCGTTTCGGTCTGGTCGGTCCGAGGATTGACCGCCTCGACCGATGGGGCCTGCTTGGGCGAGGGCAGCAGCGTGACGATGGCATCGAGCAGAGTCCCGATGCCGATCGACCTGCCGGCCGCCGCGCACAACACCGGCACGATGGAGCCGGCCGCCACGCCTTTGGCGAGGGCTGCGGTGACCTCGGCGTCACTCAGCTCACCGCTTTCGAGGTACTTCTCGAGTAGCGTATCGTCGGTCTCCGCGGCCGCCTCGACGAGCGGTGACCGGCGCGACTCGACATCGGCGGCCAGATCGCTGGGAAGCGGAACCTCCTTCGCATGCCCCTGCTGATCGAACTCGTAGGCCTTGCGCGTCAGCAGGTCGACGACGCCCTTGAAGCCGGCTTCGTGGCCGATCGGCGCCTGGATCGAGACCGGGCGCGGATTGAACTCCTTGAAACTGTCGACCGCCCGCCAGTAATCGGCGTTTTCCTTGTCCATCTTGTTGACCACGATCAGGGTCGGCAGATTTCGATCCCGACACTGTTGCCACCCAAGCTCGGTCCCGACGACGACGCCGGTGGTCGCCCCCACGACCAGCAGGGCGCCCTCGGCGGCGCGTAGGGCTCCGACGACTTCGCCGGCGAAGTCCTGGAAGCCCGGTGCATCGAGCAGGTTGATCTTGTAGTCGTGCCAGGTTAGGTGCGCGACGGCAGTGCCGATCGAGATCTTGCGCTTTACCTCTTCCGGCTCGAAGTCGAAGGTGGTGTTGCCCGCGTCCGGACGGCCGAGCCGATCGACGGTGCCGCCGGCATAGAGCATCGCTTCGGCCAGGCTCGTTTTGCCGTCGTGGCTATGGCCGAGTAAGGCGACGTTACGGATCCGTTCCGGGTCGATTCGCGCCATCGCTTTCTCCCTTGAAAGAGAGTGTAAATCCAAACGCCAGCGAAATTTCCCTCCCCTCCGGGGGAGGCGTGGATCGTCTTCCCTCCCCCGCTGGGGGAGGGCAGCGAAATTTCCCTCCCCCTCTGGGGGACGGCAGCGAAATTTCCCTCCCCCTCTAGGGGACGGCTGCGAAATTTCCCTCCCCCTCTGGGGGACGGCAGCGAAATTTCCCTCCCCTTCTGGGGGAGGGCAGGGTGGGGGCTCTATTCGATCGGCGCTAAAGGAATGATCTCGACTGGCGCTCCCGCCGCCACCTCGCTCGTCCCCAAGGGCACTCGGACCAGGCAATTGGCATCCGCCATCGAGCGGAGGACATGCGATCCCTGGTCACCCGTCAGGCGAACCACGATCCGGGCGCCATCGTGCCGGGCGATGCCGCGAAAGTACTGTTCGAGGTGCGGGGGGTTGTGCAGCGGCACCTCCGTGATCGCGGTCAGACGTCGGCGTTCGAGGTCGGTGCGTCCCTGCAGCTTGAGCAGGGCGGGCCGTACGAAAAGCTCGAAGGCAACCAGGGTCGACACCGGGTTTCCCGGCAGCCCGATCAGTGGCACGCCACCAACCGTGGCGAACATCAAAGGCTTGCCCGGACGTAGGGCCACCTGCCAGAAGGTGACCGCCTCGCGCTCCTCGAGCAAGCCCCGCACCAGGTCGTAGGCACCCATCGACACCCCGCCGGTGGTTACGACCAGGTCAGTCTCGCTGGCCGCGCCCAGACGGTCGATCAGGTCGCCCCGCTCGTCGCGCGCGACGCCGGCATCGACCACGATCCCGCCCGCCTCCTGGACGGCGGCGCGCAGGGTGAACCGGTTGGTGTTGGTGATCTGGCCAGGCCCCAGCGCCTCGCCCGGCTCGCGCAACTCGTCGCCGGTAGTCAACACCAGCACCCGTGGCCGCCGGATGCACTGCACCGCGACGTGACCGGCCGAGGCCAGCACGCCGACCAGGCCCGGCGTAATAAGGCGTCCCGCCCTCGCGAGCAGGTCGCCGCGGCGAAGGTCGCTGCCGGCGCCGCGCAGGCTCGTGCCGGCTGCCACGGGTACGCGCACCTCGACGGTGCCGTCGCTCTCGGTGGTGTCTTTCGACCCGCACCACGCGTCCGATCCGTCGGGGATCATGGCGCCGGTCATGATGCGCAGCGCCGTCTGGGGCTGCAGCGCAGTGGGCGGCGCGGCGCCGGCCCGGATTTCACCCAGCACCCGCAGCCGCACGGGCTGTGCCGCCGACGCCTGCGCGACGTCACTCGCTTGGATGGCATAGCCATCCATCGCCGAGTTGGCAAAGGGCGGGACGTCCCGCTCGGAGCGAACCTCCACGGCCAGCACGCGGCTGCGGGCCTCGGTTAGGGTGACTGGTTCAGTGTCGAGCGCGGCGATCTGATCGAGGATCCGCTCGCGCGCCTGGGCGACCGTCAGTAACGGTCGCGGCTCACTCTTACCGATCGTTCCAGTGGCTGTTTTCGAACTCGGGTCCGCCACCTTCGCCGTCGGTCACGACGTTCTGGTGGAATCGAGCGGCGACCATCTGGTACGCCATGGCACGCGGAATGCCGAGTTTGGTGAGGGCCTTGACCTCATCGGCCATGACCTTGTCGCGCGCGCCTTCGATGGCGGCGATCACGTCGTCGATCGCGGTGCGGGCTTTCGCCGCGCCGGCGCCGTTCTCGGCGGCAACCTCCGAGGGCACCTCCGCTACGGGTTCCTTGGGGGCCTTCGCCTTGACGTCCTTGGTTTCTTTGGGCATGGAATCCTTCACCTTACCAACTGGAATCGCGATCAGGCGGACGCAATGAACCTGGCCGGTCCGCGTCTAGCTCTTACCCCTTCCATCGCGAACGGAAACGTCTGGCTCGCCAGCCACTGAGCTGAGAGAGGCCGATTGCAAGCAGCGTCGTCGAATTGCAGACCCATGTAGGCAGTGCTACGTTCAGCAACGTGAATCGAGCAGGTCGCTTGCATCGGCTCCTGGTCATCCTGTCGATGGCAACCGCCCGACCGGGCATCCGGGCCCTCGACCTTGCCGGGATTTTGAAGGTCAGCGAACGGACCGTCTTTCGCGACCTCGCCGAGTTGCAGCGGCTGGGGTTCCCGGTCACGTTCGGCAATGGCTACCCGGCGCAGCAGGAACTCTTCAAGCGGCGCCGACGACAGGAGATGGCACAGATCCTGGCCGACCTGGTTGATCAGCAGCTGGAGGTCGTCCGGCGCAAACTGCCACCCGAGGAAGCCGACCGGGTGGTGAGCGAGGCGATCCAGTACCTGCCGATGGAGGCCGCCGAGGCGGTCACCCGGGCCCTCGCAAAAGCCGCCAAACCTTGACCCCTCCGCCGCCAGCGGGGGAGGGCAGGGTGGGGGCTAAAATCACCGCACCGGTCGGCTAGCTCAGCTGGTTAGAGCGCTTGGTTCACATCCAAGAGGTCGAGGGTTCGAGTCCCCCGCCGACCACCATCCGTCAAGTGCCCAACAAGACACTCACGATCGAGCAGGTTCTGAGCCTGCTCGCCGAAACGCCGTTGCGGATCGCTGAGCTGACCGCCGGTCTAGCGCCGGCTCAATTGCATACCGCTCCCGCCCGCGATCAGTGGTCCGCCAACGATGTGCTTGCCCACCTCCGCGCCTGCGCCGACATCTGGGGCAACTGCATGGTGGCGATGATCGCCGAGGACCGGCCAACGCTGCGGGCGGTCAATCCCCGGAGCTGGATCAACAAGACGAATTACCTCGAACTGGAATTCCGGCCATCGTTGCGCGCCTTTGCCAGGCAGCGTGCCGATTTACTGGCAGTCCTCGACCCGTTGCCGCGCAAAGGCTGGTCATGTGTGGCGACAGTGACAGGCGCGGGGGCGGTGCTCGAGCGGACGGTCCTGTTCTATGGGCGATGGCTGGCTGGTCATGAACGGCCACACGTCAAGCAGGTCGCACACATTGCCGACGTCGATCGCAGGTAGCCACTTTCTCGTTTAGGGAAGTCAATCTTTGGTAGACTTACGAACGCTTTCCTGCTCCGCTGCCGCCGCCAGGCCATAGACGGAGCAAATCCATAGGAAAGGAGGTAGCGTTTGTCAGCGTACGAGCTCATGTATATCGTCAAGCCGGAGCTTGATGACCAGCAGGTCCAGCAGGAGATCGAGAAGGTCGGCCAGCTGATCCAGACGAATGGGGGCCAGGTCAAAAAGGTCACGCCGTGGGGCAAGCGTCGGCTCGCGTATACGGTCAACGATCAGAGGGAAGGGCACTACGTCGTCGAAGAGTTCGACCTCGACCGCGCCAAAGTGCAGGAGGTCGACCGCCTCCTGAAGATCTCGGACACTGTCTTCCGTCATTTATTGGTTCGCCAAGACGAGGGGAAGTCATGAACCTGAACAAAGCCATGCTGATCGGCCGTCTGACCCGTGACCCCGAGATGCGCTACACGCCGAGCGGCGCGCCGGTGACGACGTTCTCGCTCGCGACCAACCGATACGGTCAAGGGCCCGACGGCGAGAAGAAGGAGTACACCGACTACCACAACATCGTCGTCTGGAACATTGGCAAGCGCAATCTCGCCGAAATCTGCGGGCAGTACCTGCACAAGGGCAGCCTCGTGTATCTCGAAGGCCGCCTCCAGACCCGTTCCTGGGAAGGGCAGGATGGCCAGAAGCGTAAGACCACCGAAATCAACGCCACCGAGGTCCAGTTCCTCGAGCCGCGCGGCCAATCGCAGCCGTCCGCCGTCGAGCCCGTCGAGTCGGCGGTTGCCACGCCGGCCGCTCGTAGCGACGAACCCTCGCGCGACGTCGACCCGGAAGACATTCCCTTTTAAGGAGCACCTGACAGCACCCCATGCCACCACCGGTTGAAAAGCGGGATCGCAAGCCGCACAAGAAGGTCTGCAACTTCTGTGTGGAGAAGGTCCATTTCATCGACTACAAAGAGGTTTCGCGTCTGCGCCGCTTCGTCAGCGAGCGGGGCAAGATTTTGCCCCGCCGCGTGACCGGCACCTGCGCGCGCCACCAGCGACGTCTCGCCGTGGCACTCAAGCGCGCGCGGCACGTCGCGCTGCTGCCCTACACCGCCGACCAGCGCTAAGACTTTCTTAATTTCGGACCGTATACTTCGGTCAGTTGCGTTTCCCGCGCCTCCCGGTCGTGCTCGCGGCCGGGGTCGTCTTGCTTACGTCCTTGTTACCGGCTCGGGCAGCAGCTCTGGAGCCCTCCTTCGTCATGCCCTCTCCCTACGTGATCGCGATCGATCCCGGCCACGGAGGGAGCCCGACCAGCGATCCGACGCAACTCTGGGACCCGGGCGTGGTGGTTGGCGCCGTGATGGAGAAGGAAATCACGCTCGACCTGGCTTTCCGGCTGCGCACGCTGCTCCAAAAAGAGAAGGTGAAGGTCGTCCTTACTCGAACTACCGACGAGTACGTCGAGATCTCGGAGCGCTGGAACCGGGTGCACGCGTCGGGCGCCCGGATGTTCGTCAGCCTGCACGTCAACGCCTTCGATGGCGACCCCTCGATCAACGGCGCCGCTGTCTTCTACCCCAACGCCGATAGTCTTCCGTTCGCGCAATCGATCGATGCCGGCCTGGCCCAGGCGCTGAGCCGCTTTCAGATCCAGGATGATGGGGTGGTCGCCAAGCCCGAGCTCTGGGTGCATTCCGACATTCCGACTGCTACGGTCGAACCGGCGTACCTGACGAATCCCCGCGAGCGCAGTCTGTTGCTGCAGAACGATTTCCGCGATGCGATCGCCATGGGCGTCTACCAGGGGATGCTCGCCGCCGACCCGCAGATCGAGCAGACCAGGCTCCAGGTTGTGCATGCCGAAGCCGCGGCGGCTTCACAGCGTCAGGCCGAAGCCGCCTCAGCCGCCGATGCGGCCCGCACGGCGACCGCCACGCGGTGGGGCCTGATCATCGGCGGCGTCGTGGTCCTCTGGATCGTGATGCGCACCGCGATCCGTCGGGCGGTGCGAACGCCACAGCCGCCAGCCTATCGCCGCAGCTATCGCCGGCGTCGCTCGATCTCGCGACGCTAAATCAGTAAGCTATAGAACCCATGGGGCAGACTTCGCAGCTCCGTATACCGGGCCCGACGCCCGTCCCCGACCGCGTCATCCGCGCGATGGCCGCCCCCATGATCAATCACCGAGGTCCGGAGTTCAAAGCACTTCTGCCAGAGCTCGAGAGCGGCCTCAAGTGGGCGTTCCAGACCAAAAATGACATGCTGATCTTTCCCGCGAGCGGCACCGGCGGCCTCGAAAGTGCCGTGGCCAACCTGGTCTCACCGGGCGAGCGGATCGTCGTGGTCACGATCGGCGCCTTCGGCGATCGCTTCGCCGATCTGGCCGAGGCCTTTGGCGCTCAGGTGGTCCGCTATGCCCTGCCCTGGGGTGAAGCCGCCGATCCCCAGGACCTCGATGACCTGCTGGCCAAAGAGTCGGAGGTCGCGACCGTTCTGATCACCCATAACGAGACCTCCACCGGCGTCACCAATCGGCTGCACGCGCTGGCCGAGGTCGTCAAGCGCCGCCAGCGGCTGTTGGTGGTCGACGGGGTCAGCTCGATTGGGTCGATCGACCTCCCAGTCGATGACTGGGGTGTGGATGTTGCGATCACCGCCTCGCAAAAAGGTTGGATGCTGCCGCCCGGCGTCACCATGGTGAGCGTCAGCAAGGCCGCCTGGCAGCGGCAGGCGAACGCGCGCGCGCCTCGCTTCTATTTCGACTGGGAGCGTGCGCAAAAGTTGCAAGCCAAGGGGATGACGTTCACCACGCCGGCGATGAGCATCCTGTTCGGGTTGCGCGAGTCACTGGCGATCATGCGCGAAGAAGGGCTGTCCACGATTTTCCAACGGCATATCCGAGTTGCGGCGGGCTTCCGCGCCGCGGGGCGCGCCCTGGGCCTTCGCTTGCTGCCGGCCGACCCGGAGACCGCATCGCCCACGGTCACCGCCCTCTATTTCCCGGAGGCGTTGAGCGGCGAGAAATCAGAGGCAGTCTTCAAGACCTGGCGCGATCTCGGCCTCGTCGTCGGCGAGGGGCAGGGAAAGCTTGCTGGCAAGATCTTCCGCATCGGTCATCTGGGCGCGGTGTACGACGCGGACGTGGCAGCGACGGTCGAGTTGCTCGAGCGAGGCCTCGAGGCCAATGGGCACTCGGTGACGCGCGGTGCGGCGCTGACCGCCGCAAGGCGGGCGTTGGCGTCGTCCGAGCCCAGCCTCGTCGCCTGAGCCGGTGCCGCGTGTCCTCGTCGCCGACCCGATCGCCGAGGCGGGTCTCGCCCGGTTGCGCAGCCACGCTGACGTCGATGTCGAGCTGAAGCAGACCCAGGCCGCCCTGGTTGGGCGCATCCCGGACTACGATGCCCTGATCGTCCGCAGCGAGACGCGTGTGGATGCGGCGGTGATCGAGGCGGGCAGCCGTCTGAAGGTGATCGGGCGCGCCGGCGCCGGCGTCGACAACATCGACGTGGCCGCTGCCACTCGCGCCGGCATCCTGGTCGTCAATGCACCTTCCGGCAACACCATCGCGGCGGCTGAACACACGATGGCCATGATGCTCGCCCTGGCTCGACACATCCCGCAAGCCGACCAGGCGGTCAAGGCCGGCCGCTGGGAGCGATCGCGCTTCCTTGGGAGCGAACTACGAGACAAGGTCCTGGGCGTGGTAGGCCTCGGCAGCATCGGGCGCGAGGTCGCGCACCGCGCGCAGGCCTTCGGCATGCGTGTGATTGCCAGCGATCCCATGCTGTCGGAGCAACGCGCCTCCCAACTCGATGTCAAATTGATGCCGTTCGAACGGCTCATGGCCGAAGCGGATGTCGTCACCTTGCACGTGCCACTAACGAAGGAGACGCATCACCTGCTCGACGCGAGGGCGCTGGCGGCGGCAAAGCCTGGCCTTCGTCTCATCAATGTCTCCCGCGGGGGCATCGTTGACGAATCCGCGCTCTGGAATGCCTTGCGCGACGGTCACGTCGCCGGCGCCGCCCTCGATGTCTTCGAACAGGAACCTCCGGGCGAGAATCCGTTGTTGTCCTTGCCGCAGGTGGTGACGACCCCGCACCTGGGTGCCTCGACCGAGGAAGCGCAGATCAGCGTCGCGCTCGAGATCGCCGACCAGGTGGTCGCCGTGCTCGAAGGCGGCCACCCGCGGTTTGCCCTTAACGCCCCGGTCGCGCTGCCCGAAGCGATGGCCTTCCTGCGACCCTTCATCCCGGTCGCGGAGGGCATCGGCCACTTTTACGCCCAGGTGGGCCGGCAACCGACGACGCGCCTGCAGGTCGACTACGCGGGGGAGATCGCCGACTACGACTGCTCGGTGCTGACCGCGGCGCTGCTGACCGCATTCCTCAGCCGCTTCAGCGCGGAGCGGGTGAACCCAGTTAATGCCCGGGCGGTCGCGGTCGCTCACGGGATCACGGTCGTCGAGCAGCGCGGGGCCAGGGCCAGCGAATTTGCGAACCTGATCAGTCTGCAGGCCGTCGGGGATCACGGGACCAGCCGCGTCGGCGGCACGCTGCTGCTCAACGAGCCCCACATCGTCACCTTCAATGACTTCCGCATCGACCTGGTGCCAGAGGGAACCTTCTTGATGAGCTGGCATGCCGATCGGCCCGGCATCATCGGAGCTATTGGCACGCTGCTCGGTCAGAACAACATCAATATCGCGAGCATGCAGGTGGGCCGCGATCGTCCGCGCGGCGATGCCGTCATGATCGTCTCGGTCGACGATCCCGTTCCGGAGTCGATCATGGCCGATATTCGCCGGATCCCCGGGATGGCCGACGTGCTGTCCGTCACGCTCTAGATCCCGTTGGCCCGGGTCCGCCCGTTTCAGGCGGTTCTCTATAACCCCCAGCAGGTCGACCTCTCCCGCGTCGTGGCGCCGCCCTACGACGTCATCACCCCCGCCGACCAGCGGCGCTATTACGAGCAAGATCCGCACAACGTCGTTCGACTGATCGCCGGTAGCGTGCACCCTTCTGACACGCCGGACGACAACAAGTACACGCGCGCGGCGGCCTTCTTCCGGGACTGGTTGGCCGAAGGGATCTTGCGGCGTGAGGGGAGCCCCCATCTCTACATCTATCGCCACCACTTCGTCGACCCAATCAGCGGCGAGTCGCGCTCGCGGCTCGGCATCGTGGGCGTCGTCGAGCTCGAACCGTTTGGCCGTGGGGTCCTGCCCCACGAGCAAACCCACGCCCGCGCCAAGGCCGACCGGCTGTCGCTAACCCGCGCGGTGATCGCCAACCTCAGTCCGGTATTTGCGCTCTACGAAGACCCTCAGTCGGCGGTTGCTCCCATCATCGCGACAGCGCTTAGGGATCCGCCGCGGCTGTCGATCACGGGCGAAGATGGGAATCACCACACGATCTGGTCACTCGAGGGCGACCGCCGCTTCGCGCAGCTGGCGGAGATCTTCAACGGCTCGACCCTCTACATTGCCGACGGCCATCATCGCTACGAGACCGCGCTCAATTTCCGCAACTACCAGCTGCAGCAACATCCGGAGGCGCCCAAGGACGCCGCCTTCAACTACGTGCTGATGCTGCTCGTCGACATCCGTGACCCGGGACTCATGATTCTGCCCACCCACCGCATCCTGCACGACCTCGATCGGTTCGATTCGACCGAGCTCCTGCAGCGACTCTCGGCACGCCACCGCGTCGTTCCTCGAGCCAGCCGGGCTGACCTTCTCTCCGCGATGCAGGCCGATGCTCCCTCCCGCTATGGAGGAGGGGAGGGTGGGGGCCACCGGATCGGCATCGTCCTCCCTCCAATTCCCTCCCCCTCTGGGGGAGGGCAGGGTGGGGGCCTCTACACCGTTGACATTGAGCGCCCCGATGCTGCCGATCCCGTCTCCCGCCTCGATGTCTCGGTCCTCCACGAGGAGATCCTCCAGCGTGAGCTCGGGCTGACCCGAGCGGAGCTCGAGCAGGAGGGCTACCTGACTTACTCGCGCGATGTCGACGGTGTGCTCAGCCGGGTCGAGAGCGGGGCCGCCCAAGCCGGCTTCCTGTTGCGGCCGCCGGCGGTTCGGGATGTGGTCGAGGTGGCTCGGGCCGGCCGGGTCATGCCCCAGAAATCAACCTACTTCTTCCCCAAGCCGGCGTCCGGAATCGTCTTCAATCCGCTTGACGCCACCATCCGGATCGCTTCGTTTCCGCCCGCTACGGGAGATGGCAACTGATGCCCCTCCCCCTCTGAGGGAAGCAGAACAAGCCCCCCGCCGTGGGGGGCAGAACAACCCCTCCCCGTCAGGGGGAGGCAGAACAAACCCCTCCCCCTCTGGGGGAGGGCAGGGTGGGGGCCGTCATGCATTTGATCGGTTGCTTTGTTTCATTTTCGTGAGGCGATTTTGGTTGCCCGCCCGGACTCTCTTGGCTACTATGCTGGGAACCGATGAGCGCGAAGCGTGTGGTCATCTACATGCCCGATGCCCTCGTCGAGGCGCTCAACCACGCGACCGCTGTCTCTTCGCGGAGCCGAAGCGAGATCATCTGCAGCGCCGTGGAGCGCTACCTGACCGCGGCAACCCAGCCGGCAGCAGCCGAGCCGGTCGGCCCCGACGAGGCCTTCTTCGATCGCGTGGCCGAGATGATGCAGAGCGGCTTGCTCGAGCCGGGCGACTTCAGCGACCCGGCGTCCGAGGAGCCGAGACCGAAAAGCAAGCTCTGGATCAACTGAGGGCTGGCTCGAGCCGGCGTTTTCTGCCGCCCCCGATCCGGGTATAGGTTAAGTCGAAAATGCCCGTTTATGGATATCGCTGCACACGCAGCCACCACTTCGAGGTCCAGCAGCGAATCACCGAACCGCCGCTGACCCTGTGTCCCGAATGCGGGGCGCCGGTGACGCGCGTCTTCTACCCGGTCGGCATAATTTTCAAGGGTGGCGGCTTCTACAAAACGGACTCGAGGGGATCGTCCAGCGACGGGAGCACCACCCCGGCGGATGTCCCGAAAGTCGACAGCAAACCCGACGGGAAAGTCGACACCAAGGCGAAGTCCGCCCCGGAAAGTGGCGGCTCGACCCCTTCGGCAGCGCCGCCTGCTAAAACTGACAACAAGACCAGCCCGAAGGAAGGAGCGGCATGACGACCAAGAACATCGTCCAGGTTACCGACCAGAATTTCGAGGCGACGGTCGGCGCCGCACCGCAGCTCGTGCTGCTTGACTTCTGGGCCACCTGGTGCGCGCCCTGCAAGATGCTGCGGCCGGTGGTCGAGGAGCTGGCCGCCGAGTACGCTGGCCGCGTCACGGTCGCCGAGCTTGACGTCGACGCCAATCCACAGACAGCGTCGAAGTTCAGCGTGCTCAGTATTCCGAGCCTGATCCTCTTCCGCGGCGGCAAGCCGGCCGATCGGATCGTCGGCTACAAGCCCAAGGCCTACCTCAAGCAGAAGATCGACGCCGTCCTGTAGCCTCAGTCGGCACGGGGGTGCATGGGCTCAGGTGGGCTCCACGGTCTTCAAAACCGCTGGTCGGCATCCTTGGCGATGTCGACGGACGGATCGTTCCCGTCGCGCCCCCGCCAGTTTTGAGTTAGGCCTGTGACCGCCGGGCAGACCAATGACTACTGGCCGCAGTCAGGCCACCGGGCGAGCGCCGGTGCTGACGGCTTATCTGACGGCATAACGGCGCGGGCACGCAGAAGAAAGTTCCAGGAGTCAGCGTCGATGCACCCTATGATTTCGGGATTTCCGGGTCGAGCGATGAATAGGTACCAGCCGCCCCTCTATCGGCCAGTCGTGCTGCTCGTGTACGGCCTTTGTGTCGTCCTCGGCGTCGTCATGCTGCTTAGTCTCATCGCCGGTGAGGGCCCACCCGCGCTGATAGCGGTCCTCTGGTGGGCGGTGTTCGCCGCAGTTGGCTATAAGATCTTTTTCAGAACCGCCTACCGACTAGAAATTGATTCCGACACCCTCGTTTGGAGGAGCCTCCTGCGATCCGGCCGCATTCCACTCAGCCAATTGCGCCAGGTACGTACTCGGTCGAGCATCGCGATATTCGAGCCTATGGTTGGCAGGCCAGTCACGACTTTCGCCGTGAAGGGGTTTCGCGATTTCGCCCGAGCACTTGCGAACCGCCAACCCGGACTAGAGGTTCGGATCGGTTGGTGGGCGCGGCTTGCCGAGTGGAACCTTGGGCCCTCTGCGTGGAAGAGCGATGGGACATAGGGGCGAAACCCCGGGCCTTGACTCCTTTCCGTTTCGGGCCGACACGTGTGATCGACGGCCAAGCGCTACGCAAATAGCGCTTGCATGTGGTTCGCGACCTCGGCATGAAGTGCGGGAGCCACGTGGCTATAGGTGTCTAACGTAAGCGAGATCGTGCTGTGCCCAAGCAACTCCTGAACGACCTTAGGATGAACGCCGCGATTGAGCAGATGGGTGGCGGCGGTGTGCCGGAGGTCGTGGATTCGGATTCGTGGGAGGGCGGCCTGATCGAGGGCTCGATGAAACCATTTCGTCGTCCAGGTCCCGTCGACTGGTCTTCCGACTGGCGACGCAAAGACGAGTCCGGTGTTGTTCCAGTCCGGTCCTGCAGCCAACTTGTCCGCGACCTGGCGACGGCGGTGCTCTATCAAGGCGGTCACCGTTCCCGCCGCCAGATACACGGTGCGCCGACTCCGTGCGGTCTTGGGCTCGACGAAGACATACCCGACGCCGGGTTGCCGCTGCAGCGCGCGGTTCACGACCAGCCGGCCGTGGGCGAAGTCGATATCGCTCCAGAGCAGCCCGAGGCCCTCACCGAGGCGCAGCCCGGTGGTGGCCAACACGACCCATAGCGCATGTAAGTGATGACCCTGGCTGGCCTGAAAAAGCCGTCCGACTTCTTCCTGGGTGAGCGTGTGCATCTCCCGCCGAATCGGACGCGGGACGGTGACCGCCTCGGTCGGATTCCGTAGCATCAGGCCCCAGAGCACCGCTTGCCGGAGTGCCCGGTGCAGCACGGTATGGGTCTGTTCCACGCTGCGACGCGCGAGGCCTTTCGTCAACAGGGCCGCATAGGCGGCCTGAACCGCTTGAGGCGTCAGTGCCGCCAGTCGCAGGTGACCGACCAGCGGGAACAGGCGGCGCATGCACAACGAGTAGGCGCGGTGGGTGGTCCAGCGAACGCTGGGCCGCACGCTGTCCTCCAGCCACCGGGTCAGATACTCCTCAACCCGCTGGCTCGAACCCGAGAGAACGATTCCTTGCTCCAGCGCTCGGCGGGCCGCCACGAGCTTGATCCGAACCTCTCGCTGGGACCGTGCGACATACCGCTGCCGCCGGCCGCCGAAGCCGAAGGCCGCCTCCCAGCGGCCGTCCGCGCGCCTGTAGACGGTCCCTTCGCCGCGGCCTCGTCTCACCATCACTCCTCCCTCCCTCATCGCACACCGATACGTCCTTCGACTCGAGGCGGTCGCACATCGTAACTCTCCCCGCCGGAATTGCAAGGCCTTTTTCCTACCGCGTGCCATGGCGATCGGAAAGCTCCTCGGCTCTCGGGCCGACGTGCCCACGTGTGGCCTCACGTGCCGAGACTCCGGCGTCGGTGGCCCACAGCCGCCGTCGGCCCAGAATCTGCCTTTGTGTGGCCACACGTCCCCGACGTCAACGTCGACCGTCGGGCCAGTGCCCTGCTCGAAGACTGCGTGGCCTGGTTCGGACCGGTGATGACGCCCGCTGGCCGATTGCTGATCAGAAAAATGTGTGAGCACTTGCGATAAAAAGCCACGTGGGAGCCAAGTTCAAAAAGGGCGTCGCTTCTCAGGACGACGCCCAAGACGACGCCTGGCGCGACGCTCATCGAGGACCCAACATCGGTTATCGGGGAACACTTCGTGTGAGCGAGCTCGGGCCGGCACCAGGGACGCCATCCCGATCCTCCACGCCCACGAAGAGGGGACCGACATCCCCGCTTCGGACGCTCGTTTGTTGCGTGCGCTCGGCGATCCAGTCTTCGAGGGCCGCGCGCGGCACCCGGACTGATCGTCCAATCCGGATGACGGGCAGCTCCCCCACGGCCAGCATCGCAAACACCTTGGATCGCCCCATCCCGAGCAGCTTGGCGACGTCCCCGGCTTTCAGCAGCAACGGTTCCATGGCGTGTCTTCCTCCTTGAGTCGTGGCGAGTTGCTTTGTCGATCGGTGTTTTGCGTTTACGCGTGTTAGGGGAAGAGCACTTGCGAGACGACTTCACGTTCGCCGTCCGCTTTGTAAAGCCATCGCTTCTCAGGACGATCGACCAAGTGATCGCGTCCACGCCCCCCCATGTGCTCGCCGGGTTGCCGCGCCTCCCTCATGACCCTTCCCATCTGTAAAGGGCCGCTTCAGGCGGCGATTTCGGCGGACGAGTTTCGACCGCCCCTAATCTGCTTCTGGTCATTTCCAACGCTTCGTCTCTCCCTGACTCGATTCACCCAGCGTTCTTCTGGACAATCGGTGCGACGCGAGATGCCTCCTATCCATCAAAAGGCCCGTCCTCAGCCCGTTTTTCGGACATCCGCACGAAAAGGTCGCTTACAACGGGTCAGGGACGGTGGAGGGCGGGTCGGGCCGAGCCCGCGAATACGCTTGGTTCGGTTCAGGTGACGGAGACGACGGTCAGGTGACGAGTGCGCTAGCGGAGGCTCACGCTGGCTCGGGAGCGACTCCTATTACGAGGAGCCGCCCGCCGACCTGGTTTAGGCTCACATGCCCATCCGATACGTCGGTGAACCCCACGCCCACGGCTTGCCCGGGAAGCCCCAGTACTCTACATAAGGCCTCGTGTCTTTCCACCTCGAAGTCGAACTCACCGGTTAGGACTGCGTCCAAACTTCCTTGGGAGCCATAACGGTCGAACGCGGCGCAGAGAACCGCTGAATCGCCGCCAGCCGGTCCAGGTTCTACGCCTTCGCCATTCCAGTCCCAATACCCTGGTCTTGAGTTATAGGAATCAGCCTCCCGTGCTCCGACGAAGAGCCGATAAATAAGCACGTCATCATCGTGGTTGGTCACGGCTAGGGCCGAGCACCCGATGCCCGCGGCAATTTGACGCGCCAGAACTTCGACCGTTCCGTCCTGTTGCTCGGAGGCCTTGTGTCGTAGACGACCCAGAAGCCCGGCCGCACGAGAACGTAGGCAGTCCGATCAGCTCGTCGGAGCAGCTCCTCCACAGCGGACAGATCGGGGCCTGCCAGAGTGATGTTCGTATACATGTGGCCCATGCCCGCAGTCTAGGCGGCACGGGTGGCGTTGCCCCAGCACGTTGCTGGTCGCTAATTAGGCGTTTTGCGAAGGCTCTAAAGCGAATGCCCTCACGGCCGCGTCTCCGAGGGGCTGGGACGGGTCGCACAGGGCATGCCAGCGTGAGCGTGTGCGCCGGCCGGGCCGCCGTGGGCGGGGCCTTGCGGAGGGTCAGTTGAGGGTGATCTCGGGAGGCCTAGGTTGGATCGACTCGGTTTCGCCTAGCGTTGCCGGTAAGAAAGGCGGATAGCTGCCTTTGCCACTTTTCCCCGCTTTGGGATGTTTTGGGTGCGGCTTCTGAGGCTTGGGTGCTTTGTGAGGCTTGCGAGGTTTGGTTTTCGGCACATGCCAATCCTAAAGCGGATGCCATTGCATCCGCGTGGTACTGACGCTATCAGCTTCCCTGCCCAGTCATCCTAATTGGGCCGGCTCAGCCAAATGGGCTTGAGCACCAGCCCAGTGACGGCTTAACTGACGGCATAGCCGTCGGCCATCAATGGACGATAGCGGGTGTGTGCGCATGATGCTCCTCAAGGCGAATTCACAGCGGACCGACGTGGCGGCCAGTGGACCCAATGGACGTTGCCGTGACTACCTTCAAAACCGCTGGTCGGCATCCTTGGCGATGTCGACGGACGGATCGTTCCCGTCGCGCCCCCGCCAGTTTTGAATTAGGCCAGTGACCCCGAGGTCGGGTCTAGATTACTGACCGCAGTCAGGACTTTCGGCCAGCGGCGATAGTGACGGCTTATCTGACGGCTTGCTTGATTTTGCCGGCGCTACCTCCAGCCTGGGAAAAGCTGATCGGCATCAGATTCCGTCAGCCGGCGAGTCTGGTCGGGGCCACGAGCAGAGTTTTCGTACAGGGCCCCGCAACGGGGACAGCGAAGTAGGATCATGCGTCGGTCGTTGTCGCTGGCGATCTGCGTTACATGCCCGTAGAGCCGATTCTGGTCATCGCGGCAGTAGTCGCAGCCATAATCGACCGATCAGCGACAGGCAACCGATAGCATCATGATTGAGTGTCAATCTTCGTTCTTGAGGACGACTTCCACGCGGAGTTAATCGGGCAGTTTTCCTCTCGGGAAGACGCTTGGTCAGAAGTGCTGAGGCGGGCGGACGATCCCAGCTCTATCGAAAACCGAGCGCCTTGCACCTCGTGGGAGACGTGCAAACGCGAGTACGTAATCGTTGAGTACGACGACTCGAATCGGTCTTGGATTGAGCTGTCTCGTCAGAAAGTGCTCACCATCGAGCATGAAAGGGCCGTCTGGCCGAGCGAACTAGGCTGACATGAGACGCTGTTACCGCCGACAGCATCGGCGGTCGTGCAGGCGGCAGATCTACGATGTTGCTACGTGGTCTCTGAAGAAATAATTTTGGTCAATCCCCGAGGGAACCAGATGCCGCGCCAGTTCGGAGGTTCTAAGTTGGGCAAGACGTGTCCGGCATCAAGCTTGCTGACGTCGATGTCGGGCGTGATCTCAATGACCGGTGGCCACGGGTCAGACCCGAGAATCTCGACTTCAATGATCGTCCGGCAGTCGGCCTCGTTGTAGCCAGTCACGCCACATCCGAGCCGGAGGTTGAGCCATGAATGAGGCTGCTTGTCACCGATGGGTGGCAAATCGAAACGGAACCAGAACCGCCGCAGGTTCATCGCTGCTAGCCTATCCTCCGATGCCAGCGTCCTGCCTGTGATTCGATGACTGACGGCATAAGTGACGGCGTAGCCATTGGCCGTCGGCGGACGACCGTGGACCATTTTCACCCGAGTTCTCATCACCCGAATTCAAGGCGGACCAACCCGGACGCTCGTGAACGCGGTGGATTATTTCGAGAGCACCTTCAAAACCGCTGGTCGGCATCCTTGGCGATGTCGACGGACGGATCGTTCCCGTCGCGCCCCCGCCAGTTTTGAATTATGCGAGTGACATGGGCTGCTGCCAGGTCGCGGAAGTCAGCGAATCCCGCCGTGCGCTCCGGTCGCATGAACAGGCTTACCATTTCAAGAATAGGCAAGGAGCAGGGCCCACAGGTGATGATGGCGGGGACAGCTCGCAGTCAGGGGTTGCATCAAGCGTTAACTGCGCCGCTGAGTCCTTTCGTTGACGTTCTCCTCGTGCCGCGGCGCCTGATCGCGGCGAAGCAGCAGGGTCAGCTCACGGTGCGGATCCAGACCGCGACGCATCGCTTCCATCGTGACCTGTCTGAGTCGAGGATCTGGGGCTACGACGGGACGGTGCCTGGGCCGACGATCGAGGCCGAGCGCGGCAAACCTGTCATGGTCGAGTGGCGCAACGAACTCGAACGCCCGCTGCCGGTGGTCGACACGGTTGCTCCCAAGCACGCCGACGGTGACGGCGTCCCGGTGCAGTGCCTGCCTGGCCTGAGCGGCGGCACCCCCGACCGACGCGCAGCTGGGCTTTCTGGCCACACGGTGGTGCATCTCCACGGTGCTCTCACCCCGGCGTCGTATGACGGGTGGGCTGAGAACCTGTTTGCTCCCGGCCAACCAGCGGTCTTTCACTATCCGATGAACCAACGCGCGGCGTTGCTCTGGTACCACGACCATGTGATGGGCGTGACCAAGTTCGATGTCTACGCGGGCCTGGCGGGTCTGTGGATCATACGGGATGACCGCGAGCGCGAGTTGGGTTTACCCGAAGGTCCGCCGTTCGAGGTGCCGCTGTTGATTCAGGACCGCAACTTCAACCTCGACGAACGCGGAAGGCTGACTGGACAGTTGGTCCACAAGACCGATCCGGAAGTAATGGAAGCCTTCGCGCCGTTTACCATGGTCAACGGAAAAGTCTGGCCGATCCTCGACGTGCAGCCGGCCACGTACCGCTTTCGCGTCATCAACGGCTCAAACGCGCGCACGTACCGGCTGGTGCTGCTCCGCAACGCCGACTCCGAGCTCGAGCGAGTCACGCAAATCGGGACCGATCATGGGCTGCTCCCGACGCCCGTCCGCCTGCCATCGGATGGACTCGTTCTTGCGTCGGCAGAGCGTGCCGATTTGCTGGTCGACTTCTCGGACCTCGAGGCCGGCAGCGAGCTGATGCTACTCAACACCGCGTCGGCGCCTTTCGATGGCGCTTCTTTTCCCGCGGCAAATGCCCTGCACGCTGCCAATCTCGAAGGGCTGCTCCCCTTTCCGCAGGTCATGTGCTTCAGAGTGATCTCGGGCCCGAGCGCACCGCGAAGCGCTCCGACGGTGCTTGCGACCGACTACGTGCCGCCGCCGCCGGAGGCGCTGGCGAATGCGCCGCGCAGAGCGATTGCGCTTGTCGAGCGCGAGGTCGAGGGCCAGGTCAACATGCTCACGATGCGCGAGCTCAGGATTGTCGAGGACGACGATGCGGGGCCGTTGGTCACCGTCACCAATGGCGAGCGAATTACCCGGTACCGCGCGGTCGCCGCTCATTTCGAGGACGTGACGACGTTTTTTCCAATGCTCGGCCAGTTTGAAGTCTGGCAGTTGATTAACCTGACCGGCGACACGCATCCGATCCACGTCCATCTCGACCCCTTCCAAATCCTCGCGCGGCACCCGATCCGCTATCAGATCCCTGACGGCGGCATCGAAGACGTCGACATCGCCGCCTCGGTCATACTCGGGCGGGACCCCGATGACGAACTCGGCCACGCGATCGACGACAACGAACGCGGACTCAAGGACACCATCCGCGTCAATCCCAACGAGATCGTCGAGATCGCCGTTCGCTTCACCGCCTATAGCGGACGGTACATGTACCACTGCCACATCCTCGAGCACGAGGACCGTGACATGATGCGCCCCTTTGTCACCATGGCCCCGGAGCTTATGCCCTTTATGGCCTGACCCCGGCCGTCGGACGGATACGCAGCCCGGCTCCAGCAAACTCAGGGCCGGTCGGTGAGAGTCGGTGGCCGCAGTTAGCTCGTCGCTGGTCTCGTGAGACCCTTCACCTACGATCCAGGTTCACACCTGCGACGTACTCTCCAGCAGGCCGAACCGGGCGAACGGGAACAGGGCGCCAGCCACGGGTGGGACCACAGCCACTTACATGGAGGTGGCGCCTGAACTCGGGCAGGTTGTTCGCTGTGTCGGATCATTGTCGGTGCTCCACGCTTCAGTCACTCCGAGATCCGACTCGGGGCGCATCTGTGGTTAGGGGGGACGCTTGGAGGTGTCCTTAAACGCTGGAATCGCCATACTCCGACGCGAACAGATAGCTGACGGCCAGGCTCCGGTACGGCCGCCAGCGGTTCGAAATCTCGACCAGCTCCTCGTCGCTCGGCAAATGATCGAACCCGTACTCACGCTTGATGGTGTGTCGAAGGGCCAAGTCGCCGGTGAGAAACACGTCGGGTCGGTCGAGGCCAATGAGCAAGAAGCCTCGAGCGGTCCATGGCCCGATGCCGGGCACGTCCGTTAGCGCTGCTTCGATTTCTTGGTCCGTCATGTTCGGGAACTTCTTGTCGCTCAAGCGGCCGTCGACGAACCTCTGCGCAAGCGCTCGCAGGGTCTCGCCTTTTCGAACAGAGAAGCCGCTCTCCCTCAGCACGTTCGCGCCGGCCGCGAGCAGCTCGGCCGGCGACGGTATCCGGCCCCCGAATCGTTCTTGCAGATGCGAGACGATCGCCCGGGTCGCAGAGACGGAGATCTGTTGGCTCGCAACCTGGAAGACGAGTATTGCGAAGGCATCGAGCGGCGGGAGCTCGTCCATCCACGCACGAGGGCGAAAGTCGGGCCGTGCCGCGATCACTCGCGCCATCACGGGATCCGCCTTCCGGAGGAACTCACGTGCGTCGGGATCGGCGAACGGGGCCCGTTTGCGGGGTACGGCACGTTCGGTCTTCTTCTTCATACCGCTTCGCCCTCCACTTCGACCATGGCCGGGCCGGCAGTTCCGCTTCGTTGAAGGATGAGTGACAGCGGAGCGGTGGATGATGTAGCCGGTCTCTGAACGCCGAGATCACTGCGGCGCGGACGATCCTCAAGCTTTTCAGATCGAACGCTCAGAGGTGGTTGCGACTTAGTGACCTTCTGGTGACCCCTCAATCCCTTTGACAATGGCAGCCATTACATCCCCGAAGCGCGACAATTCCCTTGGTTCAACCTGGTTCATGATGCGGCTGCGCACGCTTGCAAGGTGGACCGGGTAGGCGTCACGTAGGCGCTTGAGCCCGGCCTTCGTGATCTGGACATCGATGCCTCTTCCGTCTTCAGGATTGCGGCTCTTTTCGACGTAGCCATCCTTTGTAAGGCCTCCGACGATGCGGGTCATATGACTTCCCGAGAGCTCAGCAAGGTCGGCGAGTTCCTGTAGGCGAAGGTGACCGGCGTCCGCCTCGGAGAGGTGTAAGAGCGCCGCGTATTCACTCAAGGAGATGTTGGCGCCCCTCCGAAGGTCCTCGTCCAACAGCCTGGGTGCAACGGAAAGCAATCGAGCGACGTCTCTCCACACCCGCTCCTCTCTGGCCTTCAGTGGTTCGTTGGTCCTCGCCGTCATCCCGAGGATTTTAGTTGCATACGCAGCGATCCAGTGGTCATGCAAGGCGAAGAGGAGGCAATGGGGAATCGCCTTGCGCAGGCTTCCGCGAGTTGGCCCTCAGCTCCACGTCGACCAGCGACCCGTAGGTCAGTCGATCGGCTCAGGTCCGGGAGGAGAAACGGAACCGCACCGGAGTCGACATGGGGACGGGTCGTCCCGCGTGGTGTTCTTGCGGAGACCGGCTGAGTCCGCCCTCCCATTTGGACATGGGCTTCGTCAGGCGTGAGGGTCGACCAGGACCTTCATGGTCTGAGCAGCGCGAAGCGACTCCATAGCGGTCAGTGCTTGGTCCAGCGGCACGACCGCCGTGGTCAAGTCGGCGACCTGAATTTGGCCTGTTCCGAGCAGTTCGATCGCCTCGTCGAACTCGTCGATGTATGTGAACGAACCATGGACCGTGATCTCCTTCATGAGGATCGTCAGTGGGTCGAGGCCTGAGCCGGGTCCGGCACCGACAATGACGAGCACGCCGCCTGGACGCAGTGCCTGCAACGCCAATGCAGTGGCCGCTGCGCTGCCTGAGCACTCCAGAACCATGTCAACCACGAGCGAGGCGCGATCCGACGACGACAGCCGGGCTGTGGCATCGTCAGGGGTCAGTGCCACATCCACATGAGATGCCTCTGCGAACGCGCGTCGCACCGACGCTGGCTCGATCAGGAAGACTTGAACGGCGCCAAAATGTGATGCCAACCGACAGGCGAGCTGACCGATCGGGCCGCCGCCAGTAACCAACACCTTGGCACCGGCCACGCTGCCCGCGAGACGGATCGCGCGCAGTGCAGTTGCCGTCGGCTCGACCCAGGCTGCCTCGAGCCGGCCGGCGCCCGCGGGCACCCGCCTGAGCGTCTTCGGTGATACGACGACGAAGGGCTCGAGTCCACCGTCGGACTGCAGACCCAGCGCAGTTTCCATCGTCGCCTGGTGGCAAAAGTTGAACCGGCCGGCCAAGCAAAACTCGCATGTCCCGTCGATGTTTCCGTTCGGGTTCAAGGCGACACGTTCGCCGACACTCCAACCGGAGACGTCATCGCCGTAAGCGACGACGCGGCCACTGAATTCATGGCCGAGCACGAAGCCGCCACGGTAGACCTGCGGAAGATCTTGGGCGTGAAGGTCACTGCCGCAGATGCCGCAGAGATCCACCCCTACTAGGACTTGGTCTAAGCCGGGTTGGGGCATCGGCCGTTGTCCAAACACGAACTGGCGCCGCTCATCAAACAGAACCGCTGGCATCATCTCAGTCATTGGGTTCTTCTCCTGTCCTCAATCCTTTTCGAGCTGTGCGGCGCAGTTGGATAAGGCGTGCGGCAGTAACGATAAGGGCGATCCCGGTCGCGACCGTCGGGACCATCAACGCCGCGTCCATGTGAGGAAGGAGTTGCCGGTGGACTGCGGTAACGCTTTCTGTCCCGAGAAGAGCGGTGGCGACCGCGAGCAACAAGGCCCCACCCAATTGCATGCTCGTGTTCACGAGGCCGGATGCCTCTCCCTGTTCGGTGTTGACGATTCCGGCGGTGGCCTGAATGTTGACCGAGGGAAAGACGATGGCGAACGCAGTCCCGGTGGTGATGATGGTGGGGAGGAGAAACTCGACGTATGGCATCGTCGGGCTCACGCGGAGCAAGAGCAGATAGCCGACGAAGGCGACGGCGAGGCCAACGAACAGCAGCGGCTCAGTGCCGAATCTCGGCACCACAGCTCCAACTCGCGGCGCTACCAAAAAGGCCACAACACCCGATGGGGCGAAGGAGAGGGCCATCTGGATCGGTGACCACCCAAGCGAGTTCTGCACATATAGCGTGATGACGAATTGGAATGCGACGTACGAGCCCAGCAGCAGCGCTCCGGTGAAATTCGCATGCACGAGGGACGCGGAGCGCAGCAGCCCAAGCCGCAGCAGCGGCCTCGGATGACGACGTTCCAAGACAACGAACAGCGCGACTAGGGCGACCGCCCCGGCCAGGCTGCCGATCGTTGACGGACTGGACCAGCCATGCGATGGTGCCTCGACAATTCCGTAGACCAGAAGTAGCAGACCCGCTGTACCCGTTACTGCCCCGCCGAAGTCGAAGCTGCTGATCGAGAAGCGCTCATGCGTCGATGCGGGAATGACGCGAAGTCCGACAGCGACGAGCAGTAAGGCAATAGGTCCAGGAGCAATGAGCGTCGCCCGCCAGCTGAGCGCCGTAAGCAGCCCACCGGCGACGAGTCCGAGAGTGAAACCGCTGGCACCAAACGCCGTATAGATCCCGAGCGCGCGGGCTCTTGGCTGACCCTCCGCGAAGGAAGTTGTGACGATGGAGAGTCCTGCCGGGACAGTGAACCCGGCCGACACCCCCTTCACGAAGCGCAGGGCGACGAGCGCGAATTCGTTGCTCACCAGCCCGACGACCAACGACGCAACACCAAAGACAGTCAGCGCCGTCAGGAACACACGCCGCCGTCCGAGCAGGTCGGAGGCGCGCCCACCCAGAAGGAGAAAGCCCCCGAAGCCAAGGACGTAGGCACTCACGATCCACTGGAGAGAGCTGGCCGGAAGGTTGAGCTGCCTGCCGATCGACGGGAGGGCGACACCTGCCATCGACACGTCCAAACCGTCGAGCAACTGGGCTCCACTCACGACGAGAAGCAGCGCCCAGGTCGCTGCTCGCCAGTCACGGGACATCACCGGTCCACCGACAGCGGGAGCCGGGGAACGGGGGGCACCGCTCACGGGAGGCTTTTCACGAAGGCGAGTGACGTGCATGGCCGAGTCCTTTCGAGCCTTCAAGGCTGGTTGTGGGGGCGGTTTTGTTGGCCATCATGCGGCCCTCCGTTCGTTGGAGTTGTCCATTACGATCACGGCCCGTCCGCGCAGGCCTCCCGCCTCCATCAGTCGGTGGGCCTCGGCGACCTCCTCGGGCGGGAACTCGTGGGCAACGCGCAGCGTGAGCCGCCGCCCGGAGCTGAGCCCGCGGAGCGCCTCAAGGAAGTCGGTCCGCTGGAGCGCCTGGGAGACTCTGGGTGCATAGATGCGGATCCCGCGCTCCTCAACCTCGTGCAGTGGTGGAACGGTGTTCTCCGCAGCTCGTCCCCGCACGACGAGGAGACCGCCGCCGTCGCGGATGGCAGGGAACGCGTCGCGATAAAGCAGAGCCGTGTCGAATACCGCGTCCGCTCCCTCCGGCGCCACTAAGCGGATGGCGTCGCCGAACGTGGCGCTGCGCGGCACCACCACGTCGGCCCCAAAGCTCTTGACGAGCACCTCGTCATCCGGCTTGGCGTCAGCGATCACCCGGATCCCGCGCGCAGAGGCGATTCCGATTACGTACGAGCCGAGCAGCCCTACGCCGCCGGCGACCGCGAGCGTGTCGCCTTCGTGCAGCCCCAGAATCTCCAGCCCGACCATCGCAGTGAGCCCGTTCATCGGCAGAGTCGACGCCTCTGTCAGGGAGGCGCCGTCCGGGATCGCCACTACCGAAGCCGTCGGCACAACCAGGAGTTCCTGCTGCGCCCCGCCCTCCGACCTGAAAGGGCTGACCGCGGCCATCACCTGCTCGCCGACCCGGAGTCGGTCGACGCCGGACCCCACTGACTCGACTTCGCCTGCGGCGTCCATCCCAGGAGTCCAGGGCGGCGGGAGATCGGAGCCGGCGCCCTGCTTACGCAGGAGGATGTCGGCCGGGTTGACCGCTGCTGCCTTGACGGCAATCCGGACCTCGCCGTTGCCCGGCTTGCGCGTGGGACGGTCGGCGACCTCTAGGACGTCGACGTCCCCAGGCTTGGTGATCATTACGGCACGCACATTCATCTCCGTCACCTTCTGAGCTGAGAAGGAGCGATGGCCAGCGACACGGACGGCTTGGGGTCGATCCAATGGAGGCACGCCGAAGGCTCGGGGTAGTTCAGCTCGTGATCCACTTCCTCCCACACTTCAGCTCCGCCGGCAGGTTCACCCACAGTTGGATGCCGTGGATCGGCCCACCCTGACTGTAGAAACGCTCGGTGGGGAGTTCGTCGTGGAGGATCCCCGCCCCGGCCGTCATCCACTGCGTGTCGCCGTCACATTCCTTGCCAGAGCGGCGCGGGCCTGATCGAGATCGAGGATTTCGCCGTTCAGCCCGAACTGGTGAAGGTCCCCGCCGGGCATCTCGAGGCGGCCCGCGACATCGACGCCGCCGGCCTTCAACGGTTCGAAGCCGGCCACCCGGATGAGACGCTCGGCTGTCGTCGCGCCAAGCTCGTCGTCTGCCGCGTAAAAGAGGACCGCGCGATGTGGCTCTCGAAAGGCTTCTCCCGCCAGAGAGGGCGCGGCCAGAGTTCCAAACGCCTTCACGTAATGCGCGCTTGGCGGAAGCAGACTTACCACAACTGACGCGGAAGACTGTTCCTCGGGAAGCGTACGTACCGGGCTGCCCGTAACGTAACTGACCGGATTTGAGGGGTCCACAACGACCTTTCCCTCGAGAAGGCGGGCCTGCTGCGGGATTACTTCCCTCATGTCGTCGAGCCACAGCGCGAAGACAACCACATCAGCCTCCGCGATCGCTTCTTCGACCGACGTCGCTCGAGCAAACGGTCGTAGCTCCCGCGCGAGGGCCTTCGCGTGCGCTGCGTCGTGGGCAGCCAGAATCACCGGTTCACCACCCTGGGTCAGGTGTCGGGCCAGCGGACCTCCAATGTTGCCGACTCCCACGATCGCTGTCGTCTGGGCTTCAGGCATCGTTGACCTCCTCATTCAGCAGTCCAAAGGACTGGTAGACACTGATCCAATCGACAGACTCCCAGTGCTCCGCGACGAGCCCGCCCTCGTGGCGTGGAAGCCTTCAAGACTGGTTGTCGGGGCGGCACTCATCGCATGACCAGCCCGCCGTCTGCGATCAGCGTCTGACCAGTGAGCGCCGCAGCGTCATCGCGGGCGAGCATCGCCACTACGGCGGCGGTGTCGTCCGGCATGAGCGTTCTTGGCAAGGACTGGCGCGCCTTGGTCTCGGCGAACTCAGTCTCCGAACGGGAAGTGCTCGCGGGTGTGCGAGTGAGTCCAGGTGCCACGGCAGTCACCGCGATGCCGTCGACGCCGAGCCCGATTGCGAGCGTCCGCGTCAACCCGATCAACGCGCCCTTCGACGCGACGTAGGGAAGCATGTCGCCGTCCGGAGGGCTCCAGAACGTGTTGGACACGATGAAGATCAAGCGGCCGAAGGCGCGTTCACGCATGCCGGGCACGAAGGCCTGCGTCAGGAGCAGGGCGGACTCGACGTTGACCGCTTGAATCTGGCGCCAGGTGTCGAGGTCGACCTTCTCGAGCGGTGCCCAAGCGAAGGTTGCCGCAGCGTGCACGAAGACGTCGCATCGGCCGTGGCGTTCGAGGACGAGATTCGCCACCCGGCGCACGTCGTCAGCAACGCTCAAGTCGACGCCGAAGTCTCCTGTCCGGTCGAGGCTGATCACGTTGTGGTCAGGCGAAAGGCGATCCACGATCGCGCTGCCGATGCCACCGGCGCCTCCGGTCACCACCGCGACGCGCTGATCCTGGTTGGTTGTGTCGGCCATCATGCGGGCCTCCATTCGTTGGGGTTGTCAGTTGGGGGTTGGTCGTGCTTCCGCTCGGAAGAATCGGTGGACCGGCGAGCGGGTGCCGGTCCTCGCCCACCGGCTGTGCTCGTCCGGCCCAACACTCCGATGGCAGAGAGGGCGATGCTGACGCTGACGGCGATCGCGAAGCCCAGAAGCGTGGCCTTTGGGCTGACGTCGCGGGAGAGCGCGATCCCGGCGCCGACTACGGGAAGCGAGATACCGACGAAGCTCGCCAGGAACAGCCCAGCGACAGACTCCGCGATACGGTCGGGCGGCGAGATGCGCATCACCGTCGCGACAGCACCTTTGAAGATGGCGCCCCCTCCTCCCGCCCCGATGAGGGCGCCGCCGGCGATGAAGAGGCCGAGAGACGGGGGGGTCAGCCACATCGCCAGGACCGCGAGCCCGAGTCCAACCAGCATCGCGGCCATACCGGCCTCGAACTCGGGGGGTATTGGCCAGGCTGCGGTCAGGATCTGCTCGACAACACCCGACGCGAACATGACAAAGAGCACTGTTCCGGCCAGCAGAGGAGACGGCTGATGCAGTGAGGTCGCCAAGAACACCGCGGACAGTCCGGTGAACAGACCAACCGTGGCGAACGCCACAAAGGTGCTGAGAGCGGTGGCGAAGAACGTGCCGCGCTCATGGTGCGGTACTGAGACATGTTGCGGGCGGTAGCGCGGGCGGGGACTTGGGTCCTGGCGGGTCTCGGGCGAAAGAGCCACGCCGATCGTGCCGAGAAGGAGAGCTGCGAGGAACACCAGATACGGCACAGTGAGCGGATAGGCCACCCACTGTGCGAGGAGCCCAGCCACGAGGGCACCGACTCCCAATCCGCCGACGGGGATGGCCGACGCAGTGAGCTGCGCTCGCCGCGGTGTCGCTTGGGGTCGAGCGACGGCGTCGAGCTCGGTTAGATAGGCGGTCGCCGTCGGAACGACGACCCCGATGGCGATCCCGTTGATCAGCCGTCCAACGAGCAGCCAGGGCAGGCTCTTCGACGCCACGAAGACGACTGCGCTGACGACGGCGACACCAAGCGCCGGCACGAGCAGACGCCGGCGGCCGTACCAGTCGGAGAGATGACCTGCGAGCAGCAACGAGCAAATGACTCCGACCGCGTACACCGCGTAGATGACCGTGACCATGAACAGTGAGAAGTGGTCACGGGCGCGGTAGAGGCCATAGAGAGGACTGGGCACGCCGGAGAACGCCATCACCGACAAGAACGCGAACGACACGATCCAGAAGGCCCGATGGTGACGCCGACGAGTTACCCCGTCGCGCGCGTCGTCGACAATGACCGGCCGCTCGCGAGCGTCGGTCGTCGCACCGTGTACTGGCGTATTTTCCGCCCTGTCGACGGTGAGGTCGGAGCCCACAACCAACCCACCGTCGCGGGTAACAGCGAGAACCAGAGGGCTCATGCTCCCGTCCCTGCCCGTGAGGACACGGACCCGTCCCTCGAGCCGGATGGTCATCTACCGGGCCGCCGCGGCTTTGGCGACGGCGGCTTCACCCGCGGTGACCCCGACCATGTCAGTGACCTCCGCCACCCGCGCCAGCCACCAGATGAAGGTCTCGCGCGCAGCGTCGGCCAGAGGCCCGGCCCAGTCGCGGAACCACTCAGACATCACTGCGAGGGTGGTGTTCGGCACGGCGCCGGCGAACGACATCCGCTCGATCCCCGTTCGGTGCGCAATCTCGGATCGGCCACCGATGGCGTCGACGACAAACTGCACTTCGTACCCGGCCTTGAGAGCGTCGATCACCCCGAGGGCGAGGCACACCTCGGTGTGCAGGCCGCCCATGATCAGTCGCTTGCGTCCCGTCGCCGCCACCGCGTCGCTGAATTGCTTGCTTTCGAACGCGGCCATCGACGACCGGTCGAAGGGCTCGATCCCGTCCAACTCGGCGAGAATCGCAGGCGGTGTCGGGCTTAGCCGGCCCGACGTGACCCCGACGGTCGACACCACGATCGGCACGTCGAACGCCTTCGCGCTCCTGATCAGGAAGCGGGTCTGGAGCTCCATCAGGTCCACTGGCGTTTCTGAGCGAATCGCCTCCATCTGCTCGGGCTGGTAGTCGATCAGGACCAACGCACACTCCTCTGCCTTCCAGAGGCCCAAATCCCTGTTCATCGCCGCTCCTCCTTTCATCTCGGTCGTGCCGACCGTTCCCTTGGGCGGCACCCGGTCGTTGCCTGCACAGGCATCTTACTACTAGATCGCTGCGCATGCAACTAGTTTGTTGGAGACAGAGACCAACGAACCGCTAAAAACCAGCGAGGAACGGAGGGAGATGCAGGAGCCCTCCACCGAAGCAGATCGCGTAGCCCGTGATCACCCATTGGAGGTCTTCCGGGGAGAACTGCAGGGCGGTCTTGATCGATGGCAAGGCCCCGATGAGAATGGCCGTGTCGAGCACCAGCATGAACTGCGACACCACGAGCACGGTGAGCGCGGGCCAGCGGCGCTGTGTCGGTCCGGCTGTTTCGTTGGTAATCGACGGCGACCCCACGCGGAGTCCTCTGACTTTCACAAGCCCAAATCCCCGGAAGCCACATGACCCGCATCATCGGAGACCTTGCACGAGGTGGCTTCGTCGCAAAGAACCGCAATCCGGAGGACGGACGAGGGATCGACGTCCAGATCACGGAAGCCGGCCTCAATCGCCTACGCGCCGCCTACCCGGTCCACCTCGCCAGCGTTCGTAGCCGCATCATGAACCAGGTCGAACCTAAGGCCTTGTCGTGCTTCGGCGACGTGGTGACGGCGATCGTGAGAGGTCTGGAGCAGCAGTCTTAAGTACTGCCGTCTGCACTACCGTCGCCTCACCCATAATCGGTGTCGGGAGCGGCCCGAAAGCCTGAGCCTGATACGAGGAGGCGACCCGCCTCTCAGCCCCCTTGGGGTGCTGTCAAACCCAGACGTGATGATGTCTGAGGAACCACACCACTTCGGGCGGGAGCGGCCACCTCCCTACCATCTTGTATCACCAGGGTAGCCAGATTCTGATCAAGACTCAGCTAATCTTCGGAGAAGCCGAGCAACAGGTGCGTGACAACGATCTCGATGAGGCCGGCGATGGCCACGCGGGACCATCCTTAATGGACGGTGACAGTGCCCCCAACGTACGAGCCGGCCTGGCGGGTCAGTGTGCCGCCGCTCACGGTGACGTTGAGGCCCACCCAGGAGGTTGATGCGAGAACCAGGTCGCCAGTCTGAACCGTGAGGTTGTGCAGAACGGTGCCGTAGATGGTCGCGTTGCCGTTGGTAACGGTGACATCGTGTCCCACCGTGCCATAGACGGTTAAGCTGCCGCCTGAAACCGTGACGTCGCCGGTGACAGCGCCGTAGATGATGACCGATTGCCCGGTGATGTTCAGGTTGCCGTTCAACGTCTGGCCGCTCGCAACGATCACCGTATTCGCCGCTGAGGGAGTTGGGGTCGGTGCGGCGCTGACCGTCGGGGTCGGCGTGGGCGTCGCTGTTGGCCTGGGACTGGCGGTCGGCGTTGGAGAAGGCGTGGCCGTTGGAGTTTGTGCTGGCGTCGGCGTTGGCTTCGGCGACGGACCGGGCAGCGGGGTGGTTGTCGCAGTTGCGGAAGGGCTTGGCGTCGGCTGCGGAAACATCTGCGTGATGGGAGGAGTCGCCCCAACGTTCCCCTGGACGGTAACCCCAGGCGGATTGCCGTACCACGACCAGCTCGTGGCGGGTGCATCGCCGAGGGCATCCCGATATGCATCGGCATAGATCTGGCTCGTCAACGGACGCAATCCAAGACCCGCCATGGGATCCGCGTGATAGTTGGCCAGAATCAGACCATTTACGCTGGTCGGAAGCAGGTGCAGCGCCGGGACGGACGAGCCTATCAGTCCTGCGACCCACAACAAGCAAATCACCAGCGTGACCATTGTTGCCTGGACGATCCGAGGCCCGCGGATCATGCCGCCTGCTCCGGGACCGCCGGCTGGAAGGACGGCCGTTGATGCTCACGTTTCTCTTTGAGCAAGTCGGCGATCTGAGACTTCCGCGCAAGAAAAGCCTCGACCACTTTGGGATCGAACTGGGTACCGGCGAGGCGGCGCACCTCATAAACCGCGTTGTCGAAAGGCAACCCAGGACGGTACGGCCGGTCTGAGGTCATGGCGTCGAGCATGTCGGCGAGCGTCAGGATTCGGACGTATCCCTTGATGGCCTCCTCTTTGAGGCCGTCCGGGTATCCGCCTCCGTCCCATCGCTCATGGTGATGAAGGACACCGTCAAGACTCGGCTTCAGGAAGCTGAGCCCCGACAGCATCCTGAAACCGATCAGCGGATGCTCCTTCATTGCGTCCCATTCGTCATCCGTGAGCGGCCCAGTCTTGCGAAGGACGCGATCCTCCACGCCGATCTTGCCAATGTCGTGGAGCAGGCAGGCGCGGCGTAGGGCATCCAGCTCTTCCGCGGGCATGCCCATCGCTTGCGCAATCTCCAGGCTGGCGGCTGCGACCCGCGTCGAATGCCCAAAGGTCGACGGGTCTCGCGCGTCCATCGCGCGGGCCAACGACTCCATACTGGCGAAATAACTCTCCTCGAGTTGCCGCGTCTTGTCCTCGAGGCTGGCGGCCATGACGTTGAACGATTCCGCCAGGGTGGCGATCTCGTCATTCGAGACGACCGGAGCCCGATGAGTCAGGTTCCCCGCTGCGAGTGCCGCGGTCGATGCCACGAGCTGTTCGACAGGGCGAGTGATGCGGCGGGCCAGCATCGTCCCGAAGATCAGGGTCATTAGGGCCGTGGCGCTGAAGAGCGCAAGCATCAGCAGGCGGATCTGGGTGATAGACGCCTCGAGTGAATCGGCCTTGAGGGCTGAGGCCAGGTACCCAATCGAGCTGGTTCGCAGCCGCCAGTCGCCAATGAGGAACTCATAAGGGTGGCCGCCGAGCGTCTGGCTGCTGCGGAGCGGACCGGCCGGAAGTTGGCCGAGCGCCGCCTGGGAGAGAGGCGGCACCCCGGGGAGCGATGAGAGCAGCACCTGGCCGGACCGGTCGTAAAAAATCAGGTCGCTGGCACGCGAATCGCGGATATTGCCGGCGATCTCGGTAAGTGGCTCGCCCACCACGATCGCCCCAGCCACCCTCCCCGCGTCGGAATGCACCGGGCCGACCCAGTACAACATCAGGCCGAAGGGCTCCAGCTGGGTGAAGACGTACTTATCACCCTTTTGGTCAGTCTGCCCGGCGAGCGCCGCGCGGACAGCGGGTTCAGCTGCGATCGGGTTCAGGGTGGAGGCAGTGCCCGGAGGGCTCAGCGTCAGCTCCTCGTTGCCGTTCGCGTCCAGCACCCGAATGGTTAGTTGCGCCGGAAAGGCATTAGCCTGAATGGGACGCAAGAGGCTCCCCAGCGTGGCGGGCTTGTTGTGGACCACCGCATCCGGCACGCCTTGCGTGTCGATGGCGGCGCGCAACTGGGCCAGACGTTCGGCTTCCAGAACAGCCAGGTGGTCATTGCTCAGCAGGCTCGCCCGCAGCAACGTGCCTTCGAAAGCCGCGACGGTTGCCGTCGTCGCGCGGGCCGTAATGAGGATGGTTCCGACCATGCCGACAAAAGCCAGCAGCACGAAGAAAGGGAGAACAATCTTGTAACGGATACTCCAGCGCCTGCGCACCACTAATTGCCATCATGCGGGCCGATTCTTAAGGACCGCGTTCCAAGCGCGAGCAGGTTTGTTACAAATCGAACTAATGTTCGACCGCCATAGCTTGAAGCCTCACCACCACTTCTCTTCGAGCGCACGTTCCGTGCCTTCGGTCTCGTCGAGCGCATCGAGCTCCGCCATGTCTTCGTCGGAGAGGGTGAAGTCGAAGACGCGGGAGTTCTGCTCGATGCGGTCTCGGTGGGTCGGCTTCGGGATGACGATCAATCCTTTCTGCAGTGACCACCCCACCAGGACCTGCGCCGGGGTGCGTCCTAGGCGCGATGCGAGCCGTTTCACAGTTCCGTTCGTGAGGTGGCGACCCGTGCCGAGCGGGCTGTACGCCTCAACCGCGACGGCTCGACTCTCCGCTCCCGCAAGCAGCTTTCGCCGGTACTCGAACGGGCTGAGCTGCACCTGGTCGACGACCGGCGCCACCGTTCCCGCGGCGATCACCTGGTCGATCGCTATCCACGACCAGCTGGCGAAGGTCTCGTTGCCGCCCGGTTTCAAGCTTCCAGCGGGCCTCAGCGGAAGCAATCCCAACGCGCTTCTCAACCCGGCGGCGGTGGCCTCCGCAAAGGCAAAGTTGCCGCCACAGTTCGCGTCCCTCTTCGACCAGATCATCCACGCGATTCGAGAGGCGCTGGCCCTCACGCTGCACGACCTGTTCTTGATCGCCATGGTGCTGATCGTCCTGGCCCTGCTCGCCTCACTCTTCATGCCCGACGTCCCACTGCGCGCACAGCGCCAGCCGGTTGTCGCTGGGGCACAAGCGACAGCCGAGGGCGTGGTGTGATGCTCCCCTGATCCGCCTCTCCCTGCGCCTCGGCTCGGTTGTCATCCTGGCGGTGGTGCTTCTGTTTAGCGCGGGTAACTGGGCCGCGACGCAGCTCCAGCAAGACCTGCTGCCTAACTGGCGTTGATGCCAGGCCGAGGAGCGGGAGACGGTCCGGCGGCAATTGGCCGTGGAGGAGCGATTACGGGGAGAGGCTGCTCGAGCCTGCCCTGTCCTCGAAGCCCGGAGGAAGCGGAACTCCGAAGCGCTTATGTTTCATTCGAACATACCCCACGTACCGCCGCACCCACCATCCGAGGCCGGGCCGCGCCGATAGGTCTTCGATCACCTCCCGGGGATCCTGTTTGCGAGAGAAATAGCGGATCCAGCCCCGGATGATCCAGAACTCGAACGGAACCACCACGATGAATACGAGCAGCACGGCGATGGCGAGAAAGACGAGGTACGCCGCCGCCAGACCGAGGAAAGCAGGGCGCAGGTCTGGCTGCGGGCATCCCGTGGGCACGTACCGGCCCGTCGGGCACGGCACCAATGACATGGAGACGGCGACCACCCCAGTCGTGAGAGGCACCGGCGGGTACGCTCCCAGGTGCGTCGCCTTCGGAACTGCTGTGGCGTCGATGGTGGCCGTGATCCAAGCCGTCCAGGCGGGGTTGGTTACGGTCGCGGTCCCACCGCAGGGAACGGTCACCGCCGTGCTCCTCTCGTTCGCGGTCACCGTGAGTTTTCCTGACCCCGCGATCCCAGCCGAGCAGCCCAGCGTGATTCTCACGCCCCCCGAGGGGATCGGGACCGCCACCATCGAGAGGTTGGCCAGCCCAGCCGTGAGCGACACTCTCATGAATACAACGGCAAGCCTCGTCCCCACCGGCTGCGCTACCGCACTGATGTCGGCGGTGGCTCCAACGGTCCAGGCGGGGTTGGTCACGGTCGCGGAGCCGCCACAGGGAACGGTGACTGCCGAGCCGGTCCCATTCGCCGTGACCATGAAGGTCCCTGACCCGCTGGGCAAGGTCCCGCAGGTGAGCGTGAGCCGCACCCCTCCTGAGGTGGCTGCGGCGGCACTCAGCGGAGTTCCCATGGCGAGCGCTGCCGCCATCAGCGAAACCAGTCCGAGCTTCCGAACCGCGAGAGAGCCTACCAGCATCCCTGCGAAGTGAGTCTGGCGAGTCGTCCGAAACCTGCGCCCAGCCTCGGCTCTTGACGGGCTAGGCGGAGCCGACGGCGGACACTAGGCCAGCAGCTGGTAGACGTTCGCTGCCACGGCCAGGGGCGGTGAGACGGGCGGCTATCTTGAACGCCTGCCAGACGCGCGGCTTGCGGTACCGGAGCAGCATCACGATCCCCAGGAGCACCGCAATGGCGGTCGTGGAATCGGAGTTCGGCTGCTACTTGTCTAGCGCACGAGGGCTGATGCAGGCGACTTACTGCAATTGATCGCGGAGCGATTTCGGCAGCTTCGGATCATCACGTTTGAAAGTGACGCCTGCAATTGTCCCCTCATGCGACTTGATCACCCCGACCATGATGTCGACCTGCGAATCGGTGAGTTCCGAGACCGTGGTTTTCAGAGTGACAGGCGCTCCGATGGCAGAGACGACATCTTTCGCGTACTTGACGGGGTCTCCGCCTTCTGGAGGACAGAAACTGTACATGGCCTGCGCTATGGACTTGTGCAGATAGGCTCCGTGCGGATTCAGGATGAAAGGCTTGATTGCCGCGAAACCGGCCTCGATGGTCGGAAAGACGAGAAAATCAGGTAGCCCCTCGGTCGAGTTGTACTTTCCGCGAATCTCCCCGAAGTCGGGTGTCCCGGGGAAACCAGACAGATTCCCGGGATTGTTGTTGAGCCAGGCGAAGGACCCACTGGGATTTCGCATGTGAGGCTGGCCCCTTTTTACAAGGTCGGCGTAGATCACGTACTCGTAGATCTCGGTGCCATGCCCCCCATAGTCGGTGGAGTTCTTCGAGCCAACAAACCACGTGGTGCGGGGAATCCCCTTGGCCGTAGAGAGCTTGTCGCTCCAGACCCAAACGTGATCACCAGGTTGCAGCTTTCCTGGCGCAGAAGATGAGGCGGAGCCTGCGGCCCTTGATTGATTGCTTTCGGATGCCACCGTAGGGAAGCTTTCGAAGAGCAATTCCCAGAGGGTCGCATTCACCTCTCCTTCGACTGCATCTGGTCCGCTCGGGTGGCCTGCCTGAAAATGGACGACTGCGTCGCGAGTGTGCTTTCCGAACTTGCCATCGACCACCAGGGGTGGATGTGCTCCCCTGAGGTTCAGCTGTCGCTGGAGCTTCTTCACTTTCTCAGTATCCTTACTGCCCTCGGACAAGCTGAGTCCTTCCTCCGGAAGATCCTCTACGTCAATGACCGGAATTTGACCCATCGAGGACTGCCGCTGGACGGACGCCATCCAATCACCTATAGCGCGATTGCCCGCTAGACGCTGCAAGGTCATGAAGACTTGAGTCGGTGACCGCTCGGATAGAGGCTGGGAGAACGTAAGGCCTCGATCGCCGGGGACGTTTGGAGCGAGCCGGCTTGCACCTGTCGTCCTCGTCTCGACCGTGCGTTCGACTCTCGGTCTCATCAGAACTCGCCCTTGCGAACGCCGTCGATAAAGGGCTTGCGACCTGGTTCAGTTCCGCGGAACCTCTCCGGCAGACCGTTGATGAGCTGGTAGTAGTCCCGACAGATCTGCCCCTGCTGCTCTCCGTTCATGTCCACAAATTGCGCATGATCGAGCCAGGGCATGAACCCGAGTCTAGCAACCGGAAGCTGGTCCTCCAGAGACAATAGGGCAGACCTCCGTGACCCGTCGCTTGCCCTTGAGGGCACCCCCTCCGCAAGCGGTCGCACAGCCTTGGCCAGGGTGAATGTCGTTGCGGTAGTCCCGGAGCACACAACCAACGTCCTTGCGCGATCGTTGAATCCCGGAGAGTTCGAAGCCAACGTCTATGTCGTGGCGCAGATGCCGAAATCCAGCCCCGGCGCCGTCGCGCTACAGGATCAAGCAGAGGTCACCGAATTCGTGCCAGAGGTATTGGGCGGCAACCGCCTCTCGGTAGGCACGCACGAGGAGCGGCTCGTCGAGGAAGGCACGCAGGAGTCGAAGTGACTGTGGGCGGTATCGAGTGCGGAGCACGTCCTTGACCTCTTCGAGTCGGCACAGCCTGAGGACCCGCGACCGCGTCGCGCGATCGAACTCGGGCGGGCCTGGGCGCGCGGCGAGATCACCATGACCCAGGCGCGCACGGCGGCCGGCCGTGCAATGGCCGCGGCCAGAGATCTGAGCGGGGCAGCACGCCATGCCGCGTACGCTGCTGGCCAGGCTGCGGCGGTCGCACACGTCGCCGCTCATGAGCTCGGTGCGGCCGCCTATGCGATCAAGGCCGCACGTGCTGCCGCGCCCGACGGCGAGCGTGAAAATGCAGGGCGACTCGAGTGCCGGTGGCAGCACGACCAGCTCCCGGAGGCGATTCGCGAGCTCGTACTCGACGACCAGCGGTTGCGCAACGACATCTGCTGTCGGTGTTCGACTGCTGAGAGCAGCGTCGGGACGCCAGCAATGCCCAACAAGCACATCGGTGCTTGCGTGGAGCCGCCAAGCGAGCTGAACGCCTGACGGCAGGCACGACCCCCTCATCAAGCCCGGGGCTTCGAGGCGCGCGGGTCAATCGATTCGCTGGGCCAGGGCCACGATGATTCCCTCCGGCCCGCGCACGTACGCCATGCGCCAGATGTGCTCGTACTGACCGATGCCGCCGACCAGGCCGTAGCCGTCCGCAGCCAGCCGGTCGACAACCGCCTGGAGGTTGTCCACTTCGAAACAGACGTTGCGCAGCCCCAGCTCGTTGGACATGGCGGCGGGCGATCCCGGTTCGTGGTTGGGCCGAATGAAGCTCGACAGCTCCAGCCCGGTTCCTCCCTCGGGTGGCCGCAGCGTGACGATCTCGGAACGGGAGTTCGGTATGCCAATGACGGTGTCGACGAACTCGCCTTCCATGAACATCCTGCCCTCAACCTCGAAACCCAGCCCGACGAAGAACGCCGTCACCGCATCGAGGTCCCCGACCGTGATGCCGACGTGGTCGAAGCGTGGAAGACGTGACACGGGCGCATCCTCCTGTCTTAATCCCTCAGTTCAGGCTCCCCCTGCCGTCCGCATGCCTATGAAGGCCCGTCCGTGACTTACAGGGTTGTTCGGATGGCTTTCGTCAATGAAGTCGGCTGGTCTTCCTCGTGCTGACTCAAAATGTTACGCGTCGTCGCCGTGCCGGCACCTCCACTCCCAACGACG
>Ga0207684_10000390_pt1 | contig 58658 bp, 55 predicted proteins | sample KBSK5501metaG_FD_184342 | JGI IMG/M metagenome (GOLD analysis project Ga0207684, IMG submission 184342) | Corn, switchgrass and miscanthus rhizosphere microbial communities from Kellogg Biological Station, Michigan, USA - KBS K5-50-1 metaG... | ecosystem: Host-associated > Plants > Roots >... | reverse complement strand
GCTTGCGAAAATCGCCGATGTTTCCACCGGCCGAGCGTTCGATCATGTCGATGGTGAACTTGAGCAGGCAAACTTCCCAGGCATCGTCTACGCCTTGAATGACGGCGCTGAGCGATTCCTGCTGGTCTTCGACTTGCGATTTGGTGCGGGCGACCACTGCCTCGATAGGATCGTGAAACATGCGCTCGGTCACATCGGTCTTGCGAAATTGAAAACCGTAACGAAGCACGGCAGTGTTACGCGCGTGTTCGCGCAGTTGATCGACATAACGCTGCGCTTTTTCACCAAATCCTTCCAGCAATAACCGGCTGAAATGCTCCGGCGTGAGAATTTGCGGCCGGTCCGCCTGAATTTTTCCGTTGCGCACGCGCACTTCATTCACGCGGTCCATTAATTCTGAGATCAAATAAAAATGAAAGCTGGTGCCGCCGAAGGTGGCGATCTTCTGCTCGGGCGCGAGAATCACTTGGGTGTTTTCGATGGCGTAATCGAAATTCTCTTTGTTCATTGTCAATTGTCGTCACAATATAAGACGTGCGCGAACGCGCTTCAATCGAGAGCGGACGCCGCAAAGGCGCCTGCGGCAACTTCGCGCACGCGCGCTGACCGCCAGCGCATAACGGCTTGGCCAGTGAAAATGACGAGCGCGATCCAGATCAACATGAAGGTGATGAGATGACCGCGCGTGAACGGTTCGTGATACAGGAATACACCAAGGAAAAAAGAACCCGTGGGAGAAAGATATTGCAGAAAACCGATAGTCGTTAGGCGAAGATGACGCGCGGCAAAGCCGAACCAGAAAAGCGGCACGGCCGTGACGATTCCGGTGCTCGCCAACAAGATCGACAACAACCAACCGCTGCGATCGAAAATCAGCGTGCCATTCACTTTTAGGAAAAATAAATATCCAATCGCGATTGGGACGAGTAACGCGGTCTCGAGAAACAGTCCTGGGATGGCCGCTGTGCCGGATTTCTTTCGCAACAATCCGTAGAGACCAAAAGTCGTGCACAGGGTCAGGGCGATCCATGGAAAATGTCCATAGCCAAATGTGAGATAGAGCACGGCGACGGCAGCGAGTGCCACGGACGCCATTTGCAGGCGTGTGAGTCGTTCGCGTAAAAACACGGCGCCGAAAAGGACGTTAACTAGCGGCGTCATAAAATAACCGAGACTGGTCTCAATGATGCGGCCGATGTTAACGGCATAAATAAAAAAGAACCAATTCAGTGCGACGGCCGCGCCGCTACTTACACAGTAAAGCGTGGCACGCCGCGACTGCAGGGTCTTTTTCACTTCCGACCAACGCTGGCGCCAGGTCAATAGTCCAATCAAAAAAACACTGGTCCAAACGAAGCGGTGCGCGAGAATTTCAGAAGCGGGAACATCTTTCAGCAGCTTCCAATAAACGGGGATTAATCCCCAGGTCGTGAATGCGGCGATACCGGCGATGAGCGCGGAAGTTTCGTGTGATTTCGCTGGCGGGTTGCGCAACATCGACGTGTTGCGCTCTCTATTTCACGCAATGCAACTTCGAGCAAGGTGGAACAGGATCTCTCTCCGAGCGGTAGGCTCTACGCAGGCGGAAGCCGAGTGTGTTGCTAAATAAGTGCAACTCCGCCGCCTGATCTTGGCATCACCCTTGGACAAGCGTCCACCATCAATTTCCCGCACCCAGATGCAGGCGGCGAAATGAGTTTCTCCCCAGTCTCCGAGTGGCGGAATTTGCGCTTTGCACGCGTCGATCATGAATGCGCAGCGCCGGATGAAACCGGCACCCGACCGGCGCATTGATTGGCGAAGGCGGCAAATTTATTTCGCGCCGAAGTTGCGCGAGGAGGTTGATAATCTGCGCCTGGATCGACACGTCCATCAAGGAGACCGCTTCATCGGCGATGATCAACTTTGGTTCGACCGCCAGTGCGCGCACGATCGCGATACGTTGTCGCTGACCGCCGGAAAATTCGTGCGGCGCCGCTTTGCTAGCGCTTCTCCGTTTCCGGTTTGGGCGATGTACTCGCTATGTCGGAGAATAACGAGAGAAATTTGCCGTAACCTTCAACCTCCATTTTGTCGAGTGGAATGAATCGAAGAGCGGCAGAATTGACGGCGTAACGCCGCCCGGTCGGTGATGTTGGGTCGGCAAATACATGGCCAAGATGCGAATTGCTTTTAGTCGCGCGGACTTCCGTTCGTTGCATGCCAAAGTTCGAATCGCTTTGCTCGAATACGCGGTCGGGCGAAATCGGTTTCGTAAAAGTCGGTCGACCCGTGCCGGCGTCAAATTTGTCAGTGGAACTAAAAAGCGGATCGTAGGTAATGACATCGACGTAAATGCCGGCCCGTTGATTGTCCCAATACTCATTGCTAAAGGCAGTCTCGGTGCCGTTTTCGCGCGTGACATGGTACTGGTCTGCTTTGAGGGTCGACCGCAGAACGGAGTCGCTGGGAACCGGTTTCAAGTAATTGAACGTGCCGGCTTTCTTTTGCTCAGCTTGCCTGTTGCCGTAGAAAAGAACTGCGGCGACTACCGCAACCGCCGCAAGCAACCCAAGCCACAATGTCAGATGTGACGAACGTTTCGAAGGATGATGGATTCTCCTCGGCATGAAAAAAAATCTTTACAGACAATTCATTTAACCCGACTCACGGCGAGTCCGCAGCCAAGCAGATGCGATCCCCTTAATAAAAGAATTCGCAACCAGAGCGCGGTTTGGTCGGGCGCTTCTGCCGTAGAAATTCTCCCGCTTAAGAGCTACTTCTTTTTCTCGAAGAGCGGGACGTATTCGCCGTAACCCTCCTCCTTTAATCTCTCGACTGGAATAAACCGGAGCGCGGCCGAGTTGATGCAGTAACGCTGGCGTGTAGGCGCGGGGCCGTCCGGGAAAACGTGACCGAGATGCGACTCGCTCTTGGTGGAACGGACTTCCGTGCGTTCCATGCCGAGTGTGCGGTCGGATTTCTCCGTGACTCGCTCTTTCGCGATTGGTTTGGTGAAACTGGGCCAGCCGGTGCCGCTGTCGAATTTGTCGAGCGAGCTAAAGAGCGGCTCGCCGCTCACCACATCGACATAAATGCCGGCGCGATGATTGTTCCAATACTCATTCTGAAACGGCGGCTCCGTGCCGCATTGCTGCGTCACATAAAATTGCTCAGGGGTGAGTTTCTTTTTTAGTGCCTCAGCGAGTGCTTTCGAACTGCTTTGATCATTAGGTGATGGACTTGTCATAGGTGTGGGTTGTTTGCTGGGTTGATCCTGCTTCTGTGCGCCGGCCCGATTCAAAAATACGAGAAGCCCGCACAGCGCGACGAAAACGAAGGCGCAGAAGGCGAGCATCGCGCGCGAAGATCTTTGCGGCCGGCGTGGCAGTTGGATCATGATAAAAAATATGCGCTTTAGCTTATCGCGACAACGGAATTTGCGGGTTCAAGTTCGATCTCGCCCGGTCGCACGCGTAAGCAGGCAAGTGAGCGTTTCGCCTTTTGCGTGGAGCACGGGAACGACCGTTGCAACGCCTAATCGTATGGGATGTTTTGGCCATTTTAAGATGTCCAATGTCGCTTGTGATTCGACAACGCGACCGCATCCATGCTCAAAATGCGATTGCAAAATTCGGGAGCGATCCCGATGTCGTGGGTATGAAAATCACTGCCGTGTCGAGGTCCGTTGCATCCTGTGAATCAACTCCAGGGTCTGCGCCTACACGGTCACATCGAGCGCAATTGCTGGATGCGCAAATGGCTCGGGCGCGAATTTCGCTAGTCAACATCCTGCCGCCCGGCCTCGGGGACCCGAATGTAGCGACGCAGCGCAACCAATCCAATCGGCGCGACCGATGCCGCCAGAGCAAACATAAGCCACATCGTTCCGGAATGTCGCGGACCATGTTCCGGGCAAAACGCAGCTAATAACCAGCCCGCGCTTCCAACGAGTAGTTTGCCTAAAAGAAACGGAATATAAGATAGCGCGCCATAGGACGCTTCCTGACCTTTTGGAGCAATCGCGGCAGCATACTCATAGACTCGCGGTGAGTAGAATGCTTCGCCGACCGAGAAGATGGAAATAAAGATCGCGGTCATGACGTAATAGGGATGAATACCACCTTTTAACCCGAGATAGCCCTGACCGAGCCATTGCCCGATCGCACCGTTGGCGGAAGCTTGGAACCACGCGGTAGGTAAAGCCATGACGAATACCGAAGCAGCACAGATAGCTCCACCGACTACGACCATTCGATATGCCGAGAATTGTTGCGTAAGCGCGCCGATCGTTGGCACAAGCAAAATGATGAGAAGATAATTGATGGCTAACAGCTGACCTATCGGAGCACCGTCGCCTAGCTCACGAATGCCGAATTTGGGAAAGACGTAATCCATTTGCAGGAAGATGAGCTTCAGAAATCCGATTAAAAGAAGAAAGGCAAGAAGCCGGTAGAAGCCGGACTGACTAAGCAGTCGCGTGAATAATCGGACGGTGTCGAGAGCACTGTCATGTACGGTCCGCCAAATGCGCTCCCAAAACGCACCGGTGGCGTGTCTCAGCGGCTCGGCATTGAACCTAACACCTTCGTCTGTCACTTCAGCTCCACTGCGCAGAAAATAAATCGCCGGAAGCAGCAGCAGCTCGAAACCGAGGCTTACCAAAAACAGCGTCCGATAAGTGGTTATGTGCAATCCAAAGAGACTTAAATGACCATGTTCGCCTAACGACTGCCGGACATAGTCGAAGATGCGTGCAGCGATCAGGTAGCCAACGTTCATGACCATATAGATGATCGAGAAGGAGATCGAGCGTTGTCGCGTAGTCGAGTAGCGGCGCGCGGCGGCGATCAGCACCGGCGTGCCTAACGCCTCACCGATGACCAAAGGAAACAGTCCGCCCGCAAGCGCGAGCCATTTTATCGTCGTAAACACCATGATGGCGCGGGCGACGAGGCAGACAACAACACCAACGAAGAAAGTTCGGCGAAGTCCGAGCGCATCGGTGACTGAGCCAGCTAGCAGCGTGAACACGGTCATCGCCGGCGCCCAGATCCACCCTACCAAAGCGCCGGCCTGCTGATCGTTGAATCCGAGATCTGACGAAAGCCATAAAATCAGCGTCTTATTTGTGACCGAGTAGGCCGAGATAATCAGTAGCTTGATCAGGAAGGTGAGCCACAACTCGCGTTGAGCTCCCTTGAGGACGGTGAATTTCGCAAGAAACCCGAGAAAACCTGTCGCTGCAACGGGAGCGACGCTGTCTTCCGGCACGAATGTCTCTTTGATTGCGTCTCCCACGGTTCTGAAGTTCGGCTACAACATCTTGGCGACAAATTCGTGCGCGTCGAATCGCGCGAAGTCGTCGATTTTTTCGCCAGTGCCAACAAACCGCGTCGGAATTCCAAGCTCATCTTGAATCGCAACGATGATCCCGCCTTTGCCGCTGCCGTCGAGTTTGGTCACGATCAGGCCGGTGACGCCGATGGCATTTTTGAATTCGCGTGCCTGGTTGAGCGCGTTGCCGCCGGTGGTTGCATCCACCACGAGCAAGATTTCGTGCGGCGCATCAGGATCTTGCTTGGCCAAACTGCGTTTCACTTTTTGCAATTCCGCCATGAGATTGCTTTTGGTGTGCAAACGTCCAGCTGTATCGCAAAGCAGAAAATCGATCTTCTTTTTCATCGCGGCTTGATACGCGTCGTAACAAAGCGCGGCTGGATCAGCGCCATACTGGCCGCGAATCATCTCGACACCGAGGCACTCCGCCCAAATCGCAAGCTGCTCGATAGCCGCCGCGCGAAATGTGTCTGCGGCTGCGAGCAAAATTGTATGGCGGTCTTGTTTTAGATACTGCGCCAGTTTCGCGGTGGATGTCGTCTTGCCCGTGCCATTCACACCGACGATCAGGATCACCTTCGGTTGATCAGCGAGCGCGGCAATTAGAGGCACGTCTTTTGCCAGGACGCGCAATATCTCCTCATGGGCAACTCTGAGAACGTTGTTGATGCCGAGCAATGACCATGCTTCACGCTCGCGCAGTCGGTCGATGATGCGCGTGGTCATCGCAACGCCGAGATCGGCACGGATGAGAGCTGCCTCGAGCTCGTCCCAGTCAATTGGCTTGTTTGCGAACGTTTGCGCGAGCGCTTCAAAAAAGTTCATCGAAGAAATCGTGAATCGAGATTCGAGATTCGTGAATCGTAAATTGAATCACGATGTAACGATTTAACCAACACGCCAAAAATCCACACGTGCTAGGAGGCGGATTTGTTCGCCGGCTCACGAAGCGGACGTTTCAAGTCGTTTTTCACTCGGTCGAGAATGCCGTTTACAAAACGACCGGATTCGCCCCCGCCGAAAGTTTTTGCGAGCTCGATTGCTTCGTTGATGGAGACCACCGGCGGGATGTCGTCACGGTAGAGCATCTCATAAATCGCGAGCCGCAGAACATTTCGATCCACAGCCGAGATGCGGCGAAATTCGTAATTCTCGCAATACTTGCGAATGCGGTCGTCGATTTCGGGCAAGTGTTGGATCATTCCCTCAATGAGCGGTTGTGCAAATTCGCGCACGCGCGGCGTGGCTGGACAAAAATCCCAAAACTCGTCGACCCGTTCCGGCGCTTCACCGTGCTGAAGGTCACGCCAGAAATGAAATTGAACGGCGGCCTCGCGTGCTTTCCGACGTTTCCCCATAATCAGGCGCGGAGCTTTGCCAGGGTGCTTGCGATTTCGACGGCGGTACGCGCCGCTTCCGTCCCGCGGTTGATGTTACTGTTGAGGCAACGCTCCCGTGCCTGGTCTTCGTTCTCGAAACTTAGCACGGCATGAATCACCGGGACGCCATGATCGAGAGCGATGCGTTGCAACGCGTCCGTGACCGAGCGAGCCAGATTTTCGGCGTGGCTCGTCTCGCCTTGCAAAATCACGCCGAGCGCGATGATCGCTTCCACATCTTTTTTGGAAGCAAGCTCGCGAACGACTATTGGAATTTCAAAGGCACCGGGTACACGGTGAAGGGTAACGGCGGCACGTGGAGCGAGAGCGTGCAATTCCTTTCTTGCGTGATCGATTAATCCATCAACGTAGTATGCATTGAATTGGCTGGCGACGATCGCAAATGTGAGTGATGGGCTGGCGGCGCGCGGACGAGGCGGAGCGATCTTGGGCATTGTTGAGGTAATCAATCAACCAATACCATGATGCCAGCAACAGCCAGTCGAATGCAAGCCGGACTGGCAATGGGACGGATCAATCCGAGGCTGGTTGTGAGATGACAATGCCGGCCAGCAGAAAAATCATGGCTGCCGAAAAGAGGCAGTAACGGCAAAATGCGTGAAGCAGGAATGCTTGCACAAATAACAGCCAAAGGGTGACGAGGAACATTGCGCCGATCGTTAGGGCCAGGAGTAGTCGCGCACGCCGGTAGCCGAACGCGGCGAACGTCGCACAAGTAAATGCGCTGAAATACGCTATCGCGCCAAGACCCGCCACGGGAATGCCGAAGATCTTGGCGTACTTGCTGCCCAATACTTCAAAGCAGCTGGCGGATCCTCCGCAGACTGCTGTTTCACCCGTCAAGCTGATGACTGTGAGATAAGTTGCCTCCGCCAAGCCTGCTGCCGAGATCAAAGCGGCAATCATGTAAAGGACAATTTGAAAGCGTGATCGCTTTGTTGTCGATGTTATGCTCGCGTTTTCTTTTGCCATATCCTCTAAGAAGGCGGTCTGGTGTTCTTCACAGCGGCGTCGACGGTTGCGCGCAGCTCGGTGGGATTCAATGTTTTCGGATCGATCTCCTTATTGTTCACAAAAATCGTTGGAGTGTTCTTTACCCCGAGCGAAACACCTTGCTTTTGATCTGCCGCCACCCGCTCTTTCACTTTGTCGCTATCGATGTCGATCTTGAAGCGCTCTATATTGAGTCCGATGTATCCAGCATAAGCATTAAAAAGAGCACGGGCGTCGGTTGAGTTACTCCAAACTGCTTGCTCCTTGTAAAGCAGGTCGTGCATTTGCCAGAAGCGGTCTTGTAACCCAGCGGCTTCCGCTGCGTAAGCTGCTTCACGTGCATATTGATGATTGACCAACGGAAAATTCCGAAAAATCAGGCGAACCTGCCGATTGTAATCGTGCTGGATTTCGTTGATCGGCTCCGATAGCTTGCCGCATGGCGGGCATTGAAAATCGCCGTACTCTTCGAGGGTAACCGGCGCGTCGGCTGGGCCGAGCATGTGAACTCCCCCAGATTCAGTGGCGGAGGATGCGATGCGCTCTTTCGGAATGGTCAAAGGGCGTGGCCGCTTCGCGCGATACAGGGCAGCCCCGCCGCCGATGGCAACGGCTGCTACGACACCAACAATCAGGAAGGGAAGATAACGTTTCATCAAACGAAAGCTGTTTTGGAGCCAGCGAAGTAACGAATCGAGAAAGTCGGCGCAAAGCCTAAGGAGTCAAATTCACAACAGGCGGGTGTTACAGTGGTTTCGATTTGGGAAGCGAAGTCAGCGCCTGTTGGCGAGCAATCGAGACATCGGCCGGGTCGATGCGGCCGCTGGCTAGTCCCGATCAGGGCAGGGCCGTGCCCGACTTGCTCTGCACGAGAGCGACGTCGGCGCTATTTATTACACCATCGGCGTTGACGTCCTCCCTGAAGTTTGACTCCGTCACGGCCTTGCCGGATTGAGCCTGTGTCTCGCTAACGTCTGTCGGGTTAACAACGCCATCGCCGGTTGTATCGCCGATCAGGACGCTCATTGGAATCGAGACGTTGCCGCTCCTGGTGCCGCCAGTCACACCTATCAGGTTAATGGTAAGTATTTGCGCGTCGCTCACATGAGCCAGACTTACCGTTACCTGAGTGTTGTGAACGGCGAATCCGCTTACGGAAGCCGCTCCCCCGGCACCAGGTGTCACTGTCACGTGCTTGACCTTCACCGGTACGGTGAAGGTTGCGATTACCTGGTAATTACCGGATGTCCCGCCGGAACGATCTTCAATTCCCGGCTTCCCGGTTAGAGGAAGATCGACAGCGAACGTGCCGGCTTTTCCCTGTTTCTTCTGAGAAACTGCGTCCACGGGTTCAATGTTTCCTGACGAACAGATGGTGTTTCCGACGACGGTATAAGTAGCCGGCGGATAGCTGTTGTCCGTGTTTCCTTTGACGAAGGTATGATCAATCAAAAGGTTTGACCGCTCCAGTGCCTCTGGCGGCGTGTCGCCAGTATTAAAGGTCCGTCCATTAACGGCCCCGAGAAGATCACCGGGCTGCGGATTTCCAACCTTCGATTTGTCGATGTAGATAGTGATCGTCCCGTCCGCGTTGAAATTGCTGCCAGCATCGGCTGCTCCCAGCGGGTTCTCGGTTGGAACGCCCAGGACAACAAGCGAAGCGGTGGCAAGGGTGCCGTACTCAAAACTGACATTGCTGTTTTGATCGGTTGTCATTCCGACGTAGAACTGCTCGTCGGGTGACGCGACCGAATTCCAGACCATCCTCCACCGGCTATTCGGCGGCACGGTAGTCAGACTGCCCACCTTCATCTTAAACATCAGCTCGTTCGTCGAAGGTGGTTCGCCCACGGCGATGTAGTCGATCAAGTACTGCGGAAGCGGCGGCTGTGTGGCTGTTCCGCCCGTGCTTTCTGGATGCGTCGGAAGATTCCGGTGAATGACTACTCCCGAGCAGGTATCGCCAACAAAAGGCGCAGCGATCTCGTTAGTGGCACAGGAGGGGCCGATGGCATTTATCGCTACCACCTTATAATAGTAAGTCTCTGTGGCGTCGGTCGCAGTAGTGTCCGTATAGCTCGTTTGACTCCCCGGAACGGTTGTGAGCGACACTTCGCTGTTGCTCGCCGTTCCGCGCAGAATGTGGTATTGCAGGATTGGAGAGTTACCCGTGTCGGCTTCATTCCACGCGAGTCGAACTATGTTGCCGATGCGAGTTTCCGTAACAAACGGCATCCCGGGAACGGACGTTAGACTGACCGGGTCTTTGGCCGCAATCATCCGGCGGCCACTGGATTGCCGTGCGATTGAAGCAGTCGCGGTGTAGGCATTTCCGCTGACGCCGGTTGAGCCGTTCGCATTGGTTGGCGCTTGTGAGCAGGGACCGCCTGAGCACCCGTTTACGTAGCCAACCTGGACTCTACCGTCGCGGTCAATCGTGATGTCGAAAAAGTCTAGAAGATTACGGTCCATCGGACCACCGCCTCCTCGCAACAGACCCATTCGTTGCATGGGCAGGGTAGGTGTCGCATCGGTAGTCGTCCAATGCGCGCCGCCATCGAAGGTATGCGCGACGTAAAGATGCCAGACGCCGGTAAAGCCGTCTGCGTTCGAGTCTCCGACTCCGCCGGTCGCGCCGTAAAACGCTACCGCCGCGCGTCCGGGATCTCCGGCGACAGCGGCTGGGAACGCGACGTTGTTTACACCGTAAGCAGCTCCAACATTATAGATGTTTGACCAGGTCTGACCCTGGTCAGTGGAGGTGGCGATCATCGCGGCTGTGCCATTCATCGCGCCCAGGAAGTAAACGGTGCCGTTGTTATCGATGCCGACAGCCGGATCGTCAGTGGTGGCGGTGTTTGTTACAGAACTGTTTTGAACCTGGTGAACTGCCCAGGTCGTGCCATTGTCTTCCGACACGACAACTGCGGCGTCCGCGCCGCAGCCCCGATTCGGTACATAAACCGTCCCATCAGGAGCGACTTTAACGTGTCCATGCAGGCCACCGCACGTCGTGAGGTTGTAGATTGGAACCGAAGGTCCAAATGTTAGACCACCGTCATCACTTCTCGAGCACAGAGCGGCGGCGATGTCTTGCGAGCAATAGTAAACCGCGTGGGGATATACCGGCGAAGGCGGGTTAAGGTTGAGCGGGGAATGATAAGGTCCACCACCAATGGTCTCGTGGTCCACGGCCGACGCCAGGCCGCTTCCCTGGCTGGGCACCCAGGTAATCCCGTCATTATCCGTGAAGGAAGTTTTGGTAGTGTCCGGTGACAACAGCGTCAATTCTCCTGCAAATACGCGACCTGTTTGCCTGTCGGTAAAACCAATCGGATCCGAATCAATGAGCACGGAGGTCGGCGCTCGACGGTTTACCCATGTCGCTTTCGGAATAGTTGGCGAACAGGATTCATCCCAGGAAATAAACTCGGTTTCGAGATCGGATTGGAAGTTAGTCATCCCGCCAACTGAGTTGGAGGTGGAGAGCCAGTTTACCCCGATCGAAGGTTCGCCCGCGCCGCGCCCCATGTATTCAACTGTGACCACGCCCGAGCTTGTCGCCGTTCCCTGTGTAAGGACGCCCGGCGCCTCAAAGTTTTCATAACCAATTTTTGGGCCTATGTCCTGCGGCGCTGGCGGTGGGGGAGCTGGTGTTTCGGGAACTGCGGTTGCTGTTCCCTGATATGCATCGGTAGCTACGGGAGTAGTGTCATAGACAGCGTGGACGGTGAAGATGCCGGTGCCCCATTGCGACACGTCGATGAAGGCTGTTTGGTTCGTTAGACCAGGTCCATTCATGGCCGAAGTTACCAGGGCGCCGCTATTAGCGCCCGTGCCGCTGGTGTTGATGTTTGCACCCTGGTGAATGTAAATGTCGTACTCATTGGCACTGCTTTGCCAGTTCAATTGAACCTGCACCCGCTGGCCAGCCCAACTAGATTGGGTGCCCGAGACGGTGAGCGTGAAGGTTTCACAGGTGACGTTTTCAACACATGACGATTCCGTGTTGACGTTGCCTCCGGGGGTCGTCGGCGAACCCTGTTGCCAAGTCACAGATGGTCCGCCCGGGCTCGGACCGACTGTACCCGAAGAAGGCGTTGGGGTGGCGGAGGTGCCAACGAACGGGATCGTGCAAAGCAGACCGAGGCTGCAAATCAACAAAAGTGCGCCGATAGTGATGCGTCCGGTTACGGGAGACGAGGAGTTCCTTTTCATAGTGAGGCTTAGTTCCAAGCGAGAGTATTTCCGATTTTCAAGGATAATAGTTGCTCTATTTATCTCTCTATTCGGTACTCAACCGATAAGTGGATGTAATCTGTGCGCTCTTTAGTGTGCGGGGTGACGCCGGATGGCCAGCTGATGTTCGACTTATCAAGCGATACGACCGGTTGCCGGCCAGCAGATGTGCGAACCATGCCCTAGACTCTCTTGATCGCTATTGCAGCCAACACCCCGAGGGCATCCGGGGCTACAGCAGATGCGTCCTAAAGCAGATGCCCTAGCTTCACTTTTTTTGTTGCAAGGTATTTCTCGTTGTGGGGGTTGGCTTCAGCGCGAATCGGCACTTGCTCGACCATTTGCATGCCATAACCCTCCAGCCCAACTACCTTCTTTGGATTGTTTGTTAAGAAACGAAACTTGCGCACGCCAAGGTCGAAAAGGATTTGCGCGCCTAGGCCGTAATCGCGCAGATCGCTCGGGTAACCCAGCTTGGCATTGGCTTCGACCGTGTCGAGCCCCTCCTCTTGTAACTTGTAGGCGTGAATCTTCGCGGCTAACCCAATGCCGCGACCTTCCTGCCGCATATAAACGAGAACGCCGTTTCCTTCCTCGGCAATTTGCCGCAGCGCGGCGTGCAATTGATTTCCGCAGTCGCACCGACGCGAGCCAAACACGTCGCCGGTCAAGCATTCGCTATGCACCCGCACGAGCGTGATTTTATTTTTGTCGATCGTCCCCTTCACCAGCGCAAGATGATGCGTTCCATCAAGCTGTGATCGGTAAAGGTGTAAATCGAAATCGCCGTAGTCGGTTGGTAATTTGACGATCTGCTCGCGTTCGACCAACTTTTCGCGCACGCGGCGATGCGCGATTAAACTTTGGATCGTGCAAATGCGTAGCGTATGCTTTTTGCGGAACTCCATCAATTCCGGCAACCGCGCCATTGTCCCGTCATCGTGCAAAATTTCGCAAAGCACACCTGCAGGCTGCAATCCGGCCATGCGGGCGAGGTCGATAGCTGCCTCGGTGTGACCGGCCCGCCGCAACACGCCGCCATCCTTTGCGCGCAATGGAAACACGTGCCCGGGTTGCGTGAGGTCTTCTGGTGAGGACTTTGGGTTTGCGATCGACAGAATCGTCGTCGCACGATCATACGCGCTAATGCCCGTGGTTACTCCACGCGCCGCGTCCACCGAAACGGTAAAATCGGTTCGCTGCGCTTCGCGATTTTGCACGACCATGCGTTGCAGGCCAAGCTGCTCTGCCCGCTCATTGGAGATCGGCACGCAAATCAAACCGCGCCCGTACGTCGCCATGAAATTGACGGCCTCCGGCGTCACTTTCTCCGCCGCCATTACCAAATCGCCCTCGTTCTCGCGATCGGCATCGTCTGTCACAATGACAATGCGTCCCTTCGCGATGTCGCTCACCACATCATCAATCGTATCGAATTGAAATGTCTCTGCCGCCTTCGCAATCATCGGAACCATACCATTACGTCCACCGCCGCTCTGGGCAACGTCTTATTGGATGTTCGATGTTCGAGGCTCGACGTTCGGCTCCGATGTCTGATGCTCTTATCACCAATCCAGACCAAAGGAGAGGAAGCACACCTGGCAGCGCATTTGAGTCGCTAGCGGCGCGGCAAGCTGCTAATAGATGGTCGGTGGCGTTGGCGTAGGTGAAGCGCGTCCCACAGGTCGCTTCGGGGGAGGTTTGCCAGGCGGGTACGTAGTTGGTGCAGGTGTGGTCTTTACCCCACCGCTTCCGCGCGACCCGCTACCGCTGGTGGGGTGAGAGCCACGTCCCCCTGGCAAAGGAAAAATTGCCCCTCCGCCAATCAACGGGGGTGTAAACCCTGGTGGTTGAGGACTCGCCGGTTGCCCAGTGACGGGGCTCGCGGAATACACACGTTCGCCATTCGCGTTTTGCTGGTTCTGCATCGTGGCGACAATAAGGTCCTGGCTCGGCAACGGCGGAAAATCCGTGACGAGCGGATGCGATTTCATGATCTGTCTGAGATCCACCGTCACTGGATTGGGCAACGTCGTCGCGCCCGCCTTCACGTCCAACATCTGGCCGGCCAGCACGCGCTTGAACTCTTTGGGATGTTTGACTAATTGAAGGCTCGCGCCCCCTTCCAGCACGATCAATTTGCTGCGACCGGCGCGGTTACCTTCAAAAATTACCGTTGTTCCGGCGATTCCGACTGTGACCGCGCTGTTTCTGATTGTTGCACCGCCTGAATCTTTCGGCACGCGCAATAGCATCGAGCCATCCCCCAACTCCGCGCTTCGTCCGGCACGGTCGAAGCTGAAAACAGTGTTTGCACCCAGGCGCGTGATTGTCAGATCGGCGAAAGTTAATTCCGAGCGCGACTCGTCACCCGTGCGGAATCCTGTGTTTTCCCGCAGCAGTTCATCAAGGGCGGCCGGTCGCGCTGGCGAACCGGAAGGTAACACCTTGACGTCGCGAATAATCCGAGTCACCCGCGCTTCTTTCTTTGCCGAGCCCTCTGCAACGAGATAGCCGCTAATGAGTAGGCCGGCGACTATCGGGAGGACCCTGCAAAGAGGTTTCATCGGAAGAATCCCATCGCGTTGCGGGCGATTGCAGATTATCGCGCGCGCGCGCCTAACTGTCGAGTTCAAACGGAGTGCATCTAGATCATTTTTTCCAAAAGCGGGAGGGCAATGATTGTCGGGTGTTTTGCCGTTGTGATTCAGGCAGCGCGACGCCACAGGCGTTTCAATTATCCGTCCCAGCACCTCAACACGCGTCATGTTTATGCCCCGGGTGCAAACCGAAAATCCGAAACTCTGGTATGAGTCGCATGTCAAGGAGAAGTTGAGCAATGTGCCGGTCGTGTTTTCTGCGTGGACGGAGATTGCGTAAACCAGGAAAAGACGAAATGCTAATCCGCACTTCGGGGTGTCGATGCAAAAATCAGAGAAAATCTTTATCGCTGGTCACCGTGGGATGGTTGGCAGTGCGGTCACACGCTTACTTCGGACCGAGGGTTTCACCAATTTGCTCATGCGAGATCGTGCGCAGCTCGATCTCGCTAACGCCAGTGCAGTCGAACAGTTTTTCGAGAAGGAAAAACCTGGCGTGGTCATTTTCGCGGCAGCGAAGGTGGGCGGCATCAAGGCCAACAATGATTTTCCGGTCCAGTTTTTGCTGGACAATTTGCGGCTGCAAAACAGCGTCCTGTCTGCGGCGCATGCCAGTGGCGTGCGCAAGCTTTTGTTTCTCGGCAGTTCTTGCATCTACCCGAGGCACGCCCCGCAGCCGATACCGGAAAGTGCCTTGCTTACCGGGCCGCTCGAGCCAACGAACGAGGCTTACGCCATCGCCAAAATTGCGGGGATAAAACTTTGCCAGGCCTATGCCCGCGAGTACGGCGCTAATTTTATTTCCCCCATGCCGACAAATCTTTATGGGCCTAACGACAACTTCGATTTGGAAACATCGCATGCGCTTGCCGCGCTTTTGCGAAAGGCACATGAAGCGAAAGTGAGCGGCGCGCGCGAAGTAGTCGTTTGGGGTTCGGGCAAGCCGCGCCGCGAGTTTCTGCATGTCGATGACCTTGCGGCGGCCTGTCTCTTTCTTCTCGAAAAGTACGATTCGCCGGAAATCATCAATGTTGGTTGCGGCGAGGACCTATCGATCCATGAGTTAGCGGGATTAATTTGCGACGTGGTCGGATTCGACGGCGACCTAACGTGGGACAAGACCAAGTCGGATGGAACGCCGCGCAAGCTTCTCGATGTCACCAAAGTCAACAAACTGGGCTGGCGCCCCACGATTTCGCTGCGCGATGGCATCGCGCGCACCTACGATTGGTTCCTGAAAAACATTCAATCGTGAAAAACCTTCGCGTCGGCGTTGTTGGCATCGGGCACATCGGAAGCAATCACGCCCGTTTGTATTCGGAGATCGATTCCGCCGATTTTGCCGCTGTTTACGATGTCGATCTTGCCCGCTCTAATCGGATCGCAAAAAAATTTGGCGCCACGGCGGCAAAATCTCTCGAAGAGTTCGCAGAATTGATTGACGCGGCATCTGTTGCCACGCCAACGCGTACCCACTTCGCTATCGCGCGTCCGCTGTTGGAACGCGGCAAGCATTTGCTCATCGAAAAGCCAATCACCGAAGACACCGCGGGCGCGAGTGAGCTAGCCGGACTAGCAGCGCAGAATCAGTTGGTTTTGCAAGTCGGCCACGTCGAGCGCTTCAACCCTGTTCTGAGCGCACTCGAAGCGCGCCTGACGCATCCTCGTTTCATCGAAGCGCACCGGCTTTCACCTTACCCGGATCGCGGCACTGATATCAGCGTAGTTCTCGATCTTATGATTCACGACTTGGAAATCATTTTGCACCTGGTGCGGTCGCCCGTGCAAAGCGTCGATGCGGTCGGGGTGCCGGTGCTGAGCCGCGGCGAAGATATTGCTAATGCGCGGCTGCGTTTTGCAGATGGCTGCGTGGCCAATGTGACTTCGAGCCGTATCAGTCCCGAGCGGATGCGCAAAATCCGAGTCTTTCAGGAAGACGCGTATCTTTCGCTCGATTATGAAAGGCAATCGGGTGAAATTTATCGCCGTGAGGGTGGGAAAATTTCGCGCGACAAAGTGTCGATCGAGCGCGAGGAGCCGTTGAAGCGCGAGTTGCTATCGTTCATTGAATGCGCCAGCACCGGGCGCGAACCGCGTGTTTCTGGGTTTCAAGCAACCGCAGCGCTCGGACTTGCGGTAGAAATTACTAGGCGAATCGCCAAGAATGCATAAACCCTCGCTGGAGGTTCTCGGCGCGTTGCAGGCGGACGGCTTGGGGAGGGGACGCATCCCTGCGTGCTGTGCGCGGTATCCGGTCGAGTATTCCCTGGCGCCGGCAAGATGCCGGCGCCAGCACGTTGAACACGTGCGTTCCCAATCTGAATGAACCGCAAGACAATCTACTTTGTTGCGGGCGAGTCCAGCGCGGATAACCACGGCGCTGCCTTGATGCGCGCCCTTCAAAATCTCGACATTGACCTTAATTTCATTGGCCGCGGCGGCCCGCATATGAGAGCGATCGCGGGCGAGCGATTTGAAAATTGGATCGACAGATCCGGCGTGCTCGGTCTTTGGGAAGTAATCAGACATTACGGTTATTTTCGGAGACAATTTCGCGCGACACTTCGCGACATTGAGGACAGTCGGCCGGACGCAATCGTCTTAATCGATTACCCTGGGTTCAATTTGCGTCTCGCGCGCGCGTTGTATCGTCATCGCATTACATGCAAACTCATTTACTACATCAGTCCGCAGGTCTGGGCGTGGAATCGTAGCCGCATAAAAAAAATGGCGCGCTGGCTTGATTTGATGCTCTGCATTTTCCCGTTTGAAGCCGAGCTTTACAATCAGTCTGGATTGCGCGCCATCTTCGTTGGCCATCCGATGATCGAAACCTTGCGCATGCGCAAGTCCGCCAGCCGGACGGACTCGTTCCATGGCCAGATCGACGGCGAGATCGACATTGAACGCGATCCGAATTTGATCGGTCTTTTTCCCGGAAGCCGCTCACGCGAAGTGCGCAAAATTTTTCCTGTGCTCGTTCAGACCGCGCGCGAACTCCGAAAAGAAAAACCACACTTGCGCTTCGAAATCGCGGCTGGGTCTGCTGAGCTCGCTTGCGAAATCCGACAGATGACCAATGCGACGAACCCCCAGCTTAATCCTCTTCCCTTGATCAGGGCAGAGGCGGAAATGAAGCAGTCTCAGGCCACAAGTGGGGCGGAGCCGCTTCTCCCTTCTACGACAGGAAAGGGAAGGGTGAAGGAAGGTTCTCAGACAGAAGATCGAGAATTCCTGAAAATCAGTGTTGGCGAGACCGCCGCAATCATGCTGCGGGCCTTTGTCGGAATTGTTGCCTCTGGCAGCGCAACACTAGAGGCGGCCTACTTTAGATTACCATTTGTGCTCGTTTACAAGGTTTCCTGGATGACTTACCTCGTGGGCCGACTTGTCGTGAGAGTAAGGTATCTCGGTATGCCAAATGTTCTCGCGAACAAAGAAATCGTGCCGGAGTTCATTCAGCACCATGCCAGGCCGCATAAACTTAGCAAATCAATTTTGGGTTTGCTCGATAACAGGGCTATGCGCGAGAAAATGCTCTCAGATTTCGACACAATTATCCGTTCGTTAGGCGAAGGTGGTGCCAGTGATAACGCGGCGAGAGCAATTCTCGAGGAGCTCCGTGGCTGACACTAATCCAGTCGCGCTCTGGATCATTGGCGTGATCAGTGTCGTCTTGTTTCTCACGACCAATCTCCCATGGCAGCTCGACGATTATGATCAGGCCAAGCAGGCGTTCACTTCCTTCCAGATGATCAAGGAGGGACATTGGTTTTATCAAGGCACGCCGCGTGAGCGCGTCGCGACAAAACCACCGCTCATCGGCTGGATTTCGGCGGGCACTTTCGCAATCACGCGGTCGTGGGATGTCGCCTGGCGTTTGCCGTCCCTGCTGGCTGCGCTAGCGATTTCGGTCATATTGTTTCGCGCCGCAACTGCGTTCGAGCGAGACGGCTCATCCCGCCTTGTACCTCCGAGTGGGGGAGAAAAAAGTCATCGGTCTCCTACTTCCCTGCCGACCTCTGTGTTGATCGCGACGAGCGCGTTTGTTTTCAATCTACTGACTCCGCGACTGGCGACGCTCGTCCGCACAGACATGCCGCTCGCGCTCTTTGTTTTCGCGATTGGCTTGTTGATTTGGCAAAAAATCCGCGGGCGCGAACAATGGAACTCACGCGATCGAGTGTGGATCTTTGCGTTGCTCACCGCAGCGATGTTGATTAAAGGACCGATTGTTTGCGCATTTCTCTTGCCGGGGATTTTGGCTTTTGAGATCCGTGGAGGCAGGCGACACCGTCCGAGCCGGACTGGCACTGGCCACCACAGCGCGTGGTGCGGCTGGTGGCCGTGGCTCGCATCGCTCGGAATTTTCCTCGTCTGGGTGATCGGCGGATCCATTTTGGTTCCCGGTTTCTTCGATCAAGTGGTGATGCGCGAATTTCTAGCTCGCTTCGGTGAAACTGTGCATCGTGCGCAGCCGCTGCTTTTTTATTTGCCCCATCTTCTCCACAAATTTTTTCCGTGGACTGTGCTGATGATCGCACTGGCGATTATCGATCTTCGCGCGCGCCGATGGAAAATTGGCGCGGCATTTTGGGAGATGGCGCCGGAAACGGTTTGGCTGATTTACTGGGTTTTCGGAGGTCTCGTGGTGATGTCAATCATCCCATCGAAACGGGTTGATCGGATTTTCCCAATCATCCCGCCGCTTTGTCTGCTTTTGGCCGTGCAGATCGGAAAGAGTCCAACGTGCTGTAGCCACGGCTCTGCGAGCCGTCCTTCGCTGAGGTCTGACGTTAAACAAACCGGCCACCCGCAAAGTTTCGGCGAGGCAAGCAGGCCGATGGCTACAGGGAATGAGCTGATGCGACCGCGTGTTTTACGCTGGAGCCTCGCGGCGCTCTTAACGTCGATCCTGTTTACGAGCGGCTACACAGTTGCGAAAGTAGTTTCGGGTTATCGCGTTCGTCGCGATGCGCTGGCTGTCTTTGGACACGCCGTACGCAACGAAGCGGCAGCGCATAACTGGCGTTATGAAGTGCTGAAGACCGGCGATGAGGGACTTTTGCTTTACCTCGAAAGAACACATTTCATCGAGCCGCACCGGGCGGTCGTCGAATGGAACCGTGGAAATCTCGACGCGCTTGTTGCGCCGGCGGACACGGCTCCCGCATTGATGGGCGATCTTCACGATGCAGCGCTCTCTCGATTGACATCCGATCAAAGAGGTAATCACGGCGGTGCCTATGTTTTGATTAGCCGTTAAGAACGCACGAAAACGCCGTCACAACGTCTTCAAGAAACGCATAAATGCTAATGATACCGCGAACGAGAAAGGAGAGCGCTAGTGAACCAACTGTCTGTTTTGCGTTCGTCATTGTATGTAGTTGAGATGCGTCTAAGGCGGATTTGGATTCAGGATTCGTGATATGCCATCGCTTCGCCGAAAAAGGTTGCTCGACTTTACGGCGCGCGGAAATTTACTCTCGCGGCCAGGTGCTCATGCCGATGGAAGAATTTCCGAAACGCGACCTCGAGATACTATGGGCGCCGTGGCGTGTCGAATATTTCGAGCGCGAGAAGCCGAATTTTGATTTTCTCGCAGAGGCCGCGCGAGCCAGCGATGACGCGGCGTATTTCGTCATTACGCGGCGGAAGACGGCGTTTCTGATGATGAACCGCTATCCCTACGCTGTTGGTCATTTGATGGCGGTGCCGTATCGCAAAACGGCCGAGATGGCGTCGTTAGGCGACAATGAAATTGTCGATCTTTGGAATTTGGTCGCGCACGCTCAACGACTGTTGTGTACGGTGACCAAAGCGCAGGGTTTTAACATTGGATTGAATCTCGGCGAGTGCGCGGGCGCGGGCGTGCCTGATCATCTGCATGTGCACGTCGTGCCGCGTTGGAGCGGGGACACGAATTTCATGCCGATCCTTGCCGGGACGCGCACCATTTCCGAAGGATTACGCGGCTTGTATGGAAAATTGATCGAGGCGCAAACGAAGATCGAGCCGGGCGTTAAATGAACACATGGGTCGACGCGCCGCCGCCCAAACCGATGGGTTGCTTCGCGAAAGGCTGCCTGATTTTGGCTGTTTTCGGCCTTGTCCTGGCGATCGCTTGCGCCGCGGGCATCTATTGGGGCTTTCAGCATCATTCGGCGGTCGTGCGCGGCATCTATTGGCTGACGAAAATGCATGCGATTACCAACGCGCCGGCACCGATTCCGCCGCATGAAACTTCCGACGCGAAAAGTCAAGCAGCCGCTGAGCATTGGCGAGATTTCGAAACGAGTGTTCGCGCCGGTCAACCGACCGACATCGAGCTGTCGGCCGATGAGATCAACGATTTGATCGCATCGAATCGTGACACACGCGGCAAGATGTTTGTCTCGATCGCAGGCGATCGCCTGCGACTCCAAGTGAGCATGCCGCTGGGGGAAATTGCCGGCCGTTCCGGCTATTATTTTAACGGCGACATCGCAATTCAATCACAGGGCAGGGAGCAGCTCGCTAGGCCGAGCTTGAGTAGCATCACCATCAATAACCAGCAATTACCGCCCGATGTGCTCGATTGGAAATATCGCTCGCGCCGAGTGCGCGACTATCTCGAGGAGAGCGAAAATCCTTGGAGCGCCACCAACTTTGAAATCCGCGACGGCAAAGTCATCTTGCGATCACGCGGTGAATAAGCTAGAACCGGCCGATCTGGATGATGTAGCCGCCTCGCTGTGTCGAGGCGCTCGTCGCGCGTGGCCATTACCTGAGCACGGCGACACAGCGCCGTATCTACAGCGAAACCCGATGCTCTGTCCTCTGATTTCCGTCCTCCGTCCTGCGCTCTCACGGCTGCATGATTTCGCGGGCGAAGACATTGAGCTGGCCATCGTCCTGTTTGCGCACCTCGGTGATTTCAAACGGGCGCGCCTGGTCACGGCTTACAACCGAACCTTGCGCCGGCGGCGTGTAGCCAGACGGAAACTCGACAATGATGCGGGTAGATGAACCGCCAAAATGCAATACGGAGTCTGCCAACCTTGTCCGCGGGTGGAGGACAGCTCGGTTCGCGTCGGCAAAATTCACTACAAATTGTCCTTTCAAATAAATGCGCTCGCCAGCCGTGCCACGCTCAGCAATGTCGTGCAGATCAGCGGTGCTGATGAGCCGGCCGAGCGGCATGCGGCCTGGCGGAAAAGTTTTCCAAGTTCCGCCACCTGCTGTGGAAGCTAACGTTCCGGCGGAGTCAACCGGAGCAGGTTGGACTGGCACTGCTGACACCGGCGTTTCGACTGATCGGGCCATTGCAATCTCAGGTGCATATGTTGCCCTAGGCTTTAGCACTGCTGCGGGAGCCTCGGTCGACGCTACGTGCGGAGCCGGGGTCGCTACTGCGACTGCTGGCGGCGCTGACTCGGAGGATGTCGATCTCTCTGCCACCGGCGCTGGTTGCGACGGCGAGGGCTTCGGCGTCGGTTTCTGATTCTTTGCCAGCTTCGTGCCTTTCGGCGCACCCTTTGCCGCCTTCACACCTTTCGGTGCAACTTCGGCAATTTTGGGTGTCTCAGCCGCTACGGGCTTGGCTGGCTCCACGCGTACAAGCTGATTTTCTGGCGGCTGAGGCGGACCGCCCGGCGTCAGCCCAGGAATCGGCACGGCTCCACTTGCACTAGCCGGTTGCTGCCGCCGGTTCGCATAGTGCATTTCCGCCCTCAGCCGCGTTTGTTCTTTAAACAAAGGCCAGCCAGCTTCGAGATTGAGACTTAGCGGCGGCTCGAGGGTAAAAGTTCCGCTCCCACGCATGATCGTGTATTCCCCGTAAAGCAGTGGGATGGTCGTAAGCATGATGCGACCGTCGGTCAACCGTTCGACATGAATGACTGCCGAAAGGTCGTGCGTCCGTTCGAGCTTGATTTCCAGACTCGGCGTCAGCGTCCGGTTCATCAACGGGACCGTTCGCGCGTCCGCCGGATAAAGGTGTTCCATCAACAACTCGCCGTTCTCAATTGCGTCCGTCAGCGCGACCATTCCGGATGTAAAAAGATCGTGTGGCCCCAGCTCGCGCGCTTCCATGATAACGTAACGCCCGATCACGTAAGGCACGAGCCCACGCACCTGTTGGAAATTGCGAATATAATTGCGAGCCAGCTCCGCGTTCGTCTTGGCGAGCTCTGCCTCGCCCATCGCGCTGTAACGATCAAACAGTTGCTTCGCGTTGAGAAACTCGCCGGGCGGTGCAGCCGTCAACTCGAAGCGTCGCGGCGGATCGATCTTGTGCAGTTTTTGCAAAATGCGATAGCTATCCGGGCGTTCCGGTTGATTGAAAATGTAAAAACTGCCGAGCCACGCGGCCAGGGCGAATCCGGTCAGGAGCAGAATGGCCAGCGTCCAGGCAAAGTAATTGATACGGCGCCGGACTGGACCAGGGGCGGACGGCTCTTCGAAGCGATAAAGCCCGTAGTCCATCTAGCCGGAGGCGGAGAAACGTTGCGCGTTCAAGCGGACGGAGCTGCTTCAAACGACGTCCCGCAGCCGCAGGTGCGCGCCGCGTTCGGATTCACGATTTGAAAGCCGACGCCGGTCAAACCATCGTGGAAATCCAAAGTCGCACCGCGCAGATAGCGCGCACTTTCGTTGTCGATGAAAAATTCGACGCCCTCATGCTCTACCAGTGTGTCTCCGGGCTTTTTTTCATCCAGTGACATTTCATAGTGCAAGCCCGAGCAACCGCCTTTTGCGATCTGCACGCGCAAACCCCTGCGCGCGGTGGCTGGTTCAGTCCCAAGCAAACCGCGAAGTCGCCGAGCAGCGTTCTGGGTGACGTTGATCATCTGACAAGCTAAACCTACGATTTGCCCCATCCAAGTCAACCTGTGGCGCCCTGCCTGAGGTGGGCTGTCAGCTGCGTTAAATCGTTAAATCGTGAAGCCTGATCCGCTCTTTATTTGACGTCGGACGTTGGGCGTCGACGGTTGGACGTTTACTTTAATCGAAATTTTGACTAGCCGCTAACTTCTCAAGCTGACCTCAAAACATGTCCCGTATCCGCCTGTTACCCGAAACGGTCGCCAGCCAGGTGGCCGCGGGCGAAGTGGTCGAGCGGCCGACCTCGGTGGTGAAAGAACTGGTCGAAAACAGTATCGACGCCGGCGCCCGCAAGATCGACATCGTTATTCGTCGCGGCGGAATTTCATTCGTCCGCGTGATTGACGATGGTTGCGGAATGGATCGGGATGACGCGTTGCTTTCCCTCGAGCGCCATGCCACCAGCAAGATCCGTTCGGCGGCCGATCTCGGGGCGATTGGTACGCTCGGTTTTCGCGGTGAAGCATTGCCCAGCATTGCCAGCGTTTGCCGTTTTCGCCTAACAACTCGCGAGGCGAATGCAATCGCCGGAACCGAGATTATCGTCAACGGCGGCAAGCTCGACATCGTCCGCGAAGGTGGCGAAGCGCCAGGCACCCAAGTCGAGGTGCGCTCGCTCTTTTACAATTTGCCGGCGCGTCGCAAATTTCTCCGCTCCGAAAATACGGAGAGCCGTAACATCGAGCATCAGGTCCACTTGCAGGCGATCGGTCATCCGGAAATTGCCTTCACCTTCGCGCGCGACGATCGCCTCGTTTTTCAACTTCCGGTCACGCCGAATCTCATCGAGCGAATTCGCGATTTATACGGAACGCAATTACTGGATCAATTATTGCCCGTCGCGGCGACTAACAAATCAAAGGTCCAAATCCGCGGATTAATCGGTCGGGCCGGCGTGAGCCGGCTAACTCGCGCACAACAGCTCGTTTTCGTCAATGGGCGCGCCATCGAAAATCCCCTCGTCACCACAGCTGTGCGCGAAGGTTATCACACCGCGCTGATGAAAGGCCAGTATCCGGTCACGTTTCTGTTTCTCGATCTCGATCCGGCTCTTGTGGATGTAAACGTCCATCCAGCGAAGCGTGAAGTCCGTTTCCGTGATCCAAACGATGTCCGCGAGGCAACCGTTCGAAGCATCCAGCAAACTTTGGGGCGCGCGCGGGTCGATTGGCAGGAAAAATTCCGCGGGCCCGCTTTAGCCGGAGTAGTTGCTCCCGGCCACACCGCGCGGACAATTCCTGAGAGACCGGTTGCCGATCTAACATTGCGGCCCACACTAAGTTTTCCGGAAATCTCCGATCGCGATTTGCCGCATTTGGGGGGCGCCAACACCGATCGTGGCTACAGCACTGTAGCGGGGGTCGCCGACCCGGGCCGCGCAGTCCCGAACCAGGATGAACTCGCGTCCCAAGCGCAGGTCAATCGCGATGTGCGGCAGCAATTCCAGATCATCGGCGTTCTCGGCAAGCTTTATGTTTTAATGGAGAACGCCGATGGGCTTGTCCTGGTCGATCAGCACGCCGCGCACGAGCGCATTCTCTTTGAGGAATTGCGCCGTCGCATGGAAGAGCAGGGCGTGCCGTCGCAAAAATTACTCATCGCCCAAACATTCGATCTGCCACCGCGCGATGCCGATTGGATCGAGCGCAACATGTCGATCTTGCAGAAAACGGGAATCGGCATTGAAACCTTCGGCCCGAATACCTTCAAGATCGATAGTCTGCCGAGTTTTCTAAATGTCTCGGATGCTTCGCAATTCATGCGCAAAGTGATTGACGATCTGAAGAGCGCGAGCACGGCCAGTTCGCCATTGCGGCTGGGAGAAGAGATGATGGCGAAAACGGTTTGCCGCCATGCTGTCAAAGCAAACGATCCGCTCTGCTACGCCGAAGTAGAAAAGCTCATCCGGGATCTGCTGGATTGCGATCTGCCGTATTGTTGCCCTCACGGCCGTCCCACGATGATACAGATTTCGCTCGCGGAGTTGGAAAAAAAATTCGGACGGAAAGTCTAGGAGCCCAGGCATCTCGGCTCAACGAAATTACCGCAAGGATCGCCGCTAAATTGCCTATGCTTCAAGCCATGTTCCAGAAAGACTGGCCGGCGTGTTCTCCTGACCGAAATCAGTGAGGCTAAGAAACGCAAACACCCTGCTGATGGTCGACCATGCGCCATAACGTTCGCCGCTGAGAAATCTGATGGTGAGCGGCACTGAAACAATGCTTACGAGAAAGGCGAGTCGTTTTGCTGAGGGCCGAGGCAGTTCCGTTCATTCTCTTGATCTTCGGACTCTTACTGGTCTGGAGCGCGGAATCTGCTGATGCTTTGTTCCATGGCGAAGAAGCCAGTCTGGTTAGGCCTGCACTGGTTGATGCTGGGAGTGACGGTCGTCTTGTTCGCGCTGGTTGCTACCTTTGTCGATCTTAAGCCGGTCGTGGATGAGAATTTTTTCTTTTCCACCAGCGATCCCGGGTTCCGCCAGTCGAAAAAGATCGAACAACGTTTCCCGTCGCAGCCAGAAATCATTTTGGCAGTGTCGTCCAAGGATATTTCTTCGCTGCGATACCTGGGCCGAATCCGAAGACTCACACAACAGGTTCAGCAAATCGATGCAGTGAGCGCGGTTAAGAGTTTGACCGAGGGCCCGAAGAGTTTTCAAGACGCGCTGGCCAGCCCGTTTTGGAGCCGGCTGCTGATCGCGAAGGACCGTAAGTCCAGCAACGTGATCGTGTTCATGGAAGGCAAGAACACCGAAAAGCCTGTCATGCGTCTCGAGCGAATTGTGCATGAGCTCGACGAGAGGGATTTTCGAATTCACATCGCCGGTCCGCCCTACGTGGTGGAGATGCTTCGGCGCAGCCTGGCGCACGATTTTCGATACTTCAGCCTCGCCGCGATCATTTTGTTCGGGCTCACAATGGCGGCGATGTTCCGATCTGTTCGAGTGTTTCTGGGAATGCTCGCCACCTGCACCAGCGCCGTTTTGTTGACGCTGCTGTTGCAATCGATCTTTGGACAGAAGATCGGGATTCTGACGGTTAATCTCGGTACGATCGTGTTTGTCATTGCGTTGTCGCACCTCGTTTACATGACCTTCAACTGGCAGACGCTGGCCGACCGCAGGCACCGTATGGATAAGAAGTCGCCGGACCTCGCGGCAGATGCCCGTCGCATGACGTTTTCACCTTCGTTTTGGTCAATGGTCTGCGCGTCCTTAGGATTTGGCAGTTTGTTAATTGTCCAGGCCAAGCCGTTGCGTGAATTGGGATTCGGCGGCGTCCTTGGAACAGTCATGGCATTCATTTGCGCATATGTGATGTATCCTTCGTTTCTGCGTTGGGCTGTGCCGCGCCAAAGTAAGCTCGTAGAGAAGGAACCTCCTCATGCATTTTGGTCGCGCCGGTTCGTGCCGCTGTCGTTGGGCGCCATTGTGCTTGGAATCATTTTGGGCTTCGGTCTCTCACGAGTAAACACCGATCCAAGTCTTCTTGATTACTTCAAGCCGCACCAGGAACTGCGCGACGGACTGGAATACGTGGACCACAACGGCGGCTCGAATCCGCTTACGCTCGTCGTGTCATCGCCAAACGGCAGCAAATTAAACACTGACGATGCTTACAGGAAGATGTGGACGCTACAGGGGACGTTGGAAAATTACCGAGATGTTGGAACCGTAATTTCGCTTCCGACCCTTCTGGCCGAAGGCGACCGTACACCGTTCTCGTTTCTGCTGAGTTACGAGAAGATGATGGAAATCATGGAGCAACCCAAGTATGCGCGCGTGGCTAAAAGCTTTGTCACCGAGGACCGCACGGAAGCGGTGTTCCTGATTCGGATGGTCGAAAGCCGCCGCCACAAGCTTCGGCTCGACGTCGTCGATGATCTTCGCGCGATCGTGCGAAAGCACGGATTCAAGCCGGCGTTGGTAGGCGGGATCTACTACTTGCAGGGGCGATTGGCCAGGCTCGTCGCTTCGAGTTTGGTGACCGGTTTGTTCTGGCTGAATTTTTTGTTCATCGTGATCGCCTGGATTGTCGCTCGATCCATTCGCGGAGCGGTGGCGATGATTGTGAGCTTAACTCTCGTACCGCTGTGTATGCTCGGCGGCATCGGGTGGTTGCACGTGCCAGTGGATATCATTTCGGCCCCGGCCACGAATGTTTGCATCGGCATAGCAATCGACTCGATGATTCATCTCGTCTTTGGCGTTCGCCGAGGCCAGCGGGATGGCAAGAAGGGCTGGAAGGCCTGGGTAGCCGCCCGCGAAGAACAGTGGCGCGGCATCGTCTACTCTGACGTGATCATTGCCGCGGGGTTTGCCATTTTTGTGCTTTCCGATTTTCCGCCCACGCAGCGGTTCGGGCTCGTCGTCCTGGCTGGCTGTATCATCGACATCCTGGCAAACCTCTTCGTCTTGCCGCTACTCGGCGGCGCTCAGTGGAAAAAGAAACAGGCTGGATAGACATTTCCTTCTTCCAGTTCCGCTTCCACCATCTCGCGAGTGCGTTCATCGAAGGCAACGAGGTCTAGCTATTAGAATAAGCGCAGATTCCAGGCCTCAAAGGTTCGCTACACCGATTCCGTCTCTTGGCAAATCAGAGGCGGCTAACAGAAGTCCGTTTCGGACCTGACGAACTTGCCATTTGCCGTGTGCACGCGAAATGAAACAAACGGAGTGGCGTCCAATAAACCGCAGATTTGATGGCCAGCGAAAAATATTCAAACGGTCGCGAACGGCAATTCAAACAAGCTTGAACCTTAACATCGTGAATCGTGGAGCTTAACTCGCTGATAACGAACGACTGAGAACTGATATCTCGGCTGCCAAGCCGCCCTTGCGCTTTGCGACGTGGCCTCTAGTTTGGCGCGGTGAAAAAAATCGAAGCGATCGTTAAGCCGTTTAAAACAGAGGCAGTAAGGGACGCGCTGGCTGAGATTGGCATCGAGGGGATGACGTTGAGCGAAGTCAAAGGGTTCGGGCGGCAAAAAGGTCACAGCGAAATTTATCGCGGCAGCGAATACACGGTAGATTTTTTGCCGAAGGTAAAATTCGAGATCGTCGTGTCGGACGATCGCGCCCAGCGCGCCGTGGAGGCGATTGTTCAATCGGCGAAAACCGGAAAAATTGGCGATGGAAAAGTTTTTGTGAGCGACGTCGAGCAAGCGATTCGCATTCGGACGGATGAGCGCGGAGCGGAGGCGCTGTGATCTGCCTTCGCCAATGGGTACGGCGCGACAGGGAGGACAGGACGATGTAACGGTTCATGGTATGACGCTTCAGCTCTGAATGTCTTCGCGAGTAAAGGCTTCAATGCTTCACCATTTAACGATTTAACGATTTAACTTTGAATGAACGATTTCCTATTATCAATTTTGCTTGGAGTGGTGGAAGGGCTTACGGAATTTTTACCTGTCAGCTCGACCGCCCATTTGCGCATTCTCGAGGCGCTGCTGCATCTCGATCTTCACGACAGCTTTTGGAAGATGTACACGATCGTGATCCAACTCGGCGCGATCCTGGCGTTGCCGGTTTATTTTTGGAACCGGATTTTGAAATTCATCGGCACATTTCCGAAAGGCGAACGCGGGGATCGCAATTTCGTTACGCATCCGCTCAGCCTCACATTCATCGCTTTTGTTGTCACGGCTGTGCCGGCCTGGGCCCTGACTAAGGTGATTGGCAAAAATCTGGAAAGTCTATGGGTAATGACGACGGCCCTGCTTCTGGGCGGGATTGTGATGTGGATTGTCGACGCAACTTTTACGCGCCCGCGTGTGATGCACATGGAGGAGATGAATTTGCCGCAGGCGATCTGGATCGGTGCGGCGCAGATTCTTTCGGCCGTTTTTCCTGGCACGTCCCGTTCGATGTCAACGATCGCCGCCGGCCAGGTGGCCAGTTTGTCACGTCCTGCCGCGCTCGAGTTTTCCTTTTTCCTATCCATGCCGACGATGATCGTGGCGACGGGTTATGATCTTCTCAAAACGCTGGAGCCAAACCGCCGCACAGTAGTAGAGGGCGGGATCGCGCCGCTGGCTGTAAATGCGCACCAATGGATTCTGCTCGCGATCGGCCTTGTCGTTTCATTCATCGTCGCCTTAGCCGTGGTCGCGTGGTTTATTCATTGGGTGCGGGCACGCGGTTTTGCACCGTTTGCGATTTATCGAATCGCGTTGGCAATCGTTCTTTCCGCCCTGCTAGTCCGCGGAGTAATTTAGGCGATCATCAATGGAAACAACCGAGGCGATTCTTCCCGATTTGCAGAGTTGCGTGCTCTGCGAGGATGTACGCTGCGAATTCAACGGCATGCAAACTCTTGTTGGGGTTCTGAACGTGGTGGCCGCGCCAGCGTTGCCGATTAATTATTTACGCCTGTGTATCTGGACGCGCTGGTGCAGCGGAACAGGCCGGTTTCGGCAAAGATCGAGACTCGTTGGCGTGGACGAGCAGAACGTGCTGGCACAGGCTGAAGTCGAGTTTGAGTTGAAAGAAATGGAAGGCCACGCGACCAACGTCCACTATTTCGGCGGCGTCCAGTTTCAGCAATTCGGATTGCACCACGTTGAGATTTATCTGGGCGATGAATTGCGGCTGCGTTTCCCGCTGCCGGTGGTGCGGATTGCGCCCAAACAGTAGATTATAGCTACATCGCTGCTTGCCACGCCGAAGCCTCGGCGAAGGCGGGTATCGCCGCGCCGGGTAGCGCGAAGCAGCGATATAAAAATTTTTGGCGCCTGTAATAACTTCTTGTCAGAAAACGGCCCTTTGTTTAAGACGGGCGCTCCATGGGCGAAAAGATTTTTGTCGCCGGAGCGCTTTGCGCTGCTGTCTTAGCGCAGACAAGGGGTCAGGTGGTAGAGGTTCCGCGCGACGAAGGGACCAAAAGCGCGCAGCAGCACGTGGAGGCAGAAACTTTGATTGAACAGCCCGCGCCAGCGCAATCGGTAGAGGAGCAAATTACGATAAAGCAGACGAATTCTGCACCGGCCGTAAAACCGGTGGTTGCTCAAATAGACCCTTCTTCGGCCAAGCCGACGCTCGAGCAAATGCGGATGGCAGGAGCGCTCGCCGGTCAACGAGTAAAGAACGAAACTCGCAGCGAGCAATCGCACCCGGCCGGCATCCCGAGTTCGCAACCAAGTAAGATTGAACCTATCGTCGCTAGACCGTCAGGTCGGCAAATGCGCGAGGCGGAATTGATGTCTGCTCAGGCTGTCCGTCTGCATAGCGAGATGACGTTTATCAAGCTGGCGGATGGTTTTGATTACCCTGTGGGCAAACCCGACGCGAAAGGCTATTACAAAGCGCGCGGCTTCCGTCCGAACGGCCATCTGGGCGAAGACTGGGACGGAGTCGGTGGCGGCGATACTGATCTGGGCGATCCGATTTACACCATCGGCGACGGCGTGGTCGTATTCGCACGCGATTGCCACATGGGCTGGGGTAACGTCGTAATTGTGCGTCACGCGTATCGCGAAGCCGGAATGACCCTGAATATCGATTCGCTCTATGCACATTTGCAGAAAACCCTGGTCCATCGCGGCCAAGCGGTGAAACGCGGTCAACAGATCGCGACCTTGGGCAATGCACATGGGCTTTACGACGCGCATCTTCATTTTGAAATACGCAAGAACATCGAGATCGGAATGAGCCGCGCGAAATTCGCCCAGGACCTCAGCAATTATTATGATCCATCGCAATTCATCCTGTCGCATCGACATCTTCGGGGTGGCGGCGCTAGTTATCGCGTTGCGCTAAATACATTCACGAAGGACGGGACGATTCGCTGGGACAAGCTGCCGAATTATTCGCACGCGCACACTGGTGGCGGCTCAACTGAATCAGCCGCCGCCTTGAAGAAAGCACTGGCCGCGCAGAATAGCCATTGAGCTGTCAAGATACGCGTCCTCACGCGCGGTGAGACATTTGCTCGTCCCTGATTCCTGAAGCTCCGGCGCTCGTGCACCGCACACAAACCGGTGTTACATCGGAGAACCTTAAGCCCGCCAGAGGAGCAAAATTAAGATAATCAGGAGGAGCAAGCCGCCACCGGGCCAATAACCCCAGCCAGTGCTGTACGGCCACGCCGGCAGAGCTCCGATCAGCAAAACAATAAGAATGATCAACAGAATTGTGCGCATCATCCATCTTTTCGTGGAAGAGCTGCTTTTTGGTCGCATTTTTTATTGTCGATCTGTCAGACCGGTCCAACAGATCCCTTGTGGCCGCGAATAATTCTTGCAGCTGACCGCGTCCTTTATATTGTTTCATGGCAAGTCCCGACTGCGTCTTGCTGGATGCGTCGGGAAATTTTTTGCCTAACCGATGGCGAACACAATTTTAATTGGGGCGCAATGGGGCGACGAAGGGAAGGGCAAAATTATCGATGTGCTCACGGCTGGGGCCGACGTTATCGTGCGCAGTCAGGGCGGAAATAACGCCGGCCACACGGTCATTCATGACGGGGTCACTTACGTGCTGCACTTGATTCCATCAGGCATTTTGCGCCATGGAAAAGTCTGCGTCATCGGCAACGGCGTCGTGGTCGATCCCATTGCGCTCACTTCCGAAATGGATGCGCTGCGCGAGGCCGGGATTAAGATCGATAATCGAAACCTGCTCATCAGCGATTGCGCCCATTTGGTCTTGCCGTACCATCGTGCGCTCGATGAGCAACGCGAGCTGCGCCAAGGCCGCGCTAAAATCGGAACGACCAAACGCGGCATTGGGCCGGCCTATGGCGACAAGGCCGCGCGCACCGGTTTGCGCATCTCCGACTTAATGCAGCCGATTTTGTTTTCGAAAAAATTGCACGCCAAGATCCGTGAGAACAACAGCATCCTCGAAGCGCTTGGGGCGAAACCGATCAATTATCGCGAGGTCAACGAAAGTTATTTGGCCGCGGGAAAAAAATTGCGGCCATTTGTTGCGAACACTGTGCTGTATCTCCACCGCGCTTTGCAGCGCGGAAAGGAAATCCTTTTCGAGGGCGCGCAAGGCACGTTTCTCGATATCGATCATGGCACTTATCCCTACGTCACTTCATCCAACACCACCGCTGGCGGCGCCTGTACCGGTACCGGCGTGCCGCCGCACCGGATGGATCGCGTGGTCGGAGTGATGAAAGCGTACACGACGCGAGTAGGCGAGGGAGCATTACCGACTGAAGATCGACGACTTGCCCAGATGCTGCACAAATTAGGACGCGAATTTGGCGCCACCACAGGACGGGCGCGCCGTTGCGGCTGGTTCGACGCCGTGGCCACCCGTTACGCCAGCATGATCAACGGGATCGACGAGCTCGCGATTACTAATTTGGATGGGCTTGACTATGTCGATCCAGTCCGCATTTGCGTCGGTTATCGGCTCAATGGCAAACGCCTCGACGTACCGCCCTCCGATGCGATCCAACTTGATAACTGCGAACCAATTTACGAAAAAATGCCGGGCTGGAATCGGCCTACGAGTTCCGCGAAGAACCTCTCGCAGCTTCCTTTAGCAGCAAGAAATTACGTCAAGCGCATTGCCCAGATCACCGGATCAAGACTGTCGATCGTGAGCGTGGGCCCTACTCGCGCACAGACGATTTTCTTGTAGCCGTAAGTGATGTCTCTCGTTGCCAAGACCGTCCCCCGGCATATCGCCATCATCATGGATGGCAACGGCCGATGGGCCAGGGCGCGCGGCTTGCCGCGAATCAAGGGCCACGAAGAAGGTGCGAAGGCCGCACGGGAATGTGTGGAAGGCTGTGCCGAGTTGAAAGTGCAGTACCTCACGCTTTACGCCTTTTCCGCCGAAAACTGGCGACGCCCGAAAAGCGAAGTTTTTGCACTCATGAAACTGCTCGACAAGTTTTTGAAAGAAAAAACGCCGGAGCTCATCGAAAAAAACGTCCGCCTGCAAGCGATCGGGCGATTGACGGATCTGCCCGAGGTTTGCCAGCAGCAACTGCACAAATCGATCGAAGCGACCGCGAGCAATACGGGCCTGACCCTAATTCTTGCGCTCAGTTACGGCGGCCGGTTGGAAATTATTGACGGAATAAAAAGTCTTCTGCGCGCGGTCGAGCTGGGCCACATCGATAAGGCCATGATCGACGTCGAGATGTTCAGCAAACACCTCTACACGCGCTATTATCCCGACCCGGACCTGCTCATCCGCACCTCTGGAGAAATGCGCTTGTCGAACTTTCTCCTCTGGCAACTCTCTTACACTGAGATGTACGTGACGCCCAAGCTTTGGCCTGATTTCACAAAGAAAGATCTTGTCGCCGCCGTGGAGGAATTCGGGCGACGGCAACGCCGCTACGGGACGGTGGAATAAGGGGGCTACAGGCTGCCAGCCTCTACCTACGCGAAAAAATGTAGCCGCTCCGCTGCCTCGGGGCGCGGTTTGATAACCTTCGCGCGACACGGCGACACAGCGCCGTGGCTACAACTACACGAAAGCTTCCGCCACGGAATCGGCCAAAGATTTGCCGGCCCGCGTGAGAATGAAATTGCCGTTCGATTTCTGGAGCAAACCGAGCCGAACGAAGTCGCGCACTTCATTCGGGAAAGAATCGAGCAAATCTGCCGGCACACCGCCGCGTGTGCGCAGGGAAAGCGCGATTTTTTCTGCACGTTTCATTGTCGATGTGAGCCTTTCCCTCGAAGCAATTGCGGTTCGACAATCAAAGATGCGTTCGATGTATTCTCGGTAATTGCAGACATTCTGCCAGCGCTGCATTCCAACCGTTGAAAACGCGCTAGGACCAATCCCGAGATAATCTTGGCCCGACCAGTAGGCTTGATTGTGCATCGAGGCGAAACCGGGCTGAGCATAATTCGAAATTTCATAGTGGTCGTAGCCTGCCGCCGGTAAGATCGACATCGCCATTTCGAACAACTCCGCTTCGACATCACTGTCAGAGCGAAATTCGCCGCGCGCATGTTGCCGGAAAAATTCTGTGTCTTCCTCGTAAGTCAGACAGTAAGTGGAAATATGCTGCGGGTGGAACGAAATGGTTTTTTCCAGCGTCGTGCGCCACTGCGTCCGCGTCTGTCCGGGCAATGCAAACATCAGATCGACATTGATATTTGCGAACCCTGCTGCGCGCAGAATGTGAAATGATTCGCCAGCTTGCCGCGCGTTGTGTTCGCGTCCGAGCAGTTTCAACAACTCATCATCCCACGACTGCACGCCAAGGCTAATTCGATTCACGCCGAACTTTCTCAACACTTCCGCCTTTCTCGGCGAAACACTTCCTGGATTCGCTTCGAAGGTCCATTCGATCAATTGCGACAGATCGAGGTGCTCGTGGAATCCCCGCAGTACCGATTCCAATTGCGATGTGGAGAGCGCTGTCGGCGTGCCGCCCCCAAAATAAATTGTCGATGGAAAAAGATGCCGCGAGAAAGAGCGACTGCTTCCAAGCCGTCGGGGCGACTGGGAAGTCGCCTTTCCTTGATACTGTTCGAGCTCGTGCGCGATCGCGTCGCAAAATCGCTGCGTTTGCGATCGATCGAGAAGTTCCTTATAAAACGCGCAGTAAGGACAGATGCGCGCGCAGAAGGGAATATGAACGTAAAGATGACGAACCAGATATTCTTTTGTAGCCCCGAAACGTTTTAGGGTGTCGGCTATCGGATCGGAGAGCGTACGTGCCTCGCGCGCAACGCCAGTCCGGATCAGACTTTCCAGCGCCTTCGCCGAAAACCTCCTTGAGCTGGAAAATCTCCCGGACGTTCCTTGTTCATTCGGCGAGCCGCCGAATGTTGCACGCGAAGACGCGTGCGCTCCCCAAAACTCCGCTACAGTTGCGCAGTTGTGATTTGGCCTGTTGTTCATAAACTCCCTCGGATTCCGTTCAAGTTTCCATTGTCGATTCGAAACGTAGCTCTTGTTTTTTTTGGCGCCATTGGCACCGCGATTGGGCAGGCTCCGCCAGCGCCTACGCCATCGATCGTTTATGTGGTACACAACCCGGACGCCATTCGGGATTACAAGACAAATAGAAATGTGGTGCACGCCATGGTTGATCGGCTTGTGGTTGCGGCCACGGGACAGCCAGACGTGGCAAAAGCCTGGGGATCATTGGTTTCGCCTAACGACAGGATCGGAATCAAAATCTCGGCCGCAGGCGGCGAGCTTTTCACCACGCATCACGATGTCGTCAATGCGATTGTCGACGGACTGGTCGCGGCCGGACACCCGCGCGAGAGCATCATTGTTTGGGACCGCTCGATCGCCGGAACCAAGGACGCCGGTTATTCAATAAAAGCCGACGGCTACCAAGTGCGCGCGATCGCGCCGCGTGATGGTTATGATCCAAAGGCGACGTTGTCGGCGCCGCTGCTTGGACAATTAGTCTGGGGCGATCTCGAGTACAAAGGCGACATTAGAAAAATGCCGCTACTCTCCGATTCGGAAAACACAAGCAACACCAGTCATTTCGCGCATATCCTCTCGACTGAGGTCACGAAAATCATCAACGTGCCGGTGATGAGCAACAGCACGACCAATGGGATCGCCGGCTGTCTTTACAACGTCACTATTCCAAACATCGACAACTGGCGTCGCTTTGCGCAAGCCCGTGGGTTTGGCGCAGAAAGCGTCGCGGAGATTTACAGCAATCCGCTGATTGCGAGAAAAGTGGCGTTCAATTTAATGGATGGTTTGCTCGCGCTCTACGGAGGCGGCCCGCAATCGCAACCCAATTATGCCGTGCATCACGCCACCCTCTACGCGAGCAAAGATCCCGTGGCACTGGACACCGTTGCCTTGAAACGGCTCGATGAATGGCGCGCCCGTGCGAATTTTCCGCCGATCGGTGTGTTGGGCGCCTATGTGGAATACGCCAGTGAACTCGGTTTGGGCAACGCCCAAAGCGGGCGGATAGAGATTAAGAATGTCGGACGCTGAATCGGAAGCACAGGATTCAGGATTCAGGCTTCGCGCGACGACCATCTTGCCTGCGATTTTTGCCACATACATGCGGGTAAGATGCCCGGTATCCCTACAGGCAAGGATAGCTGCACTGCTGAATTCGCGCAGATGACGCCGTCTGCATGTGAGGCGAGTGGTAACGCGTGAACGGGCGAGATCGCATTGCCGCGACCGAATTGTGCGGACCGATTTTGCGCTCGGTCTCGCGCTCGTTTTATATTTCCATCCGCCTGTTGCCGAGAAGGCTTCGCGAGCCGGTTGGACTGGCTTACCTGCTTGCGCGCGCGACGGACACTGTGGCTGACACGGCACAAATTCCTGCGTTGGTGCGCAGGGAGATGCTCGCTGACTTGTCCTCAGTTGTTCAGGGTGAGGTATCGGCAAATACGCTTGCCGATCTGGTCAACTCGTTCGCCCCGCTGCAGACAAATGATGCCGAGCGACAGCTCATTGAATTGCTGCCCAATTGTTTGGAAGAGCTCGCCCTATTGAGCGCCAATGATCGCGACGACATTCGCACCGTGCTTCAAAAAATTACCAGGGGACAAACGCTGGACATCGCGCGTTTCGGAGATATGGCACAACCGCGCGCACTCGCTACGGACTTCGAGCTTCACGAATACATCTATCTCGTGGCGGGATGCGTAGGCGAATTTTGGACGCGGCTTTGCTTTCGGCACATCCGGAATTTTGCGGACCTGGCTGAGATGGAAATGGCTGAGCTGGGCAAACGCTACGGAAACGGTTTGCAATTGATCAACATTTTACGCGACGCACACTCGGACTTGCAGGCGGGACGATGTTATTTTCCGATCCAGGAATTGGAGGAAGTTGGGATCGACCCGTCGCACATTTTGCTCGAGCCGGGTCGGTTTGAATTCATTCTCGAAAAATGGCGTGAGGAAGCCCAGCGTGGCCTCACGGCGGGGTTGCAATATATCCACTCGATCCGCAATCGGCGTGTCCGGGGGGCGACCGCGCTGCCTGCACTCATCGGCGCACGGACTCTGTCGATGTTGCGCGCCGCCGGTCCAGCTGAGCTCCATCGAAAAATAAAAGTTCCACGGCACGAAGTGCGCACGATGATTGCGCGGCTTCTGTTTACTTTGGCGGGCCGGGAATGGATTGAGGAAGCGTTTCGACGATCACTGCTGTATTGATGGCTAATGCACTGCTGGGATCAGGGTGTCGGTGGGTACGGCGCGATGTATGGCTGGTGCGATTTATAAAGAGAAACTATGGATTCCGCTTCTACCCAATAGCGCTCATTTAAAACTTTTGATGCAGCGTAGCGTTGCTGGCACTCAACGGCCTCATCGAACCTTCCAACTGCTGCGAGCGCGGCGGCATACGCTCCCCAGGTATCTTCGCGTTTCGGGTTCAGATCCAAGGCGGTCTTGGCTTACTCCAAGCGAAGCTGATTCGAATTATAATCAAATCCGAAGGGATATCCTATGTGCACCTTTCGGAGTTCAGGTCACAGAAAATAATTACGCTGCTTTTCGCTGATCGGCTTCTCCAGCTTCTCGAGGACCTGGAGCATATCCTCCCACACTTTTCTTTTTTCTGAAGGCGATTGGTTTCGCAACAGATACGCCGGATGGTAAGTGATCATTAGCGGCATCCCGTTAAACGAATTCCAACGTCCGCGCAGTTCGCGCATTGTCCCGCGTGTACCGAGTAGGCCTTCCACTGCCACCGCGCCGAGCGCGACGATCACTTTCGGTTGAATAATTCCAATCTGTTCGAGGAGATAAGGCCGGCACGTTTGCATCTCTTGCGGGGTCGGCGCGCGATTCCCGAATGAGCCGGCCGGCGTGTCCGGGCGGCACTTCAGAATGTTGGCGATGTAAACATCTTCACGCGCAAACCCCATCGCCCGAATGATTTTGGTGAGCAGTTGGCCCGCGCGGCCGACGAACGGTTCACCTTGCGCATCTTCATCCACGCCCGGTGCTTCGCCGACGAACATGATTTCGGCATCGGGATTGCCCACGCCGAAAACGGTTTGCGTTCGCGAGCTCGCCAGATGCGAGCATTTTGTGCAAACAGCTACGCGCGACTGCACAGAAGCCAACAGGTCGGCCTTTGGTCCGCCCAGCCCTTCGGAGTCGGCGACATCGATTTTTCCCGGCGCACTTCGATTCAAATGTTCAAGCGCGCGGCGAGAAGCGCGCGGATGACACCGATTCTCATCGCGCATTTCTTTTAGAGCGTTGAAAACGAACTCGAGGGCCGGTTCTTGCATTGTCGGGATGATGTAGATTTTTGTCCGAATGACAAACTGTTTGTGGTGATCGCGCTCTCCGAACGCGATGTTGGCTAAAAGACGCGAAGCAGCTCTGGATTTTGATGGCTTCGCGATTCGGTCTTAGCATCGCGCTCTGAGAGCGCGATCCACCTAAATGAGCTCGACCCTGCGCGACTACGATTATCCGCTGCCCGAAGAGTTGATCGCACAGCGGCCGCTACCGCGACGCGAAGATTCACGGATGATGGTTCTTCATCGCGGCTGGCATACGATCGAGCATCGACAATTCCGCGAATTGAAAAGTCTTCTAAAACCGGGCGATTTGCTCGTGCTGAATGATACGCGCGTTTTGCCGGCGCGTAGATTCTCGGATGATGGCGCGATTGAGTTTTTGTTTATCGAAAAGCTGGAGGCGACGCGCTGGAAATGCCTCGTGAAACCTGGACGTAAAATGCGGATCGGCGCAATCGCCCAGATCGACAAGATACGCCTGCGCGTGGAGGAAATTTTACCGAACGGCGAGCGAGTCGTCTCGCTGGATAAAGATGTCGATTTTCACTCTGGCGGCTCGATTCCTTTGCCGCCGTACATCGGGCGTGAAAGCGACGTCGAAGATGAGATGCGATATCAAACGGTTTTCGCTCACGCACCTGGTGCGCTTGCCGCGCCGACAGCGGGTCTCCACTTCACCCGCGAAATCCTATACGAAATTCCGCATGCATTTGTGACGTTACATGTCGGCTCGGGAACATTTCGGCCGGTACAATCCGAAAATATTTTCGAGCACAAAATGCATCCGGAGTGGTTTTCTATTTCAGAGAAGGCTGCAACCAAGATCGATAATGCGAAGCGCGTCGTAGCGGTGGGAACAACCACCGTGCGCGTTTTGGAATCGGCCCGGCGCGAGAATGGAAAATTGATCGCGCAAACTGGTTCGACTGACATTTTCATTCATCCTCCGTATCGATTTCAACATATCGATCTTTTGTTCACGAACTTTCATTTGCCGAAATCGACGTTGCTAGTGCTGGTGAGCGCCTTCGCCGGTCGCGAATTCATCTTTCGAGCGTATGACGAAGCAATTCGCGAGCGTTACCGGTTTTACAGCTACGGCGATTGCATGCTGATCCTATAGTTGGAAACCACGAATGATTACAAAAGGACACAAATAAAGTGGAAGGAAATTTCCCGATTCATGTTTATTCGTGTCCATTCGTGATTAAATGAACACTGAGGATCAGCCGAAAGGCGAGCTCGTTATCCAGACAATCGCAATGCCGAAGGACACAAATCCGAGCGGCGACATCTTTGGTGGCTGGCTAATGTCGCAAATGGATTTGGGCAGCAGCATCTTGGCTGCGAAAACGGCTAAAGCCCGAGTGGTCACTGTAGCGATGGAAGGCATGTCCTTCCTACAGCCGGTGCGGGTGGGGGACAGAGTGGCATGTTACGCCCGGGTCGAGAAAATTGGCCGCACCTCAATGAGAATTCCGGTGGAGGTGTGGGCGACGCGCTATCAAACCGGCGAGCACGTGAAGGTGACCCACGGCGTTTTTACTTATGTCGCCATCGGGCCGGACGGTAAACCGATCCCCGTGAAACGGGATGGCGATTAAGGTTCGGATTGCGCGCCGCTGCTTTCGCTGAGCGTCGCTGGGGGAGCGGTGACCGGTTCGGCCACCGGCTGGACCGGTTCAACGTTCGTATTAACGATTGGCGCGCTTGGCTGAATGGAGCTGAGCTGGCGTTTCATCTTGCGGTTGGCCTGTGCGTTGGCCCGTGCAATCCGACGCTGCCGCTCGCGAATGTGTTTGTGCACATAATGACGATAGGCCATTTGCTGCCGGCCGCTCTTGGTCATGAGCGAACATCCGGGCAAAGAGAGGCAAACAATTACTGCCATCCATATGGGAATTAGCTTGCGCACTCCTCTTGTTAAGCACAATGCGTGCGAGCGATGTAACCGGCTTACTCTCTCAAGGCGCGCTTCCACAGTGACTGAGCGTCGCCGCTACAGTCCTAAAGCAATTCGCGCACGCAATTTATGGCCCCGAGATAAACCCGGTGCGGTGCAGCACGCATCAGCTCTTGATTCATCAGGCTCACCGGGTCGTTACTTTGCGCGGGCATTGTCTGCGGGGCGGGTTTTTCGTCCTTTCCGCCGCGCCAAACTTCGAGAAGATCGCCGCACCTCGCCGCCGCGACCACAAACTGAATTCCACCCGAATTGAGGACAACTTTGCCAAGGGGTGCGTCGCCCTGCTCGCGCAGTTCAATCTCGACCTTTCGCCCGGCCGGATCGATGAATTGAAACTTGTTGCCGCGCTCCCCCTTTTCAACGCTCCAATTCAACTGCGCGCCGAGCCAGCCGGCCATCAACACGGCAGTCGATCTGAATCCTGGTGCGAAATCGATCTGCACATTTTCGATTTCACTAAAGTGATGATGAGATGCCGGATGATCAAAAAATTGCGCGACCGCGTAACGAATCCGATCGAGCCGAGTCCAATTCAAATCGCATAGTACAATGCGTTGCCTGGCCTCGCGCTGGGCCGTTTCGACCAGATGCATTTGCGCGGCGAAATCTCTCCAATGGTGGCTGTCGTAAATAAAACGATCGACCCACGCCCAGAGCTGCGGATCCATCGGGTCGTGCAGTTCGCACTGCCACCAGAGATAAAATGGCAGATCGGAATCCAGGTGGGAGAAGACAATGCTAGGCAGCAGATTCGTGCACGGCCCCTCCAGACGAAAAGAAAGTTGTTCGGAGCAAATTTGTTTGCTTCCGGCGCGGCTGATGTGGCAGTGCACGCTGATCCACGCTTCGACTCGGTTTTTATTCGCCTTGCAATCCGCGCCGATGACGATGGCTCGGCAGGCGTGGTTTTCCGCGATCTTGGCGATGAGCTGCGTATTTTTTTCCAGCGCGCTAGGTGCCTCGCTGTAAACGGCCAGGTTGATAAGCGACGCACGCGTCATCGCGCCTGTGCTTTCTGCCCAAAGCTTCTTCAGCTCCTTATCGATCTTACCGATCTCGACCGGAAGGCCCAATGAATAATTTTCAGCGACTGCGGGCGCGCTCATAATCTCCTCCACGTGCGACCGTCGCGCGCGAGCAATTCATCCGCTTCGTCTGGTCCCCATGAGCCGGCTGGATGAAAGAACAGACCCGGCGCGTTCGTTTTCGAAACCCATGCATTTTCGATGATGTCGATGAAGGCCCAGGCTTCTTCTACTTCATCGCGCCGTGCAAAGAGGGTGGCGTCGCCGCTCATCGCGTCGAGTAGCAACCGCTCGTAGGCTTCGGGACTGGCTTTGCCAAAAGATGTGCCGTAGTGAAAATCCATTTTAACCGGCTCGATGCGAAAACTTGTGCCCGGCATTTTCGCTTGCATGCGGAGCGAAATCCCCTCGTCCGGCTGGATGCGGATGACCAGCACGTTCTCATCGGTCGATTCCTTATTGAAAAGAACAAGCGGCGCTTTTTTGAAGTGCACCGAAATCTCGGTGCCCGATTTCGGCAGGCGTTTTCCCACGCGCATATAAATCGGCACATCCCACCAGCGCCAATTGTCGATATTGAGCCGAAGGGCAACGAAGGTTTCGGTCAGCGAATTGGGATCCACGTTTTTCTCCGCGCGATAACCGGCGGCTGGCTGGCCATCGATTACGCCTTCGGCGTACTGACCACGCACCACGTCGATGGCCACTTGTTTTTCGCTCATCCGGCGCAGCGCGCGCACGACTTTTATTTTCTCGTTGCGAATGCCATCCGCGCTGAGATCAGCCGGCGCTTCCATCGCGACCAGACAGAGCAATTGCAGCAGATGATTTTGCACCATATCGCGCAATGCACCGGCGCCTTCGTAGTAACCGGCGCGGCCCTCGACGCCGAGCGTTTCCGCGGCCGTGATTTGCAGGTGGTCGATGTAGCGCGTGTTCCAAAGCGGCTCGAAAATCGCGTTTGCAAAACGCAGCACCAAAATGTTCTGCGCGGTCTCTTTCCCGAGAAAGTGGTCGATGCGGTAGGTTTGTTCTTCCGTGAATGAATTGCGCACCACGCGATTGAGCTCCCGCGCGGACGCAAGATCGCTTCCAAAAGGTTTTTCGACAATGACACGCGCCCAACTTCCTTCTCGCGCTTCATTCAAGCCCGCGCTTTTGAGGTGTTTGAGGATCGGTTCGAACTGGTCGGGTGCGACTGCGAAATAAAAAAGACGATTGCCGCGTGTGCCGCGTTCCTTGTCGATCTCGTTCAGCGCAGCGGCGAGCGATTTGTACCCGGATTCGTCGCAAAAGTCGCTCTGATGGTAAAAGACCGATTGTGCGAAAGTTTTCCAGATTTCGTCGCGCACGTTTTGGCGGGAAAATTTGCGCGTTGCTTCCTCAAGCTCGCGGCGAAAATCGTCGTGGCTTTTTTCCCGCCGGGCAAAACCAACCACCGTCACAGCCGGCGGCAATTCGCCATCGGCCGCCAAATTGTAAAGCGCGGGAATGAGCTTGCGATGGGTCAGATCGCCGGTCGCACCGAAGATCACGATGGAGCACGGCTGGGGCACGGCCCGCACGGAAAGCCCTTCGCGCAACGGATTGCTCTGCGGTTGCTCAGCTGGTCGATTCATGCACGGATTGAAGTTAGTCAGATTTCGGCGAATTGCGTAAGCCGAAAATTAGCCGCTGCCTGAAATGGGCAATGCGCGCTTCCAGTTTTTTAAAATGCGAACCCGGCCAGTAAATTTGACCGCAACCCGGACACCGCCGGAATTGCTCATAATAAATCTTCGTCAATGGCTCCAACTCATGAATGATCTTAGCCTTTTCGACCGTTTTGACCAGGGTATTGCAGCGCAGGCAACGAGTGAATGGCGCCAGGGCTGAAGAAAGCTGAAAGCGGCGCAGCACCTCGAGCGTTTGTTCGATCGGATCTTGCGATCGCAAATAATAGCCGTGGACCACAACCGTATGCATGAGGAGCCGACGATCCCGCGTAAGCAGAGCGCGACTGCCAACAAGCTGGAGTAATTGTCGATCTTCAACCACGCGATCGTAGGCAATATCGATGCCGAGAAGCCGCAGGTTGCGAACAAGCTTTCCCAGATGGACGTCAGCCATAAACTTTTTGATGTTGGTGGCTTGCAAGCGATTCTCCGCAAAAAATGTATCTCGATGCCAGTTTACCGAGTAGACATCGACCTTGCTCGTTTTGCTGACAACATGGGCAAAATCCACTGGCTGACCATCCACTAAAATCAAATCGACCTCCGGGTGCGGCACGCCGCAGGATTCAATTACATCTTTGATCGAGGTCTTCTCCTTTAGGTGCCGCTCAACCGGCGTCGCACCGCTTTTTAGGAAAAAGTCCAGATCGCCGTGAAATGTCAGCCAGGCGGTGAATGGTCCCACGTTACTTAGTGACCCGTGCATCCGAGTAAGCATACTCAAATGTTGTTCCGCGCGGCCGCGCCATGAAGCGCCCTGGCCCCAACGGTTCGTCTTCGCCCCAATACAGATCGATTTGCCAATGGCGCAGTCCCCCGCCAGTATCGACAATTTTCCAGCGCGTGCTGCCGAAGATGCGGTACACCGTTCGATCGCGTGTCTCGATAATGACGCCATGGCGTAACCCGCTTTGGCCCGGCTTTGTGGCAGCGGAAAAGCGCGGGACGAGGGTGCCGCCGCCGCCAGTTGGCCGCGAGGCAAAACCAAATGAATTTCCGCCGTTGTAGCGAATGTAATTATAGCCGTTGACCGGCTCACGCACGCGACCGAAGCCCTCCTTTTTGACGGAACGAAGAAAATCGCGCGGATATTTGTGGCTATGCAGTCCCGCTTTTGTCACTGGCGTCGCGTCGAATCCGCGTTCAGATGTAAATCCGGTTTCCATCGGGGTGTAATAAAGAGTGCAGACGACGAAATATTCGCCGCTGTGACCCTGCGGCCTGCGCGCGAGTTTCTCGTTCTCATACGCGAGACGCTGGACAACTTCCGGCCACGGAATATCAGCGCGAACGTGCGCCAAGGTCGACAATGAACAGAGCGTGATCGCGGTGGTGATTAGTCGCCGAAGACGGAATTTATTGGACCGCCAATTAAAATTTCGATGGGAAAGCGTTTCCATTCGTATTCGTAAGGTGGCTGCTTCCACTCAAATTGATCTCCGCACAATTTGCGAATGCGTTTGATGATCTCGACACCGGTTGCGAAAGGCCGGAAACTGTTTCGATCGACAACGTGCAATTGTGCGCCGCCGCACAGCTGGCCTGCGAATTTGTGAAATGTCGGCTGGAAATAAGTTTCGCGAAAAAAGACGCCCGGCAACTTTGAGTTGTTCAGTTCGCGACACAGCTGCTCTGGTTCAATGAAAGGCGCGCCGAAAATCTCGAACGGGCGCGTCGTGCCTCGCCCTTCGGAGATATTTGTTCCTTCCAGAAGACACATTCCGGGATAAACCGTCGCCGTCTCCAGCATCGGCAGGTTTGGAGATGGCATGACCCAAAGCAAGCCAGTTTGATCGAACCACATAGCGCGTTCCCAATTTTTCATGGGCAAGATCGACAATCGACAATTCGGGAATGCTTCGTTTCGGAATTGCAGCGCCAATTCGCCGATGGTGCAGCCGTGCCGCACCCGAATAGGATGCATGCCGACAAACGACCGATAATCCGAATCGAGTATTGGGCCTTCAATCGTTAGGCCATTAATCGGATTCGGACGGTCGAGAACAACCACATGCACGCCGTGTTTCTCACATGCGCGCATGCAGAGGTAGAGCGTCCAAATGAAAGTGTAATACCGCGCGCCGATGTCTTGAAGATCGATGATTACCGTATCGATATTCCGGAGCATTTCAGCCGCTGGCTCGCGATGTTCGCCGTACAAACTATAAACAGGAATGTGCAACCGCGGGTGCTCATACGTTTTCCACTCGGCCATGTTGTCCTGCGTTTGACCGAGAAATCCGTGCTGTGGACCGAAGAACGCAGCAAGTCGAAACAGTTCGCCATTAAATCGCTCCAGAATACGCGATGCATGTTCGAGTTTCGATGAAACTGATGCGGGATGAAGGAGCGCAGCGATGCGCGCTGTGCGAAATTCTTCCGGCCAAAGCTCGTGCAAGTTATCGAGTGGCAATTGAACGGCCATCGTTCGGGAATTTTATCACACCTAACAAGTCGGATCGAGTACTCCGCACTCTATGCTAATCAAGGTCCCAAAAACTTTCGTCGGTAAAATTTATGACCTCACGCTCGGCGAGCGCAATCCGCCCAATCTTCGGATAATTGCGACGAAGATCACGATCACACAGATGCCTGCGCAGAATTTGGAAAACAGTTCACCATGCTGTACATAAAACGTTAATTGTCGATCTTGCGGCACATTCACTTCGCCGGTGAGAACGCCCTCGGTGAACGTGCTGCCGGTATCATCCCGCAAGATTTGGGTAATGCGGCCGAATTCATTCACGAAACAAGTGACGCCGGTATTGGCGGCACGCACCATCGGCCGCCGCGTCTCAACGCAACGGAAGATCGCATTCGCCAAGTGCTGTTGCGAGCCGGTCGAGTGCAAAAACCAGCCGTCGTTCGTTACGTTCGCGAGCAAATCCGCGCCCTTGAGTACAAATCGCCGGGTCAAGTCGCCGATCGTGTCTTCAAAACAAATGAGCGGTGCAACCCGCGCATCGCTATTGGTTAGGCGAAAAACGGTGTAATCGTTGCCGGGATCGAAATCGCCCGGCACCCACTTGCTTGCGATAGCGGCGAAAAGCGGAAAGGAATGCCGCAGAGGGATATACTCGCCAAACGGAACGAGATGGAACTTGCGATAAATTTGCATTGGCCGGCCGGCAGCTGAGATAAGCAACGCGGCGTTGTAATCATGGCGATTTTCAAAATCGATTGTGCCGAGCAGCAAATCTGTTTTTGTCGACGCCGAAAAACGCTCGACAAAGCGATAGCTCTCGGTGTTTTCATCGCGCACAGGATCAGGTAACGCGCTCTCCGGCCAGACCAACAAATCGGGCGGCGGATTTGCGCGCAGCGCGATTTCGCTCAACTGGATGAATTTCCCGAAGATTTTGCCCGTGAATTCGGGGTCGAATTTTTCTCTCTGCGGAATGTTGGCCTGGACTGCAGCGACGTGGAGCGGTTTCGTCGGTAAAGGGTTCCGAACGCGATAAAGACCGAATGCAAAGAGGGCGACAATGCCGATCATGGTGAGCGTGAGATCAAAGTGCGCTCGCATTCGATGAACTTTGGTCTCGAAAAACAACCGCACCGGCGTTGCCACTGCTATGATATTCGCGAACACAATCGCAAATGATAGTCCAGTTACGCCGGTGAATTCCGCGATTTGGATGAGCGGCCAGTTCGCGTGCAGCGTGACGCCAAGTCCGTTCCAGCCAAATCCGGTAAAGAGCCAGCCGCGGACCCATTCATGCGCAACCCACGCGGTCGCGCTCAGGAACGCGGCTAACAAATTTCGCCAGGAGCTCAGGAAATATGCAGGCGCGATTAATCCAGTGAACCAACTCCAAAAAGCAAAACTGACTCCAAGATAAAATGCGAGCAGCAGTGACAAGCCGCGCAACCAGAAATTCTCGAACAAAATCCCAAGCGAGCCTAACCAACTGAATGTTGTCGCAAAAAAAATGATCCCGGCGACATAACCGAGGAGTAAATTCCGCAACCATTGCCGCTGGGAATTTTTTCCGGAGAACCAAATCGCAGCAATGAGCGGAGTGAGCGCAAACCAGCAGAGCCATGCTTGATCGAATGGTGGAAAGCAGGCCGTGCAAAGCAACCCGCTCGAAATCGCAGCCAGCCACGGCCATGAACCCAGCGCTATGCGACTCAGTTTGCGCACGTTAACTCGCAACAGTTTTCGGAATCAACCGCGCCGGCGGCGACGCCGCTCCTGCTCGCGGCGGTGCCCAGGCCGGATCGCGTCACGCAGCTCGCGCGCGTACGATGCATTCACTCGGAAAACAGCCCGCTCGACGTCTTCCATCGTGCGCAAGCTCACCTTGTCGGAAACCACGTAGCCTAACGAGATTAGACCTTCCAGCGTGTCGAGAAATTCGGCGGTCTCCATATCGCCAACTCGTTCAATTAAAAGCTTTCCGAAAACGGGCGTGCCGCCCAGACCCATGGTTTTTAGAAGCGTGATCTCGCCTCCACTCAGATTAAGCTCGTGTCGCATGGCGAATTCTTGGCGACGAGTTAGCCGCTGTCGAGCACCATATTGCTATATAGCCTGGTGCTCTGTCGCCGTGAATCAGCCCCGATTGGAGCGGCTCGATCCACCTTCGCTAAGCTTCTGCGGGGCACGCAGAGCTCGGCGGCTACACCATCTCTCTAGCGCTGCTTATCAGGCCTGGCGGTCACGCGCATCTTTTTGTATCCAATCCCATAGTGCCTCGAGGCGCTCGCTCACTTTCACTTTGATTCTTGCAAGCTCCTCCTCGCTAAATTCTCCGTTTTCTGGCTGCTGCCGTCCAAAGATGTAATACTTAATCTTGGGTTCGGTTCCAGAACCCCGCACCGCAATCCGCGTCCCGTCCCCCAACTCAAAGATCAACATCTTCTGTTTGGGAATTTCGTCGCCTTCCACGTCGTGAATTGGGTCGGTCTCAAAATTGGTGATATGCGTCACATTCGAGTCGAGAATTTGGGTAGGCGGCGTTTTCGCGTATGACGCGAGCAGGCGTTCAATCTTCGGCGCGCCTTCTGCGCCCTCGAAGTAAAGCGAGGCGCTCTTCTCTGCGAAATAACCGAATGTGCCGAAGATTTCGTCGAGCAGTTGATCGACCGCTTGATTTTTTGATTTAGCGTAAGCGGCGACTTCGCAAAACATGATCGCTGCGGCGTTGCCATCTTTGTCGCGCACAAAATCGGCGCCGCTGTAGCCGTAGCTTTCTTCGCTGCCAAAGATGTAAAATGAAGAATGCGCGAGGCGTGCAGCGCGACTTTCTTCCTCGGAAAGTTGGCGATACTTCCGGCGAAGATCGACAGGCAGCGCCTGTTCGTATTTCTCCAGCTTGGCGCCGAAATATTTGAAGCCGGTCAGAGTTTCAACGCTGCGCACGCCGTAATTCCGGAGAATCACTTTTTGAAGATCGGTAGTTACAAATGTTTTGATAGTCACCGCTCGTGATGCGTTCTCTTTATTGAGCACTCCAAGTTCGAAAAGCTTCTTGATGCGATAGTAGACAAGCAACGAGCCAATCTGATTCCCGCTGAGCAGTTTCATCTCGCCTGTTACGCTGCGCACGGCCACTCCCAACCGGTCGCAATCCGGATCGGTCGCGATGACAAGATCTGATTTTGTTTTCTGGGCCAGCTGAATCCCCATCGTGAGCGCCTCGGCATTCTCAGGGTTTGGAGATTTCACGGTGGAAAAGCGCGGATCAAATTTTTCCTGTTTGTTTACGATATTGAAATTGAGCCCAAGCCGCTTGAACATGGGCTTGAGAATAACGCTGCCAGTCCCATGAAGCGGCGTAAACACGATGCGCAACGATTTAGCCGCGCCAACAACGTTCCGATCGAGGATCAATGTTTCGAGCCGCTGCATGTACGCTCGATCGACATCATGGCCGAGCGTCGTGATCGTTCCTTGTTGATCCTTCGGCAACGGCTCATAGCTCTCGCTCGTGATCGTGTTTACCTTGGCAATGATGCCGCTGTCGTGCGGCTCAACCACTTGTCCACCGTCGGCGAAGTAAACTTTGTAACCATTGTCGTGCGGCGGATTGTGACTCGCGGTGATGACCACGCCCGCACTCGCGTTCAGGTATCGAACCGCAAACGATAATTCCGGCGTCGATCGCGGGCCATCAAAGACGAACGCGTCAGAGCCATTTTCGGAGGCGACCTTCGCGGCCAGTTTCGTAAACTCTCTCGAGAAAAATCGCGGGTCGTGCGCGATCACGAGTTTGGGCCTCCCCGAACCTGATTGTCGATCTTGCCACGCGTGCAGATAGGCAACCAGCCCGCGCGTCGCGCGATTCACGTTGTAAAAATTCATCGCGTTTGTCCCGACGCACGGAAATTCTGGGCGCTCGTTAGGCATAGCGCTACCGCGCTCGGCACCAGTCACGATTTTCCCAATTGTGCGGCCACGCAGTCCGCCAGTTCCAAATTCCAGTGTTTTGTAGAAACGATCGTTCAGTTCATCCCATTCACCGGCCGTAAGGAGTTCGTCAATGACCCGGGAATAAAGGTCGGAAGGTGCTCCAGCAAGCAGCATCCGGATATTTTTTGCGGTCGATTCGAGCAGTTGCTCATGCGCAAGCGCATTGTCGATCCTAGCCTCGATTCCCTTGTGCGCGCTCATGCGAAGCCGAATTTCGATTGCGGTGCGCACATTTCAAGGCTTTGATCGGCGGACGCTGGAATGAACGTTCACGAGTATCAAGCCAAAGACTTGCTGCAAAAATTTGGGGTGTCGACGATGCGCGGCAAAGTTGCCTCGACACCGGATGGAGCGGAACAAATCGCGCGGGAGCTCGGAGATGCCGATCTCGTGGTGAAAGCGCAAATTCATGCTGGCGGACGCGGGAAAGGGATTTTCACGAGTGGGTTCAAAGGCGGTGTGCACGTGGTGAAGTCGGGGAAGGATGCACGCGAGGTCGCCAGTAAAATGATTGGACAAACTTTGGTGACGCATCAGACGGGGCCGCATGGCCGCGTGGTTAACAAGGTGCTTGTGGCCGAATCAGCCGAGATTGCACGCGAAATTTATTTCGCCGTTCTTCTTGATCGCGTGACAGCCGCGCCGCTGATTGTCGCGAGCACGGAAGGCGGAGTTGAAATCGAAACTCTGGCAGCGAAATCGCCGGAAAAGATTATTCGAGAATCGATTGATGCGCTTGCCGGCTTGCAGCCCTTTCAAACGCGCAAGCTTGCCAAAGAACTTAAGTTTGAAGCACCGCAATCGAAAGCCGCGGCGAAGTTGTTCGATGGCATTTACCGAACGTTTATCGGCTGCGACTGCTCGATGGTCGAGGTCAACCCACTGGTTGTGACGACTAAGGGCGAAGTGGTCGCTTTGGATGCGAAATTTAATTTCGACGATAACGCGCTGTATCGGCATCCCGAAATCGCGGCTATGCGCGATATCTCGGAGGAAGACCCGCGCGAAGTCGAAGCTTCGAAGCACGGGCTCAGTTATATCGGCCTCGACGGAAACATCGCTTGCCTGGTTAACGGTGCCGGCCTCGCCATGGCCACAATGGACATCGTCAAATTTTACGGCGGCAATCCTGCCAACTTTCTGGACGTTGGCGGTGGCGCCACCGAAGAACAGGTTACCGAAGCTTTCAAAATCCTGATCTCGGACAAAAACGTGCAGGCAATTCTCGTGAACATTTTTGGCGGCATCATGAAGTGCGATATCATTGCACAAGGAATCATCAACGCTGCGAAAACGGTGGAGCTCGGTGTTCCACTAATCGTTAGACTGGAAGGGACAAACGTTGAAAAAGGGAAACAATTGCTGAAAGAAAGTGGCCTCGCGTTGATCGCGGCGGACGATCTGGCCGATGCCGCTCAGAAGGCTGTGAAAGCCGCAAGTTCCAAAACCCAAAACCCAAATCCCAAGTAACCGATCAAATCCCAATTCCAAAATGGAAGACGCCGCTAAACCGCGTGATCTCGAGGATCGAACATTCCTGTTTGCGGGATCCCTGCGTACGTTCGTGAAGCAGTTGCCGAGAACACTTAGCAATATCGAAGGTGTTCGACAATTGGTCCGCGCCTCCGGCTCAGTTGCGGCCAACTGGATTGAGGTAGATGAAAGTTTGAGCAAAAAGGATTTTCGTATGCGTGCGAAGATTTGTCGAAAAAAGGTGAAGGAGAGCAGGCTGTTCTTGCGATTGAGTGATACAGGTCTCAGCAAAGAGAATGCGAAGCGTCGCGATGCATTAGGTGCTGAGGCACGTGAGTTGACGCTAATTTTCTCCGCGATCATTTCAAAAAGGGGCGGATCATGAGCGCATCCTTTTGTTGATTGAGAATTGAGTTTTGCCTGGAGGTTGAAAATTGGGATTTGGAACTTCTTCAAGAGTAACATGGGAATCAAAGAAATTGGCTTTGTCGCAATTCCGGTGACCGATATCAAACGTGCGCGTTCTTTTTACGAAGAAGTGCTCGGCTTGAAGGTGTCGGAAGAAATGATGAGCGGCCGATGGATCGAGTACGCGGTCGGTGACGATACGCTGGCAATTGCAAACGTCGGCGAGCAGTGGACTCCGTCTGATCAGGGGACAGGCGCTGCGCTTGAGGTCGAAGATTTCGACGCTGCCATCCAGCGATTGAAAGATCGATATGCGCGCTTCGCCGCCGAGCCGTTTGAAACACCGTGCTGTCACATGGCTGTCGTCCAAGATCCCGACGGCAACAAACTAATCATTCACAAGCTGAAACCCGAAAACGAGAAAGGAGCTTGCACTTGATCACGAAAGAAGTCGCATTTGTTGCCATCGCTGTTTCTGACAAGGAACGCGCACGAAAATTTTATCAGGAGACGCTCGAATTAAAGCCGACTCACACCGCGATGGGCGGCGCTTGGGTCGAGTACGATCTCGGCGCGACAACAATCGGGGTCGGCTGCCATCCAGCTTGGAAACCGTCGCGCGACGGAACAACTGTCGCGTTCGAAGTGGAGGATATCGATGGAGCAATCGCCAAGCTGAAAGAGCGCGGTGTCAGTTTCGATATGGAAAAACTTGAGACACCGGTGTGCTGGATGGCGCAATTTCGCGATCCGGACGGAAACAAGCTTGTCATTCATAAACGCAAGTTGACCTGACGAATGTCAATCCTCGTCGGTGAAAATACGCGGCTCGTTGTCCAAGGTATCACGGGCAGCGCGGGCGCGTTTCATACGCGGCAGTGCATTGAATACGGAACGAACGTGGTTGCCGGTGTGACGCCAGGCAAAGGTGGACAAATGTTCGACGGGAAAATTCCTGTGTTCGACACGGTTTGGGAAGCGCGACAGAAGACCGCTTGCAATGTCTCGATGATTTTTGTACCGGCTGCCGCTGCCGCGGATTCAATATTGGAAGCGGTGGACGCTGATGTCGATCTTGTGGTCTGCATCACGGAAGGAATTCCGGTGATGGACATGATGCGTGTGAAAGCGCAGATGCGCGGCAAGCGCGCGAGACTTATCGGGCCGAATTGTCCTGGAATCATCACACCGGGCGCGTGCAAGATCGGCATCATGCCGGGTTACATTCACAAGCCGGGCAGCATTGGTGTTATCTCGCGGTCGGGAACGTTAACTTACGAAGCGGTGTGGCAATTGACTTCGCGCGGCCACGGCCAATCGACCTGCATCGGCATCGGTGGCGATCCGATAGGAGGTCTCTCGCATCTGGATTGCGTAAAACTTTTCGACGAAGATCGAGATACGGGAGCGATGATCTTAATCGGTGAGATCGGCGGCTCGGCCGAAGAAGAAGCTGCCGAGTGGATCAAAACGAATTGCAAAAAACCGGTTGCCGCGTTTATCGCTGGGATGACTGCTCCGCCCGGCCGCCGCATGGGTCACGCCGGTGCAATCGTTTCCGGCGGTAAAGGAACTGCCTCAGGAAAAATCGAAGCACTCCAAGCTGCCGGGATTGCAGTTGCCGAGACACCGGCAACGATCGCCGACACGTTGATCGCCCGGATGAAAAGCTGAATGGCTGAGCGGGCTGTGCTGCCTTTCACCGCCAAGCTGATTGTCGATCTCGCTGGCGAACACCTATTCGCCGGCGGGTAAATGCGCGGCTTTCCAATCCATCGCCATGCGAATGCGGGCGCGTCCGCTCGGATGATCGAAGAAGATGAATTCCTCGATTGGTCCCGGATCGAGTTTGTGATATTCACCGAGCTTCAGCGCCACCATTGCAGCGCCATCGGGTTCGCGGCACGTATTGATGCCGAATGCGTCGGCTTCACGTTCGGTCACGCGTGTGACTGTGTTAATGAACGGGGTAATCACAAAGACGTAAGTAGAAAATATCAGTGTAAGTAGGGGCAGGCCGACGGGGTCGCCGATGCCGCGCACGCCCCAATGTTCTCCCCATTTGCGAACCGCGCTGTCGAAACCAAAGCGCGCTATCACAGATCCAACTAGCGCGAAAATTCCGAAATAGGTCGTTAGCTTCGCGCCATGATTCAGAACGTAATGACCCATCTCGTGCGCCATCACTTCGCGAATCTCGGGCAGCGTGCATCGCTTGAGCAGATTGTCATTGAGCGCAATGCGCGTACTACTAAAAAGTCCAGCAACGTTCGCGCTGATCCGCCTGGTTTGTCGCGAAGCATCAACCACGAAAACTTTATCGACTGGGATTTCGTTGGCGCGTGCCATCGCTAAAACCGACTCGCGAATTTTCGGATTGTCGAGCGGCTTGTAGGTATTAAAGAGTGGTTCGACAAAGACCGGCGCGATAAAATTTCCAAAAATCGACAGACAAACGGCAACAATTGTCCCCCAGATCGGCCATGTCCTCGGGGCGCGCCGAAAGACCGCATAGAGAATGATCAATGCAAGGGAGCCGACGATCAGTATGATCAAAAATGCTTTGAGTTGATCAGCGAGCCAGGGCCCGAAAGTCTGTGTCGCCATGCCATACCGGTGCTCGCGGTAAAATCCCTGATAAATATCGAGTGGAAAACTGAGCGATGCGACAATCGCGAAGTAGGGAACTGCATAGAGGCCAACCTGTAATGTTCTGAAGCGCGTGACGCGTTCGGCAAAGTTGCGCAGCGACGCCGAGATGCGCGATTGCAAAAGGAAGATCGAAATTGCTGCGGTGAGAAGAAAATTCCAGAGGATCAACCAGTAGCCGCCTTCAAAATATGCGTCCGACTTCGCGCGCTTGTCCGCCGGAATAGTTGCTAGCCACGCTCGCGTCGCTTCGGCGGGATCAAAAGACTTGGGCAACAACTCACTTGTCGATCTTGTGAGCGGAGAGGGTGAAGTCTTCTGCGCGTGAAGCGTAGTCATCGAACCCAGGCAAACCGCGAGCGCCAACAAAATTAGACGATTGATCACCTTGTTTGATTAATAAAGCCCTCGCGAAAAGAAAAGCATGCGTCGGCCGCTCTTCTGCTTTTGTTCCTACGTTGACAGTTTTGCGCAAGAGCGCAGGATTGCCGCCATCACGTGAGATTCGATAACCAAAATGCGGTCATCACCGGAGCAGGTCGGGGGATCGGTCGCGCCGTTGCCGTGCGGCTGGCGGATGAAGGTGCGCACGTGGCGTGTGTGAGTCGTAGTGAGGAAAATGCCAAACGCACGGCTGATGAAATCAACAAAGCACGCGCGAACTCAGCGAAGGCCTACACGGCCGATGTGGCAGACCGCGCCGCGGTGCAAAAAGTCGGCACGCAAATTCTCGAAGAGTTCGGCAAGATCGACATCCTGGTAAACAATGCCGGCGTAACGCGCGACGCCCTCGTCATGCGGATGTCAATCGAAGATTGGGACACAGTGATCAATACGAACTTGCGCGGTGCATTCAATTTCACACAGGCGATTCTGCGTTCGATGGTCAAGCAGCGCAGCGGCCGCATCATCAACATTAGTTCCGTTATCGCTTTGATCGGTAACGCTGGCCAAACAAATTACGCTGCGAGTAAAGCCGGCCTGATCGGCCTAACGAAGTCGCTCGCCCGAGAATTGGCCAGTCGAAACATCACAGTAAACGCCATCGCGCCGGGATTTATCACGACGGACATGACGGCGGGCTTATCGGATGAAATTAAAAACACAATTCGATCGAAGATCCCGCTTGGAAAGACGGGGACCCCTGAAGACATTGCGAATGCGGTCGCGTTTCTCGCCTCTGGCGAAGCCCGCTACATTACCGGACAGGTCTTGTGCGTTGATGGCGGGATTGTGATGTAGCCGCAGTATATGGGCCGCGCACACCGCCCACAGGACGATGGCTACAGGCGCCACGTGCGCAGCATGATGGTGATTCGGCCGTCAGCTAAACGAACCTCGTCGGCTGAGATGCAGCATTCGTAAACTACGTTGACCGCGTCTCCAAATAACCGGCACGCATAGATCCGAAGGGGAGAGGGGATGTCATCCAGGCGCATCACGTGCAAATGCGCATCCCGCAGCGCTGCCAGGTAGCCCGGAGGCGCCGTGACGCCGGCGGAACGCGCGCGCAATCCACCGTGCACTGCGACGGCCTGTGCACCGTACTCGAAAGCATGCAAGGCCGATAAGCGTCCATCGCGGCGCAATGGATTGGCCGGATCGCGATGCGTATCACTGATGCAGACGATCGATCGGTCGTCCCACTCGATCACACCGTCCAACAGGCACATCAGACCGGTGTGCGGAATGAGTGTGCGGATCTCCGATTTGCTAATCGGCATATCATTGACGGCTCTTAGACTTTGCTCTCGAAGGCTATTAATCCCAAAACGGATAAAAGTTAAACCAGTTGTAGGGCGCAAGCCGCGCGTAATACTCCAATCGCTCGACATAGCGTTGCGTCCAGCGCTGGACGTCCTCTGCCCGGCGATCGCGATCCAAATTTATCTCCTGAGCGAAATGCTCGAACTGAATTTCGTACCGGCTTCCGCCGAGGTATAGGCTGAAAAACAGGATAACAGGGCAACGCATGATAGCGGCAAGCAGTATCGGGCCAGCCGGGAATGTAGCGGGCGCACCCAAGAATTGACATTGCGTGGTCTTACCCGCCCTCGATCCGCGATCGCCTAGCACGCCAATCAGGGAGCCCGCATCCAAGTTCTCTTTGACCCGAAGCAACGTTTCTGGCCGATCTGGCACGATTACCGTGCTAGCGATCTCCGGGTTAAGATTGTCAAGAAAGCTCGTGATTTTCTCATTGTGCTCTATGTCCATCAACACCTTAAGCGGAAAATCGTGCGTTACTCCCAGAGTGCGAAGCACTTCAAAGCTACCCAAATGCGAGCCCAAAAGTATGCAGCCTTTGCCGCTTTCAAGTTGCCGGTGCAAGATTTCCTTCTGATGAAGCACCACGTCGAAGCGCTCGAATTCACCCCTGAGCAGATACGCGCGATCTAAAATAGTGGCGGCAAAGCAATGAAAATGGCTAAAGACATGCCACCAGTGAGTCGGACGACCGCGCGCGCGTTTTAAGTATTCGTAGGAAACCCGCCGGGCTGAATTTGCGCTCATCAAGAAATAAAGTGCAATCGGGTGCAGCAGCAGTCTTGCTGCCCAACGCCCGATGTGAACGGCGATCCAATCAATCAGTCGCAGCGACGTGGGCGTGCCACGCTCCGGGAAGTCCGTCCAACGCTGCGCATGCAAGGCTTTAGTCGTGGTCATTTGTGGTCGCGGTATTCTGCCCGCAGATGCCGCCGGTGAAAAAGTGCGGATAGAGCTCGCGAATGTGATCGACATCTGGCGTGACTTCGACGCGCTCAAAGCCTGCGCGTGTAAACGCGCGACGCCACTGATTCGCGGTCAGGAAACCCGGATTCGGACGAATTTCGGGATTTGTGTGAACATCGGTAAAGCTCTCCAGAATCTGAAACATCAGTTCGGGATAGATCGGCTGATTAGGGTATGGCCGCAGGCATTCGCCGAGAACCAGCCAGCCATCGCTCGCTAGCGCAAACCGCGCCTGATTCAGACTAAACAAGAGGTCTTTGGCGACATGCAGAACATTTACAGCATACAGCAGATTGAACTCGCCCGGAGCGACTCCGTGAAGGTGCCATTGGCCATCGATGTCGAGCGCTCTCCATTCCAACGGCAGGTCGCGATACTTAGTCGATAGTTCACGCTGATTGCGCCGCCGGAAAAAAGCATTCGGCTCTGTGATGAGGTAGCGTTCCAGGCGCGGGAGAAGCCCGCGTTCATCAAGCCAGCCCAGCAAGGTTTCCGTAGCGCTCCCGGCTCCGGCGCCGAGTTCTAAAATTCGTAGCTTTGGTCGACTGGTTAGGCAGCGGGCGGCGAGGACCGCACTGGTCCAGTTGTTCACCGCGTAAGTCAAATTGTCGTTGTGAAAGTAATTCAACCACAGCGGTACTCCTTGAGGCCCGAACAGGCTCTGCTCGCCGCTCTGCTCGCCGCGTGCCACTGCCGGATAGAGGCTGGCTGCACGCTCTAATAGGTCCAGAGTCCTGGCATTACTAGGATCGATATCAAGTCCGATTGCACGTAAGCGCGCGAGTTCAGGTTGCCACGGCACCTGCCCCAGGCGATACAAACGGCAGTCACTATCAGTGCGCGCTTCAACGCACCCTGTCTCAATCAGCCGCTCTAAAATCCAAGCTGTGGCAAAGCTAAAACGCGGCTGAAAGCAAAGCACGTGACAAAGCTCGTGCGCCGAGCGCCACTCCCCGAGCTCACCGATCATATCCAACCGGCGCAACAGATCGATGGCCAGGTCGATGCTGTAGCGTTCCATGAGTTCGATGCTTCGATACAAACGTTCGCTGAAGAGCGGCGGCGGGTAGTCTTTGAGGCAATCCGCCAGGCGCGGATCGTGGGGGCGAGGGTTAAAAGCTGGTGCCTGAGACGACGCTTCGCTCACGAGGTCAGCTTGCTCAGCAATGGAGTTGAAGTCGGCCTTCAACTATTATGCGGCCTTCGACACAACAGCAAAAATCGACTTCACTCTCAGTTTTCGTGGCCGCGGAGAGGTGGACAGTGAAGGGCTGCTCCGGCTTCAACGGCACGAGAAACTTGACCGCGCGTATAGCGGCAAGCTGGCAATCGTGGCGCCACTCGGCCAACGTTGTTAGGACTTCATCGAGGATTACTACGCCCGGAACAACAGGCGCGTCTGGGAAATGCCCGGGTAAGCTGGGATGCTCAGCCCCGATCCTGCGGTGGACTTCAAATGTCATGTGTGAAATTTAATCATGGCGGCGACGGCGGAGGCAACGGAAGATGCGAAATCACTTCGAAACCAGCGTGTGCGTGCGCGGCGTTGACTCACTCGCAACATGCCGCGACAAACCGAAGCGGGCACAGTACGCTCCGAAGTCTCTTTCGCGGTCCATCGTTTCCAGCCCGAATTGCGAGGCGCCATAGCGATGGAAGCCGTT
>Ga0207684_10000389_pt1 | contig 59084 bp, 57 predicted proteins | sample KBSK5501metaG_FD_184342 | JGI IMG/M metagenome (GOLD analysis project Ga0207684, IMG submission 184342) | Corn, switchgrass and miscanthus rhizosphere microbial communities from Kellogg Biological Station, Michigan, USA - KBS K5-50-1 metaG... | ecosystem: Host-associated > Plants > Roots >... | reverse complement strand
CCGTCATAAAACGTCATCTCAAGCGATGCGTTGTGGGGATGCACTAAGACATCCGGCGTGATGACTTTGTCTTTCAACTCAGGATGTTTTCCCTTGTGCCGTGGATCCTGATGACCGCCCATGTACCACCACGGCCAACCGTAAAAGCCGCCATCCTGCACATGTGTGATGTAGTCGGGAACGACGTCGTCTCCCAGGCCATCGCGTTCGTTGGTGGAACACCACAAGTCGCCCGTCTTTGGCTGAATCGCAAGTCCTACAGGATTGCGGATGCCGGATGCGTAAACACGCATCCCAGAGCCGTCCGGGTTGAATTGAAGAATGTCGGCAGTATTTTTCTCCCCCGGGCTCGAGTCGGGATCGTCGACATTGGAATTAGAACCGATTGAGACAAACATCTTCTTGCCATCAAGAGAGAATTGAATATCGCGTGTCCAGTGGTATTCGCCACCCGGCAAGTCCGCAATGTGCTGCGCACTGCCTCGTGCCTTCAAATCGCCATTCTTATAGGGAAAGCGCACGACCGACTTCATGTTTGCGACGTACACCCACTGCGGATCTGGCCCAGGCGGATAAAAGTTGATGCCGAAAGGCCGTTTCAGATCGCTGGCGAAAACTGCAGTTTGTTCCGCCTTGCCTGCACTGGTGATTCCACGAAAGATTTTGATTTCCCCGGCCATACTTTCGGCGAGGAATATGTCGCCATTGGGCGCCTTGCGAATCAGTCGCGGCTCTTGCAGACCGGACGCATACAGCTCCACCTTAAAACCGGGAGGAACTTGCGGCCATGCATTTGCGGGACGCGGCACCACTTTAGGCACATTGCCCGATGAAGGTGTCGCGAGCGGAGGAGGGATATCTTTTACTGTAATCTTTCGAGTCTTGCCAGGCTTCTCATATCGGAAGTCAGTGAATGGCGGCGCTGGCGGCGGCAGATTTAAGTTTGCGGCGACTTGAGGCGCTTCCGCTTTGCTCTTCTCGCCTTCACCTGGCGACGCCGCGAGCGATTTGACGTAGTGAACAATCTGCCACCTTTGGCGTTTTGGCAGAGTTGCCCAAGAGGGCATGCCATTGTTTATGTCGCCTTTCGTGATGTACCAAAACAATTCGCCTGGGGTTACCGATTTGATTTTTTCGCTGGTGAGAGAAGGGATGTTGCCCGATCCCTCGCCATTCTCACCGTGACATCGTGCACATTTGAGGTGAAAAAGACGCTTAGCGGCGGCCGGTGGCTGGCCTTCGTAGGGGTTCTTTAGCTGTTTGACGGATGCCGGAGCGTTATGGAAATTCTGAGCATGGGCGGCAAATGCAGAGATTCCAATTGCTAAAAGGACAAGCAAGCCTTTAGAAACATTTGTGGATGCTTTCAACATTCTCCTCCGCCTGTCGGCGCCCCGATCCGCAAATAGACAAATCTCAGACCAGTTCCACAATTATTTTGACCTAGTAACCTTTTACTTTGATCACAAAATACGTGAATTCATGGGAACCGTCGAGCAGCAGCTGATGTGGCACGCGAGCGGGAATATGGACGATGTCTCCGGGTGAGAGCTTCTGTCGCACACCACCTTGAATTGAGCCGTTCCGCTTTTCATTTGGCGATACAGTTTCCCCATTCACCATGGTTCCACCGACAAGGAGCGTTGCGGATCCAGATTGCACTACAAACACATCCGCCTGAGTTTCGTGCCATTCGACTTGGCCGTCAGCTTCCCTGCGACCCAGCAGAAATAGTTCGTTAGGGAAATCGGAAAGCTGTTTCACTGCCACATGATGTGGATCAGTTGCCGCCTGCTCATTCAAGCTTTGACCAATTTGCTTCAGCGATGCAGCACTCCAGTGTTCGAAACCCGCTGGTGCCGACTCTTGACCCACCGTGGATAGAAGGGGAATCGCCAAAAAAGATAAAAGCCAAAATCGGTTCATTGTGTATTCACCTCGAAGCAAGTTTCGGCGTTACCGGTCTTTGTCGCTTTCATGTCCCTCTTTCCTTAGATCGGACAAGGAAGAACCGGTTGTATTCAAACGTGTCCATTTTTCGAAATTCGAGCGGAAGAGCCGGGTAACATCGTGCTGAATATCCTGGCGCCGGATGCCACGTCCGTTGTTGGACAACAGCCGATAGCTGTTGGCCAGTAAGCGCGTCAGAAGCATGCGAGTGTTTTGCCATTTATAAATCACCTGCTCCAGAACGCGGGCATCCGAATGCTGGGGGATAAAGCTGGCTCCCAGCATTTCAATACGTTCTCGAGTGATTTCTTCCGCAATCGAAGGATTATTGAGGAACCACCAGCATCCGAAGGGCATCAAGTTATTAAATTTTCGAGCATAGACGCAAAGTTCGTGCTGGTTCTCGCGGCTTAGAACGCTTACCAGGAATCGATTGCCGGGAAACGCTCTGCACAGGTTCTCCAACGCGCCAAGGTCAGCTCTTCCAACCGCATCGCCGGCTAAATGAAGCCTCGGATTCACCTGCCGACGGACCCCAATCATTAGAGACAAGGGAAGATCCAATTCGCGGCATGAAGGGATCACCGCTTCAGCGAGAAGCTTGCTTTGAATCGTGTCTTCCGGAAACTGAAAGGTATCAGGAAGCGAGACCGCCATGTACACCGGGTGCATGCGCTCGTGCCAGTCAGAGAGAAACCTGCGAATCTCAATTGCCGTTTTCCCCGACGCGTGGGCATCTACTGCATAACCCTGCTTCGCCAGTTGCTGCCAATGGCCGCCCCAATCGCAAAGAATTCGATCCAGCCGCAATACCGATTGAAATCGCGGGTGAGGCTTCAACCCATTCATCCAGATCGATTGTTCCTCGGGATCGAGCGGATCATTGGTCATCGCCACGGTGCTTACGCCAGCCATCTGTAATACCCGTTGGCTGTGCGACTCGATCCGTTGAGCTTTAAAAAACGATCTCGCCTCCTCTAAGTCAGCGCTTTCGGCAGGTAGCTCGAAAGCTTTGAGAACGGCGATGATTCCGCGAGTGGCTTCCGAAATGGGCGTATTCTCAACAAACAGAACTTGCCAGATCGCATCGGCCTGTTCTCGCTTGGAAAGTTTCCAGTAGCGCTCGGGCGGCATATCAGACGAACGAAAGAACTCGGCCTCAAGATAGTGGTAAGTCAGCAGTTCGTCGATTCCCCATAGGCCGAGTTTGCCGAATGCAGGAGAAAACAGGTGGGTGTGAACGTCGATGAATGGAGTCGAGGACAAGACTTCTTCTACTACGGGTTCGATCTGACTAGGGATCAGCGCGTCTGCTGAAGGAAGATTTCGCGGCCGCTTTGATTGGCTAACTGATCTGGTGTCCATTTCTATCGGGGCATCTGATGTTGGTCAGGTGGTACTGACAGTCGAGTGTAGCGGACTATAAAAGCGGCTCTTCTGGTTGTCAAAGCGAAAAACTCAGAAAAAAATTCGGCAAGACATAACCAACCATGATGCCGTCCTGACTTTATAATTCAGCCTTTCGTGCGAAGCTTGCCGTCAAGGACTTCTTCATGGGTCATCCTCTTCTTGAGCTCACCAACAAAACCGCGGTTGTGATCGGCGGGACCAGCGGCATCGGGCTTGCCCTCACCAAGGCGCTTGCTCAGGCGGGTGCCGATGTTGTTCCCTCCAGTCGTCGCGCCGAACAGGTGCGTAGTGCGGCGTTAGACGTTGAGGGACTGGGACGGCGGTCTCTGGCTCAGACTTGTGACGTGACGGATATTGCCAGCCTCTCTCAGCTTCTGAAATCCGTATGCGACAAATTTGGTAGCGTTCAGATTTTGGTGAACTCCGCTGGCCGCACCAAACGCACGCCTACGTTGGAATTGCCGGACTCAGAGTGGAATGCGATTCTCGAAACCAACTTGACGGGAACCTTGCGGGCCTGTCGCGTGTTCGGAAAACACATGGTCGAGCGTGGTTACGGCCGCATCATCAACATTGTCTCGATTGCGTCGTTTGTCGCGCTCCAGGAAGTGGCTGCGTACTGTGCCAGCAAGGCCGGCGTAGCTGCTCTGACCAAGTCGCTTGCCATCGAATGGGCAAGATCGGGGGTTTGTGTGAATGCGATCGCTCCGGGCGTTTTCCCTACGGATTTAAATGTCGCCCTGCTCCACGGCACTGAGCGTGGCCGGGAATTTCTGATGCGCACGCCCATGCAGCGGTTTGGAAAACTCGATGAGCTTGCAGGCGCTGGTGTGTTTCTCGCCTCCGATGCGGCCAGCTTCATTACTGGACATCTATTGGTTGTCGATGGGGGTTTCCTGGCGAGTGGCGTGAATCAATGATTTGGTCAGACTGAACTCGTAGTGACAGCATTTCTTGAAGTCATGCGGGTTCGAGTCTGTTTCACGATTTCCACGAACTTGCGCGCGTTTTCGACGATGATTTGCGACTTGCCCGATTTGAGGGCGTCCGCCTGTACCAGTTCGCCCCCAATTCCTAGTGCAGCGGCCCCCGCCTCGATGAATTCGGCGGCCGTATTCAGGTTGACGCCGCCGGTGGGCACGAGAGGAATTTGTGGCAGCGGGCCTTTCAGAGCCTTGATGTACTTAGCCCCTCCGACTTGGCCGCAGGGAAAAATCTTTACGAAATCCGAGCCCGCGTTCCATGCCGTGATGACCTCTGTTGGGGTCAAGGCACCCGCTATGATCAATACTTTTTCCCGAACGGCGAATTCGACCGTTGGAAGATTCAATCCGGGGCTGACGAGAAACTGCGCCCCGGCATCCAGGCAACGGCATGCTGTCTCGGGGTCAAGTACGGTCCCGGCTCCGACCAGCACTTCAGAACCGCTGCTCTTGATGAGTTCACGAATCACTTCGACCGCGCCAGGCACGGTCATGGTGATTTCCACGATCGGGATTCCGCCCTGACAAACGGCCTCGGCCGCGATCAATGCCTCGCGTGAGGACGACGCGCGGACCACCGGCACTATGCCGATTTCTGCTATCCGATCGCGAACCTTCTGCTTGTTCATCTCACCTGCCGTATGTTCCTGGTCAACGCGCGATGCGCGCCCCGACGCCTTCCATAACCTGGATGACCTCCTGAAGAGTGGCCATGCTGGTATCTCCGGGCGTAGTCATCGCTAGTGCGCCGTGAGCGGCGCCGCATTCGACAGCCCACTGCGGATCTTTGCCACTCAAGAAGCCATAAATCAGACCGGAAGCAAAGGAATCACCCCCGCCTACGCGATCGAAGATTTCAAGGTTTTCCCGATTCTTTGCCTGATAAAACTTTCCATCGCAGTAACAGATCGCGCCCCAATCGTTTTGGGTAGCGGTTTTTGCTTTTCGCAAAGTGGTCGCAACCACGCTGAACGGGTAATCTTTCACGACCTTGCTGATCATTTTCTTGAAACCATCCACTTCAAACGTTGAATGATGTTCGTCCATGCCTGGAACCTGGTAGCCGAGCGCGGCGGAGAAATCCTCTTCATTTCCCAGCATCGCATTCACGTATGGTGCGATGCGGCGATTGACTTCCTGAGCCTGTTTCTTTCCTCCGTTCGATTTCCATAAGGATGCACGATAGTTCAGATCGTAGGAAACGATTGTGCGGTGGCGTTTTGCAGCTTGCATGGCTTCCAATGCAACATCGGGAGTCGTGGGGGAAAGAGCACAAAATATCCCACCGGTGTGGAACCAGCGCGCCCCCTGCTTTCCAAAAACTTCATCCCAATCGATGTCGCCGGGCTTAAGTTGGGAAATCGCGGTGTGTCCGCGATCGTAGGATCCGACGGCGGCCCGCACTCCGAATCCGCGCTCCGTGAAATTGAGGCCATTTCGTGCCGCGTGACCCACCCCGTCGTGCTCAACCCAACGCACCAGCGACTGATCGACTCCTCCCTGGTAGATGAGATCCTGAAGCAGTCTTCCCACAGGATCATTGGCGAACGCGCTGACGAGCGCGGTGTCCATACCAAAGCAGCGCTTCAATCCGCGAGCTACGTTGTATTCTCCGCCGCCTTCGCACACGTCGAACTGGCGTGTTGTTGAAATTCGACCGTCGCCCGGATCGAACCGCAGCATGACCTCGCCGAGACTAACGAGGTCCCAGCGGCATTCCTGCTTCGGTCTGATTGTCAGTGCCATGTATCTGCCTCAGGTAATTCGGGCCGGCTCAAGTTTGGGCGACAGCAACTGAATGGTAGCCAATGCCACCAAGTATGCCGAGCCGGCAATGAAGAAAGGTACCATGTAACTGCCCGACCATTGCAGGATGTGGCCAACGATGGTTGCGATCAGCATCCCTCCAATGGCACCCGCCATTCCTCCGATTCCCACCACTGAGCCGACTGCCTGGGATGGAAAAATGTCAGACGTCAAGGTAAAGAGATTCGCAGAGAATCCCTGGTGGCCCGCCGCAGCGAGCCCGATCAGTAAAACGGCTTCCCACATATTATCGGTTCGATAGGCAATGACAATTGGGACCACACAGAGTGCGCAGACTAACATGGCAATCTTTCGAGCTGCGTTGATACTTTTTCCCCTGTGAATCAGCCACGACGAGAGCCACCCGCCCCCGACACTTCCCACGTCAGAGATCAAATAAATAACCATGATCGGCAGACCGATCTTGATCAAAGCCAAGCCATGCCTGCGTTGGAGAAAGTCCGGTATCCAAAACAGGTAAAACCACCAGATGGGGTCGGTCATGAACTTGCCCATTACAAACGCCCACGTCTGGCGATGCGGAAACAGGCTAATCCATTTGATCTTCCTGTTCGGTTCGGATGGATCGCCGCGGATGTAAGCCAGTTCGGCTTTCGAGACTCGGGAGTGCGCCTCCGGTTTGCGATACAGCGCTAGCCAAAAAATGAGCCAAACAAATCCCAGGGCCCCGGTGATCACGAATGCCCAACGCCATCCCCAGTGCAGGGCGATCCAGGGAACTATCAACGGCGTGACAATAGCTCCTGCGTTGGTTCCGGCATTGAAAATTCCCGTGGCTAGGGCGCGTTCTTTCTTCGGAAACCACTCCGCGACGGTCTTGATGCTAGCTGGGAAAACCCCTGCCTCGCCGAAGCCAAGAGCGGAACGAGCGATTACAAAACTGGTGAAGCTATTTCCCAGGGCGTGGCCCATCGAGGCCAGGCTCCAGAATGCCATCGCCAGTGCATAACCTAATCGCGTGCCCAGGCGGTCCACCAGCCTTCCTACCAATATCATGCCGACCGCGTAAGCAGCCTGGAATGCTAAGACCAGATTCCCGTAGTCGATGTCGTTCCAGCCCAAGTCGTGTTGAAGAGTGGTCTTGAGGACGCCAAGGACCTGGCGGTCCATATAGTTTTTGGTGGTTCCAAGCAACAGCAAAGTACAAATGACCCAGCGAAAATAGCCGGCACGGGCGGAACCTCCTCGTAGCTTTTTCTCAAGTGCTTCGGCTTCCTGCACGGGAGAAGTAGCTGAGACACCGGGTCTGGCGGTCTGATCCATGATCTGGTGGCGCCATTGGGCGTCAACATCGCAGAATATTAAGAATGGCTCTGGTCGCCTGTCAAACCATTTAACATAGCGGTTCGCCGGACGGGGAACACCGAGGGCACAATGAGAATATTTCGATGTGCGCTAATCGCAGTTTTCCTGCCATCACTTGCTTTCACAACGAATAGCACCGCCCAGGCACAGCAACTGGCACAGACTCCGCCCATGGGCTGGAACAGTTGGAACAAGTTTGCTTGCGAGGTGAGCGAACAACTAATCCGCGAAATGGCGGACGCAATGGTCAGCAGTGGCCTTAGGGAGGCGGGCTACCAATACGTCAATATTGATGACTGCTGGCAAGTCAGCCGCGATGCCCAAGGGAACATTGTTGCGGACCTCACCAGATTTCCCAGTGGTATCAAAGCCCTGGCCGATTACGTACATGGCAAAGGGTTGAAGCTCGGAGTGTATACCGATGCCGGACGATTGACTTGCCAAAAGCGGCCCGGAAGTTTCGATCACGAACTCCAGGACGCCAAGACGTATGCTTCGTGGGGAGTGGATTACGTGAAGGTGGATTGGTGTTACTCCGAAGGACTTGATCCCGAAGTGCAGTATGTGAAGTTTCGTGACGCCTTGGCACAAGCCGGACGGCGCATCGTGTTCAGCATCTGCAATTGGGGTGTTAAGGCGCCTTGGCGCTGGGGACCGAAGACTGGAAACCTCTGGCGGACGACGGGGGACATCAGCGACAAGTACGACAGCATGTCGCTGATTGGATTCAGCCAGAACGGCTTGGAGAAATTCGCCGGCCCTGGACACTGGAACGATCCCGACATGCTCGAAGTCGGCAATGGTGGTATGGATCGTGACGAGTATCGAACCCACATGGCATTGTGGGCCTTACTCGCCGCACCGCTGCTTGCCGGTAATGACTTGAGAAGCATGACTGCCGAGACCAAAGAAATGCTCACCAACGGAGACGTCCTTGCTGTTGACCAGGACTCGAAAGGTATGCAGGGCCATCGGATTTGGGAAGAGGGTCCGTTGGAAATATGGGCAAAGCCGCTGGCCGATCAGAGCCAGGCTGTCGGTCTATTCAATCGGAGCGAAGCGCCCCTGAAGATGACTCTGGATTTCAAAGCCATCAGTCTTAACGGTCCGGCGAAAGTGCGTGATCTTTGGGAGCACAAGGAAATTGGCACAGTGCGAGACTCGTACACCGTTGAAGTGCCCAAACACGGCGTGGTGCTGGTAAAGGTGTCGCGGTGAACTGTCGCACGGCGCGAGCTTTCTTCCTCGCAGGCAGCTTCAGTCTTTTCCTGCTGCCCACGGCATCGCTCGCGTGGGGAACACCTCAAGGCCACAGCACACTGCAAATCTATTTTGTCGACGTCGAGGGAGGCCAAGCCACATTGTTCGTCACACCTGCCGGCCAGTCATTGCTGATCGACACCGGATGGCCGGGTCACGATGGGCGAGATGCGGATCGCATCGTGGCTGCGGCGGGGAAAGCGGGCATCAGCAAGATTGACTTTGTTCTGCTGACGCACTACCACCAGGATCATGCCGGCGGAGTCACGCAGCTCGCTGCAAGAATTCCGCTAGGGTCGGTTATCGATCATGGAGAAAACCGCGAGCATACGGATGCGCCCACAGAACAAGTCTGGCAGGACTATCAGCGCTTCCTGGCAAAAGGCAATATCAAGCGCATCATCGCGAAACCGGGAGATAATCTGCCTATTCGGGGCATTCAAGCGAAGGTTGTAAGCTCTGACGGCGCTCTCATCAAAAAGCCTCCGCGTGGAGCCGGCACAACAAATTTGGCCTGTAAGTCGTCCAGTCCATATCCCGCCGACAAGACGGAAAACTTGCGCTCTTTGGGGGCGATGATCACATTTGGCAAGCTCAGGATTCTGGATCTCGGCGACCTCACCTCGGACAAAGAAATGGAGCTAATGTGTCCATTGAATCGTCTTGGCCATGTAGATATCTACATCGTTTCTCATCATGGCTGGAGCCAAAGCGGTAGTCCTGCACTGGTGCACGGTATTGCTCCGCGTGTGGCGATTATGGACAACGGAGAAACCAAAGGCGGGTCGCCCAGTTCCTGGGACATCATCAGGAAATCACCTAGCCTTGAAGATCTTTGGCAAGTCCATTTTTCCAAGGAAGGCGGCACAGAGCACAATGTAGCGGATCCATTTATCGCCAATCTTGTCGGACCGGACGCTGGCAACTATCTGAAAGTGACCGCGTGGAAGGATGGAAGTTTCGAGGTGTTTAACTCAAGGACAGAGACCAGCAAGCATTATGCGACTGCTCATTAGCTGCGCGCTGTCGACGGAGTTTTTCTCCGAAGCTTCGATATCGAGAGCAACACGATAAGAAGTGACGTCGCCAACACGGCGCACGCGATGAGGAAAGGCTGATCCAGACCCGTCTCGCTGATCGGTCTTGCGGTAAAGTTGCCGGCGACACCGGTCCACCAATAAGCAAAGAGCCCAATATCCATCACGATATGGCCGATCATGCCGAAAATGAGCGATCCCGAGGACCAGGCGAGAAGTCCCAGTAAAACCCCGGCGGCAAACACGATGGGAACCATACCAGCCATCGCCCAGCCTTTAGTGAGATGGACTGCCGTGAAGAGGAGTGAGGAGATCAGGACCGCGACCGGCGCGCCATGGCGCAGTTCGAGCGGGCGCTGCATATAGCCACGAAAACCGGTCTCTTCGCAAATCCCGGCGGAGGTCGCGGAGACTACGACCGCAATCCATCTCAAGGGCAGCGAGGGAATGAAAGAAAAATCATAACCCTGCCGGAACGTTGCCATCGGATAGGGCACGATGCGGAACAGCAAAACAATTGACGCATGAATACTTACCGCGAAGAAGAGGGCGGCGATAATCCCCCACGACCACTGCGTGGGCGTCGGGGTGCCGCGACGGAACGCCGTGGCGCGGGCGGCTTGCGTCGTACGCGGTGGACCTCCGCCGCTCGCCCACCATATATACAGCGCGAGGAATGCCACTTCAACGACGGCAGCAAGCGGCACGCCAAGGTTGAGGAGCAATAAAGGCCAAACGTTGGCGGGGATGAGAGCCATCAGAATGCCCGTGATGATGGCCCGCAGCGCAGTGGGCAACCTCGCCCAACCGCTCAAATAACGAGAAGGCAGCAGTGTCATCAGGTCGTGACCAACGGCTGGCGATTCTACAGCTATTCTTGTTTCAAAGCGGATCCGGTATCGGCTCCATTCGCCCAAGCATAAATACATAACCCGCGATCCCCAGAAACAAAAATGCAGCTGCGGCGACGAACGCTCCCGAGAAGGAATGCGTTGCTTGAACGATATATCCGGTAAGAATCGGAGCGGCGATGGCCGAAAGCTGATTACAAAAGTTGATGATTGCGCCGAGTGTGCCGACACTTTCCCGCGGGGCGATCAAAGAAGGGATCGACCATCCCACCGGCGCGGCCGCAGCCAATCCACCCAAAGATAGGCTGATCCAAAACAGCGCAGCTAGCGGTGTGTGCGCGGTGGCGGCGCCAAATATTCCAAGGCCGAGACCCGTTCCTCCAATGAGTACAGCCTGGCGTACACGAATCGGGTTCCAGCCTCGTTGAATGAGCGCATCGACGAGCCATCCACCTACCAGCAAATCCGTGAATGTCGCGAACAACCATGGCGCGCTGGTATAGAGGACGGAATGGAGCAAGTCCACATGGTGAGTCACGGAGAGATAGCTGGGCAACCAAGTCAATAACAAATAAAAGCTGTAGTTATAAGAAGCGAAGCCGAGAGCCAGCCCCAAGACTTCCCGCTGCCGAAGTAAGTACCCAAGAGGAGCGCCTTTCGAGGCTTCAATTCGATCTTCTGGTTGTGCGCCGCCCCGTGTGATGAATTCCCGCTCTGCCACGGTAAGCCGCTTGTCTTCGCTCGGGTTCCGGTAGAAGGCATAGAACAGCGCAAAATAAAGAAGGCTAATGAAGCCAGTAGCTGCGAAACTCCATCGCCAACCAAAATGCAGCAGCAGGATGCCAATCAGGGGCACTCCGATCGCAGACGCAAATTTTGCTGCTGCGTCAAAAATCGCTGTAGCCAGGCTTCTCTCTTCCTTAGGAAACCAGTATCCGATCGCTTTCGCATTAGCTGGGAAAGTGGGGGCTTCCCCTATCCCAAGCAAAAGGCGCGCTGCAAAGAAGCCACCGATTCCACTGGAAATCGCCGCGCCGAAGGAAGCTATGCTCCAGAGAATAGTGCTGACACGTCCGACCAGGCGTACTCCAAAGCGGTCTAGCAATAGACCTGACGGCATTTGGAGTAGAGCGTACGTCCAACTGTAGGCGCTCAACAAATATCCAAATGTGACGGTAGAGATTCCGAACTCGCTATGCAGGGCGGCTTGCGAGACAGACAAATTGACGCGATCAAAGTAATTGACCAGCACCCCAAATCCCAACAGCCAGGCAATTCCCCAACGCCTGCAGGGGACTTTGCTACTGAAGTCCGAATCCGGCGGGAACGGTGTGGTTTGAACAGCCCGGTTCATGGCAACGGAATCATGAGCCCGCGCCGGGGCCTATGGCTACGACAAAGTACATCGCCGGAGTCGTGCCAATATTCTTGATCCCGTGTTCGTCATTGGAATGGACGAATCCCAGCGAGCCCGGCCCCATAATATGCCCAGTGCCGTTAATGGTGAGTTCGACTGTTCCCTCGCGAATGAGCCACATCTCGGAGTGCACATGATGGTGTGGAGGATGCGGCATGCCGCCGGGAGGCAAAGTGGTTTCGTGTGCTTCCAAGGATTCACCCGTAGCAAGCTTGCCCTTCAAAATCGGACGAAACTGGGCGTTTTTAGAAGTGTTCACCGGCAATTTCTCAAATGAATATGTGGCGGAAGGCAACGAATTGTCGTCGGTGGCGAGAGCCTCCAATCCAACAGTGGCCGGGAAAGAGCCAGCCGCTAACAGAAGACACATTTCACGTCGAGTTATCGACATACGTACCTCGCGCGGTAAAGTTCGAAATCCGGCCGCATCATACCAGACAACCTGCTACGTTCTGGCCGCGATACGTGGAGTAAACTTCAGAGCCATAGGCAACGCTTACGCAATGAAGTTATTGCCCAAACTCTGGAAGCCCGCATGAGCGCGCAACCCATTCTTCGGCTCGGAACTGTAAAGGACGTTGCGCGTTTGGAGCAGCACTTGCGTTCGCTCCATCTGACCCTCCCTTGCGATCGGGAGCTCGCGCGTGGGCCGGACTCTCCGCTGCGCTGGCCGCTTACCAAAGGCGACATCAAAATCGGCAATCGGATCGCGGTACAACCCATGGAGGGTTGGGACGGTTCGTCAGACGGCAACCCGACAGAGAGCACGATCAGGCGCTGGCAGCGTTTCGGTCGCAGTGGAGCGAAATTGATTTGGGGCGGAGAAGCCGTCGCGGTCACTCATGAAGGACGCGCTAATCCGAATCAGCTCTTGGCAGCAAAACATACGCGTGAAGGATTGCACCGGCTGCGAAACGTATTGATAGAGGAACATCGGCGAACCACAGGTTCCGACGATGGATTGTTGATCGGTTTACAGTTGACGCATTCGGGTCGTTACAGCCGACCAAATGCCCATGATCGAATCGAGCCTCGCATCCTGTTTCATCATCCGATCTTGGATCGTCGATTGGGTTTGCCGGATGATCATCCTCTACTGAATGATGCAGAGATTGAGGAGATTATTGCGAATTTCCACCGCGCAGCCTGGATGGCCTGGCATCTGGGATTCGACTTTGTCGACATTAAGCATTGCCATGGCTACCTCGGCCACGAATTTCTCGGCGCTCATACACGAGAAGGGCGTTACGGCGGCAGTTTTGAGAACCGAACCCGATTCCTGCGGGAGGTTGTGCAGGGAATACGTTCCCTCGCTCCGGAACTAGCTATCGGCGTGCGGCTTTCGGCTTTCGATACCATACCTTTCTTGTCCGATCCGGAGCGACCGTCCAAGGGAAAGCCAGGTACCGGGATTCCTGAGAAATCCGAAACGTTGATTCCGTATCGTTGGGCATTTGGCGTAAACCCGCTGGCTCCGACCGAAGAGGATCTAACCGAAACGATTCGCTTTTTGTCTCTGCTTGAGCAGTTGGAAATCCGGCTCGTAAATATCACCGCGGGCAGCCCTTATTACAATCCTCACATTCAGCGGCCTGCTCTGTATCCACCTTCCGATGGATATCAGCCGCCGGAAGATCCGCTGATTGGTGTGGCTCGGCAAATGGAAGTAACACGACATTTGAAAAAGCGTTTTCCAAATTTGATTTTTGTGGGATCGGCGTACAGCTACCTGCAGGATTTTCTGCCGAACGTGGCCCAGGCCGTCGTGCGTCAGGAATGGGTCGACGTAGTTGGGCTGGGGCGAATGGTATTGACCTACCCTGACCTGCTCTGGGACGCAACCGAGGGGAAGATGATCCAGCACAAGCGAATTTGCAGAACTTTCAGTGATTGCACAACTGCGCCTCGCAACGGATTGCCGTCTGGTTGTTACCCGCTGGACAGTTACTACAAGACTTCTGAGTTCGCCGAGCGGCTCATCATTTTGAAGAAGCACTGACTCCCCATGCCCGAGGGACACCCGCTAATGCTTGAGGGTCAATCGTCTTGAAGCCTCCGACTCAGCCCGTGAGCATCGAATCTCTGGCCCAGCGACGGCGCTTTGGTCGCCAGGTGCAAGGCATCGCAGCGGCCTTGCTGCCATATGAGTCAGACGGGAAAGTGGCCGTGGAAGCATTTCAACAGCATTTGGTCGCGACGCATCGCGCCGGATTAATGAACGCCGTCAATATGGACACCGGCTATGTAAACTATCTGACCGATGCAGAAAAGCAAGACGTTCTGCGATGGACGGGAGAGGCACTAGGGAAAGATGTGCCCTTTGTGGCGGGAGCCTACATCGAAGATCGAGCGGGCGAGATAGTCGCCCTCTACCAGCAGCAGATCGACTCCATCGTAAGTTTCGGGGGAATCCCTATTTTGTTTCAGACGGTCCGTCTGCGCGGCACCCCTGTCAGAGAGAAAGCAGCGACTTATCAATCAGTGTGTCGAGGATATCCGCATGTGCTGGCTTTTGAATTGGGCGCTATGTTCGCGCCGAACGGCGAAATTTTTGATGAAGAAACTGTCCGGTGTTTAATGGATATTCCGGAGATCAAGGGGATAAAACATTCCTCGCTCGACCGGCTGGTCGAACTCGAACGGCTCGCTCTCCGCGATTCGTATCGGCCGGATTTTCGTATCTATACGGGAAACGATCTGGGCATCGACATGATTGAGTATGGATCGGATTATTTGCTCGGGCTGGCAACCTTCGCACCGGAGAAATTTGCCGAGCGGGACCGGCTATGGGAGAGCGGCAATCCAGACTATTACGCGGTTTCCGATGCGCTGCAGTATATGGGCAACGTAGCTTTTCGGGAGCCGGTTCCCGCCTACAAACATTCAGCAGCGGTGTTCTTGCATCTGGTCGGGCGTATACCTAGCGATTTGACGCATCCGAAAAATCCCAAACGCCCGTCATGGGAATGTCAAATATTGCACGATTGTGCCCGACGGCTCAGTTATGAACAACAGTGACCTTCACACATCGACGACCCTGTCTGGTTTCTGCGCAGCGCGATAAATTGCTTCAATTACCGCTAGACTTCGTCGCCCCTCGCGGCCGTCGCACACCGGCATCCTGTCGTGTTGGATAGCCTGAATAAAATCTTCAAATACCATTTGATGTCCACGGAAGTCGCTGACGACCGGAGATGAAGAACTCTGATTTCGGTCCCGGGTAGCGTCAGCGTTGGTATCCGCCGCGGGCGGATTCCGCAAATCTGCCGCCACGATGCGATCGTGCTCCAGAATGATTGTGCCTTCCGACCCGGTGACTTCAAGTCGGCGTGGATATCCCGGGTACGCGGCCGTAGTCCCCTGAACAACTCCGAGCGCGCCGCTGGCGAACTGGAGGATTGCGACCGCGGTGTCTTCAGCCTCAATCGCATGCAGAGCCGTGGAGGTGCGCGCTTGGACACGAGTAACATCGCCGAACAGCCAAAGCAGAAGATCGACGGTGTGGACGCCTTGATTTATCAATGCCCCGCCGCCATCGAGTGACAATGTTCCGTGCCACCGCGAATTGTCGTAATAGTCAGGAGGCCGATACCATTTCACGCGCGCATCGGCGAGAATCGGTTTGCCAATCACGCCACTTGAGACCCATTGTTTGAGTTTGCAAATGTCCGGCTTCAGCCGGTCCTGAAAAATAACACCAAGTTTTACGCGGTTGCGGTCGGCTGCTTCGATCAGTGCATCAGCGCGTTCGGTGCTGATATCGATAGGCTTCTCGGTCAACACATGCAGCCCGCGCTGGGCTGCCGCAATTCCCTGAGTCGCGTGCAGTCCTGACGGACTTCCTATTGCAACCAAGTCCATCGGGCGGTGCGCAAGAAATTCTTCGAAGTCCTGATACCGCGTTCCTCCGTGTTCGCGACAGAGGCGATCAACCTTGTCCGCATTTGTGCCATAGATTGCGGCAATCTCCACACCAGCAATCGCACGCGCCGCGCGTGCATGCGTCTCTGTGATATTTCCGCCGCCAATCAGACCGATATGGATTGCCATACTCTGAGAGAATCATGATAATGCAGCGCTAGACTCGGAGTGTTCAGTGAGCCGTGTTTGGCTGGCCGGGAGGAGGGTTTAATGCCGTTTCGGGGTTCGCGTCGTGAATTTTTCGCTAAGACTGCTGCACTGGCGGCCGCTATGAAACTCCCGGCTCTGGAAATGCCTAAATCCCCAGACGTCGTGAAATCACCGTTTCGAATCGCCGTCATCAATGACGAGATTGCGCAGGACTTTGGCCATGCGTGCGAAGTCGCCTCACAAAAACTCGGCATGCGATGGATCGAACTGCGTAGCCTATGGGACAAGAACGTGCTCAGGCTGGATTCGCACCAAATTGCCGAAGCGGGCCGCATACTGAAAGAGAACAATCTGCGAGTCACGGATATTGCGAGCCCGTTATTTAAAGTGGATTGGCCTGGCGCCCCAATATCGAAGTTCAGCCCGAAGCGCGATCAGTTCAATGCCGATTTTACGTTTGATCAGCAAGGTGAAGTGCTCGATCGCAGTATCGAATTAGCAAAAACTTTTGGGACTGACCGTGTACGTTGCTTTGATTTCTGGAGACTTGATGATCAGAAACCATATCGTGCCGCGTTCAATGAAAGATTGCGGGCTGCCGCCAACAAAGCCGGAAAAAGAGGCGTGATCTTGGTTCTGGAAAATGAGGCCGCGTGTAACACCGCGACAGGAGCTGAGGCGGCACAGGTGCTGGGTGCAGTGCGGTCTCCGCATTTCATGTTGAACTGGGATCCTGGGAACGCCGCGGCTCATGGTGAAAATCCTTACCCCGATGGATACAATCTGCTGCCAAAGGATCGCATTGGTCATTGCCACTGCAAAGATATGGTACGGAAAGTGGATGGCTACGACTGGGCAGCGATGGGTCGAGGCATTGTCGATTGGGTAGGCCAGTTCAAGGCGCTCAAACGTGATGGTTATCACCACGCTGTCAGCCTGGAGACTCATTGGCGCGGCGCCGGCTCACCGGAAGCATCCACCATAGAAAGCTGGAAGGGAATGAGGGACGAGCTGCAAAAAGCAGGAGCGCTGTAAATTACCGCCAATTTCTTCGGGAGACTCGTCGTTGCAACAAGTCAGCGAGGCACGCAGATGAAGATCAAAGATGCAAAGGTCTTTGTCTGTTCGCCAGGGAGAAATTTTGTCACGCTGAAGATTTACACCGATGAAGGAATCTATGGTCTCGGCGATTGCACTTTAAACGGCCGCGAGCTTGCGGTGGCCGGTTATCTCACTGACCATGTGATCCCGTGCCTTATTGGACGCGATCCATTTCAGACCGAAGACATCTGGCAATACCTTTATCGCGGAGCTTACTGGCGCAAAGGGCCAGTCACCATGAGCGCGATTGCCGCGGCGGATATGGCGCTGTGGGACATCAAGGGCAAGTCGTTAAATACGCCTTTATATAATTTGCTGGGGGGAAAGAGCCGCACTGGCGTCATGGTTTACGGCCACGCCAACGGCCGAGATATCGAAGAAACCGGCGACGAAGTCGGGAAATATATCGAGCAGGGATATCTCGCGGTGCGCGCACAGTCCGGTGTGCCTGGACTGCCCACGACCTACGGCGTGTCCGACGATAAGATGTTCTACGAACCGGCGGCAAAAGGTTTGCCCCCTGAGAATGTGTGGTCCACAGAGAGATACTTGATGCAGGTCCCAAAATTGTTCAAAGCCCTGCGCGCAAAGTATGGGGACGAAATCCACCTGTTGCACGACTCGCATCATCGCTTAACCCCAATCGAGGCCGCCCGGCTGGGTAAGGAACTGGAGCCGTATCATCTTTTCTGGCTAGAGGATCCCGTAGCGGCGGAACTACAACAGGGATTTCGCATCATTCGACAACACACCACCACGCCTTTGGCCGTGGGTGAAATTTTCGATACAGTGTGGGATGCCAATCTTCTAATCACCGAACAGTTGATCGATTATTTGCGAATGACCGTGGTCCGCGGCGGCGGAATCACGCCGCTAAAGAAAATCGCAGACTTTGCAGATATGTATCACGTGCGCACTGGAAGTCATGGTGCAACCGATCTTTCGCCGGTGACACTGGGCGCGGCCTTGCACTTCGACATTTCGGTCAGCAATTTTGGAATTCAGGAGTACATGCGGCATACCAAAGAAACGGACGAGGTCTTCCCGCATGCCTATCATTTCACGGGCGGCTATTTGTACCCCGGAGATAAGCCGGGGCACGGGGTAGATTTTGACGAGGGGTTGGCGGCCAAGTTTCCGTATGAGCGCGCTTATCTGCCCGTGAACCGCAAGCTCGACGGGACTATGTGGAACTGGTAAAGCGAGGTGCATAAAAATGGCGAAGAACACGCGGCGTGATTTCGTAAAACAGAGCGTTTTGAGCGCAGCGGCTTTTCTGGCCTATCCACCGGCGCGGGTACTTGGAGCAAATGATCGTGTGCGCGTAGGGATGATCGGTGTGGGCGGACGTGGTCAGGAACTATTGAATCAAGTTTTAGAATTGCGCGATATTCAACTGGTAGCGATCGCGGATATCTACAGTCGTCGTCGTGAAGAAGCCAAAAAAGCGGCGCCTGGAATTCTGACGCTGGACGATCATCGCCGATTGCTTGACATGAAGGATGTCGACGGCGTGATTGTCGCCAGCCCATTGCATATCCACGCGCGACACTTTATGGACACGCTCGCCGCCGGCAAAGATCTATATGCCGAAAAAACCATGACCTGGTCTATCCCTGAGGCCGATCAATGCCTGCAAGCTGCAAAGAAATCCGACCGCGTGATCCAGATCGGATTGCAGCACGAAAGTTCCGGCGCCCTGGCAGATGCAAAAAAATGGATTAAAGATGGACTGGTGGGGAAGGTTACCCAGGTGGAGTCATGGATGAGCCGCAACACTCCTCATGGAAAAGGCCAATGGGTACGGCCTGTGCCTGTGGACTGCACTCTGCAAAATGTAAACTGGGTCGCCTTCCTTAATGGACGTCCCGAACGCTCGTTTGATCCGTTCAAGCTCATCAACTGGCGCTTATTCTGGGAGTTTTCTGGAGGCAATGTGACCGAAAACATGGTTCACCAGATTGCTTGGATCATGACGGCGCTCGATCTGCCCTTGCCGAGCGCCGCCTACATGTCAGGCGGGGTATTCTCGGAAAAAGATGGCCGCGAAGTGCCGGACACGATTGCGGTGACACTGGATTTCCCCAACGATACCGTCGTTACCTGGCAATCCACTTTCAGCAATAGCCGTTACGGGTTGGGGGAGCATTTCCTGGGGAGCGACGGTACTATCGAGCATGTCGCAGGAGCCAACGACATGGTTCGTGACAACTCTGAAGAAAGCACTTGCTATTTTCCCGAGAAGGTAAACCGGGCGCAAGGCGCAGCGCTGACCGGCAAGAGTGCCGATCAGAATCACATGGCGAATTGGGTTGAATGCATGCGCACTCGCAAGACCCCCAATGCTTCTGTAGACATCGGATACCGCTCAGCTATCGCGGCGCACATGGCCAATCTTGCCTACAAGCGTAAAACGCGTGTCACTCTAGAGATTGCGAAGTCGGCTCAATTGCCATCTTGAGTTGTGCTGCGGCTCAGAGCATCAGCATCACGTGGCGGCGAATCGTATTCTTTCTAACGTCTTTCCGCGGAGGCGCAGTTGCAAAGTCCGCCATTCTCCGGCGACAATCGTTTCTGTGAAAAATGTCGATGAACGCGATGCTTTGGCAGTTCCAGGCAAAAATCCGTTTCAACCCCGAACCATGGTGGTGCTCACGCTGGGCAATCCACGGGAAAAATTCTGGGGAGCGATGCTTTCGCTGGGCCCCGAAGGAGTTTGCTTGTGCGGGATCGAGTTGGCTTCATTTGAGGACTTGGTCTCGATGGTGAAAGAAGACGAAAAGGTTTCTCCAGGAATAGTCTTCTTTCCGACACATCGTATGGAGCGTATGGAACTGGACTTGCCCGACGGCAATATCTCTTCACTCTCGCAACGCTTTGCCGAGAAAACTGGCCTGGATCCAGCGGATGTGTTTGCCCCCTATCCTGCGAAAGAGGGCGGGTAGTGAAGCTTTCCCAACTTCTCACGGCGCCGAATCAGCTCACCCTCTTGCGCATGGCGTTTCTGCCTTTTATCGTCATTAATCTTGTTGGCGGCCATTATTCCTGGGCGCTGGTTTTGTTCGTATTGGCTGGTCTTAGCGACGCCCTCGATGGCTTGCTCGCGCGCACCCTAAAACAGCAAACCACACTTGGTCAGTACCTCGATCCGATTGCCGACAAACTCCTGCTAAGCACCATGTTTCTGGTGCTCTCGATTCTGCACAAAATTCCTTGGAAATTTACTGTGCTGGTATTCAGCCGCGATATTTCTATCTTGTGTGCCAGCGCGGTGCTGTATGCCATCGCTGGACTGCGCGATTTTCGACCCAGCATTTTTGGCAAGGCCAACACCTTCGCCCAGGTTGCGGCGGTTTTCTTCGTTTTACTCTTTGACGTCAATCCATCACGCTGGGTATGGATTGCGCGGCTCACCTTCTTGCGGGCAACCTTCGCGTTTACGATCATCTCCGGCCTGCATTACGTCTTATTTGTCGGAAAACGGCTCCGGGGCAATCATCAACCGGTGTCCACGTGATTTGACCCTATTTCTTTCGTCCTCCTACAATCAAAGATTCTGTCTGCAATCCGATTGAACCATGGCGCTGCGTCTCTACAACACGCTGTCCGGAAAAGTGGAACAGTTTCAACCCATTCGCAACAACGAGGTTCGCATGTACGCGTGCGGACCCACCGTGTACGACTACGGGCATATCGGAAATTTCCGGACTTTTGTGGCTGTGGATGTACTGCGGAGGTTTTTGCGCCAGAGCGGATATACAGTTCGTCACGTTATGAACATCACCGATGTGGACGACAAAATCATTCATAACGCCGCGCACGCGGGCCTCAGGGTTCAACAATACACTGCAAAGTACGAGAAGGCGTTTCTGGAGGACGCCGCGGTGCTGAATATCGAACAGCCGGTATTGGTGCGGGCGACCGAGCATATTCCGGAGATGGCCCAGTTTGTCGCCGACCTCCAGAAGAAGAGTTGTGCCTATCGTGCTGAAGATGGATCGTATTATTTCCGTATCGCGAAATTTCCTGGCTACGGCAAGCTGTCCAAGAAAGACTTCGCCGGAATGGAAGACGGAGCGCGAGTAGATGTGGACGACTACGACAAAGATAACGCGCGCGATTTCGCTCTGTGGAAGGCGCCTAAGCCCGGCGAGGCTTTCTGGGAAACCCCGATCGGTCCAGGGCGTCCCGGCTGGCATATCGAATGCTCCGTCATGTCCATGCAGGAGCTGGGTGAAACCTTCGATCTCCACGCCGGCGGCGAAGACCTCATTTTTCCCCATCACGAAAACGAGATCGCCCAGTCTGAATCGCTGACGGGCAAGCCATTCGTTCACTTCTGGTTTCATGCGCGCTTCCTGCTGGTGGAAGGGGAGAAAATGTCCAAGAGTCTGGGCAATTTTTTTACGCTGCGAGACCTGGTGCTGAAAGGACACAAGCCTTCTTCCATCCGCTTCTTGTTAGCTTCGGTGCCGTACCGTAATCAGCTCAATTTCACGTTCGACGGATTGAAGCAGGCGGCTGTATCTGTTGAGCGCCTGCGAAACTTCCAGTCAAGACTGGAAGTAGGACAATTTCCGCAGGGGACAACCGAACCAATGGCCGAACTCGCGCGCGACACATTGCAACGCTTCCGGGCAGGGATGGAAGACGATCTCAATACCGCGCAGGCACAGGCTGCGATATTCGACATGGTGCGAAAGGCTAATGCTGCAATCGATGCGGGACAGCTGAAAAAGGACGATGCAGCGGTACTGCTCGATGTCCTAGAAAAGTTCGACCAGATCTTTGCTGTGCTGATAGATGATGAAACCGAGAAGATGAAAAAGATTCTGGAGTGGGCTCGATCCGAAAATCGAGAGAAAGATGTGAGCAATGCACTTCTCAAGACCGTGGACGCTCAACAACTATCTGACGCCGCAATCGAACAGAAAATCGCAGAGATGGAACAGGCGCGCCGCTCACGGAAGTTCCAGTCTTCCGATGCCATTCGAGCTGAGTTAACGGCTGCTGGGATCGTCGTGGAAAACACGAAGGACGGCGTGCGATGGAAAAGAAAATAGAAGCATCGATCTAAGCGCTTGGCGCCACGGCTTGCTCGTAGGCGTGAGCAACCCGCAGGACGGTTGCTTCGTCAAAGTGGCGTCCCAGGATCTGTAACCCGATGGGTAAATTTTCCCTGGTCTGACCGCAGGGGATGGAAATACCAGGAATGCCTGCGAGGTCAGCCGTCACCGTATAAATGTCGGCGAGGTACATCGCCAGCGGATTTTCCGCTTTCTCACCGAGCTTGAACGCGGCGGTGGGGCAGGTCGGGGTCACAATCGCGTCCACTTTGCTAAAAGCTTCTTCGAAGTCTCGAGCAATCAGGGTGCGCACTTTCTGCGCCTTTAAATAATAGGCATCATAATAGCCGGCGCTTAGAGCGTAGGTTCCCAGCATGATCCGGCGTTTCACTTCTGCGCCGAAACCCTCGTCCCGGGTTCGCCGATACATTTCCGAGAGAGTGCGCGCATCGCGGGCTCGATAACCGTAGCGCACGCCGTCGAAGCGAGCCAGGTTCGACGAAGCCTCGGCGGTTGCGACAATGTAGTAGGTCGGAATGGCGTACTTGGTATGTGGAAGCGAAATTTCTACGATCTTGCACCCAAGGCTCTCTAACTTCTGGATCGCAGCTTCTACCGCGTAGCGCACCTCGCGGTCGAGTCCTTCCCCCAGATACTCTTTTGCGACGCCGATCTTCAACCCCTGAACTGGCTTCTCGAGTTCAGCAACATAGTCCGGCACCGGAAGGTCAGCAGAAGTGGAATCCATCGAATCGCGCCCAGCGATGGTTCGAAGCACGATGGCTGCGTCCTTCACCGTTTTAGTAATCGGGCCGATGTGGTCGAGTGATGAGGCAAAAGCAACTAGCCCGTAACGCGAAACACGACCGTATGTGGGCATCAGTCCGACCACACCGCAGAATGACGCTGGCTGGCGAATGGAGCCGCCAGTATCAGAGCCGAGTGCGGCAACCGCCATGTCCGCTGCTACCGCGGCCGCTGATCCGCCTGAAGAACCTCCGGGGACGCGCGATGGATCACGAGGGTTGCGCACAGGATGCCACGCCGAGTTCTCGTTGGACGAGCCCATAGCAAACTCGTCGCAGTTGGTTTTGCCCAGGAGCACCGCTCCCGCCGCTTCCAGGCGAGACACCGCCGTGCAGTCATAAGGAGGAACATAATTGCCCAGGATCTTCGAGCCAGCACTGGTGCGGACACCGCGCGTTGTCAGCACGTCCTTGATTCCGATGGGCACGCCTCCCAGTGGAGGCAACTTCTCTCCTCGAGACGCCAGTTGGTCCATGCGGCCTGCTTGCTCCAGCGCGCGATCCTTGGACAGAATCAGGTAAGCCCCTATCCGCGGATCATCCTTTTGGATCTCGGTGTAAAACTCTTCGGCCAAGGCGGTAGCTGTGACCTTGCGATCCTGCACGGCGGAGCGCGCGGCGTCGATGGTAAGTGAGTTTAGATTCACGCGGAATTCGCAGGCCGGCAGCTAGCTCTTCTCTACCTATCAATCACCTTCGGAACTTTGAAGAAGGTTCCGTCGGACTCTGGAGCATTCTGAAGCGCCACGTCATGGGGAAGCGACTTGCGCAACCCCTCCTTGATATCTTCGCGAATGGCGTAAGCAAAACGATCGCTCCGTTGGTCCGATCGATCTACGCCGTATCGGTCGGAGACTTGCGCCATCGCTTGCACGGAGGAAGTATCCAGCTCATTCAGAAGATCGACGTAATCCAAGATGGAGTTGAGGTCGCGCACCATGCGCTGGCGTTCTTCGTCGCTCAGCTCTAGATTAGCCAAGTCAGCCACGTAGCTTACGTCTTTTGCAGTAACTTTCATGCTGGCGTGGCGCGGGCGCCCTCGCCCGCGACCTTTCCTACAATGACAAACTCAATCCGTTTGACGCTCTCGCTGACGTAGCGGTTGATGACAGCGACATATTGCGGTGCAAGCACTTTTAACTCGGCCCGCCAGTTCGCGTCCGGAACCTCGACGCGCAGAATACCGTCCGCGAAATCCATCGCCCGCGTTCTCTCGCCGACAGCATGTCCGCAGGCCAGTGGCCACGCGAGTAGAGGCGCCTCTCGCGCAGGAACCCGGCGTAACGCATGGGTCATTATTTTTTCCAGACCTACTGCCGCGTGCTCCATTGGCCGATTCATCTTCAAACTTTACCTATCGCGCAAGAAATTTCGATTTTAGCACTACCTCGGTGAAAGCCTTCCGGCCCTCACACGGTCGGAAACTGCTGGCGCACGAATTCCATGGCTGCATCCCGGTCGCGCAAGCGGCCCTCAAGTTGCCCATCTTCAATAGCTGCGAGAATCTCTTTAAACTGAGGACCTGGTGAGTAGCCGGCGTCGATCAGATCGTCGCCCGTAATCAAAGGGGCAGGCCGCATAACTTCCGCCGGTGTCGCGGCCATCTTCTCGCGGAGGAAATTGAATGAGGTCAGATCACCATGACTCGCCTGGCAGTCCATGCGATGCAGTTCCAGATGCTCTTCGAAGCGAGCCATCCGCATGAACTTCTTTAACGTGGATTCCTTCATCTGCTGCGCTTGGGCAAAGCGCATGTGATTGCCAATCAGCGCGAGGATTTGCGCGGCATCGTCATTGGAGAAGCGTAGACGCCCGCAGATCTCTTCTGCCATCTTTACTCCGACGTCCACATGCCCGTCAAAGCGAATGCGGTCTGGCGCGATGCGAAACGTCGCAGGCTTGCCCACATCATGCAACAACGCGCCCCAGGCCAGGGTTGGCGGACAAGGCTGCGGCAGCTTGTCGAGCAAAAGCAGCGTATGCACAAAAACGTCGCCTTCCGGATGAAACTGTGGTGGCTGTTCGACTCCTTTCATGTCTGAAATTTCTGGCAGTACCTCGCGCAGCAAACCAGTCTGATCCAGCAGGAGGAATGCGCTTCGCGCATGACCCTCGGTCAACATCTTGGTGAGTTCGTCGCGCACCCGCTCGCGGCTGACTTGATGAATTTGCGGGGCTTTCTGAATGGCTGCAAAAGTTACAGGCTCAATGGTGTAGCCAAAGCGCGCGGCAAAACGCACCGCTCGCAGCATGCGAAGCTTGTCTTCGGCAAAGCGACGCTCGGGCTCGCCGATGGCTCGGATTACCCCTGCTTCCAAATCTTTGCGTCCGCCGACGAAGTCGAGGACTTCGTCCTTGATCGGGTCGAGGAGCAGACCATTCACAGTGAAGTCGCGGCGCTCGACATCTTCACGAGGATCCTTGCTGTAGCGGACTTGATCAGGATGCCGCCCATCGCTGTATCCAATATCGCTGCGAAACGTGGCTACCTCAACTACTTCGTTTTCGTTTGCGAGGTGTGAGGGCGCGGGTACCAAGACAACCCCAAACTTTTCCCCGACGGCATATGTTTCAGGGAAAATTTGCATAACCTGATCTGGCGTGGCGTCGGTCGCCACATCATAGTCAGCAGGTTCGCGGCCGAGGATCATGTCGCGTACACATCCGCCAACGAAATAGGCTTGATAGCCTGATTCTTGCAGGCTCCGAACGATCGAAACGGCGGAGTCTTTCAGCATGGTCCGTCAATCACTCGACTCTCGTAACAGATAATATATTGTCAATGGCCGACACCTATATCCTGGGCATCGAGAGTTCCTGCGACGAGACTGCCGCCGCAGTCGTGTGCAGCGGAGAGAAGATCGCCTCAAACGTGGTTTTCTCCCAGATTGCGACCCATCAGCCCTATGGCGGCGTGGTGCCGGAGCTGGCGTCACGGGAACATCTTCGGGCGATTGTTCCGGTTGTTCGCAAGGCGCTTAGCGATGCGGGACAGACTTACAATTCTATCGACGCGCTGGCTGTGACGCAGGGTCCCGGCCTGGCGGGAGCGCTTCTGGTGGGCATCAGCTATGCCAAGGCGCTGGCGTTCGCGCTAGGTAAACCCCTAATTGCGGTCAATCACCTCGAAGGCCACATTCATGCCGTGCTGCTGGAGGAACGTCAGAATGGCAATTACCAAGTTAACTTTCCGATCCTCGCGCTAGTTGTTTCCGGCGGACATACCCATCTCTACCGGACCGAGTCGCGAGGAAACAGTTGGTCGTATGAAAACATTGGGCAGACGCGCGACGATGCTGCTGGCGAGGCCTTCGATAAAGTCGCCAAGCTGCTCGGCTTGGGATATCCAGGCGGTCCAATCATTGACCGGCTTTCCAGTCATGGAAATCCCAGTACAGTGAAGTTCACGCCTTCGCAGATCAAACATCAGGACCGAAGATCACGGTCGTCCGAGCAAGGTGTACCGCGGTTTGATTTCTCATACAGCGGGATTAAAACCGCCATCCTGCGCTATGTGGAAACCCATGACCTGCAAGCTTCTATTGCAGCCCGCCAGAGGAGCTTGGCGGCAATTGCGAAGCCCAGGCTCGAGGACTATCTAAACCATTGCGACCAGCAAACACTGGATCTGATCGCATCGTTTCAGCATGCGATGGTGGCGGATCTGGTTGGCAAGACGCTGGCTGCTGCCCGTGCTTACGATGCTGCAACGCTGTTCGTGACCGGAGGCGTGGCAGCAAATAATGAGCTTCGCCAAAGCTTTGAGCGGGACGCCGGAAGGGAAGGCGTAGCCGTCTACTTTCCTTCTCGCCCACTTTCGACGGACAATGCGGCGATGATTGCGGCCGCAGCCTATCCCAAGTTTCTGGCAAAAGAATTCGCGGCCATGGATTTTTCCGCAGAAGCAGGACTAGCGCTCAGCCAACGATAGGGCTCACAACCCTACTTGCCTGATGCCTGTCCCTTGACAGCAGGGGCATTCAAGATAGTCTCAAGCGCCTTTGCGAGCTGAGTTTCAATATCAATATCTTTAAAAATAGCGAACTGAGCACGCTTTTCGCTTTCGTCGAAGCCACTCTGGCGTCCAGCTACGATCACGACGGGGATGTTTGCGGTAAGAGGATGGGTCTTGAGAGCAGTGATGAACTCGCCGCCGTTCATCTTAGGCATTTGCATATCGGTAATTATAATGTCAGGACGAATCCGTTTAAGAGTCTCTAGGGCCTCCTGACCGTTGGAAGCGGATTCTACGGAAAACCCACGCTCTTCCAGGAATCGGCAAACCGTATGCCGGATGAGCATCGAGTCGTCTACAACCAAAGCCACACGTGGCATTGCATTCTCCGGGAACGAGCTTCCCCGGGGCGACATTAACAGAGTGTGAATGCTGCACCAAGGCGAAAGCCAGGAAGCGAGGTTACTTACGTTACGCCGCCCAAAGCACACGTTCGCGTGGGAATTGCCAAATCGGTACCAGAGGGAAAAAGATTAGGATTCGTTGGTCAGTTTGGTCTCTTCGATGGTCATGTCTTTGAATTCGCTGGATTCGAAGATGTCGCCGCATTCCAGGCACTCAACGAATTCGGCGTCCTCTTCGCGGGCCACGATTTGCACACGCGGGTGCTTGCATTCTGGCATGTCACTTCTCTTCTCGGGGAGTTGGGGCTGCGGGACTGAATTCATAAACCCGGGCTGTTCCCCGGTCCGAGCCGACCAAGGATGAGTTTTGCCGGAATTTGTGCGGTATTGTAGTCCGGCTAATTTAGTTGTCAAGTCCCACAATTCAATCTTTGGCCGAAACTAGGGTGGACTTGCAGTATGTACGATATTTTCCGGTGCGGTATTTCTCAGCTCTTCGGCGACCGCCTCAGCTATTACTCCTTCTCGCCAATGTGGTCCGTAAACCGTTTAGCTGTAAATAGTTACATTTGAACCCCAGTTTCACCCAGTTCACTGCGGCTACTTGCATTTGCCACCCTCGGTCTCTAAAATAGTCATATCCGACTAAAATAGTCGGATTTAGGCAAATGCTGAAACTGACCAAGAAGGCGGATTACGGCTTGATGGCCATGAAGCATTTGGCCGAGCACGCACAAAACGGCGCGTGCAGCGCCAAGGATGTTGCTGAAGCTTACGGCATCCCGCAGGAGGCGCTGGCGAAGATTCTGCAGCGCCTGGTGAAGGCCGGCTTACTGCACTCGCAGCATGGAACAAACGGTGGTTATACGCTAGCACGCGAAGCGGCAAACATCACCGCGTTCGAGGTGATCAGGGCCATCGATGGCCCATTGTTCATTACTTCTTGCGTTACAGTTCGCGGTGAGTGCGACCAAACTGATCGTTGCACGATTCGGGAGCCGCTGCGCCGGGTGAATGACAGCATCGAGGGCGTACTGAGGCGCATCAAGATATCAGAGATGAAAGAAGATCCGCCCTCGGCCGCAGATCTTCCGACCAAGATCCAGGCTGACCTGGTGACAATTAGATAACAGACCAGGGCTGATTACGAGGTAGGAGAGCAATTATGAGCACGGATGTAAAGACGATGCCGCAAGAGCAGCAGGTTGCCGCCAACGGGGTCAAGCTGCCCATTTATATGGATAACCACGCCACCACACCCCTGGATCCTCGGGTCTTGGAGGAGATGCTCCCGTATTTCATGGAAAAGTTTGGCAACGCGGCCAGCCGCAATCACTCATTTGGCTGGGCCGGCGAGGAAGGTGTGGAAACGGCCCGCGAACGCGTCGCAAAACTGGTCGGCGCCACGACCAAGGAAATCATCTTCACTTCGGGCGCGACTGAGAGCGACAACTTGGCCATCAAGGGCGTGGCCGAGATGTATAAGGAAAAAGGCAATCACATCATCACCGCTGTTACCGAGCACAAGGCCGTCCTCGATACCTGTAAGCGACTGGAAAAATATGGCTATCGCGTCGCTTATCTGCCGGTGCAAAAAGATGGGCTGGTTGATCTCGACGACTTGAAGCGTGCTATCGACGACAAAACAATCTTAGTGACCATCATGGCGGCCAATAATGAGATTGGCGTGTTACAGCCGGTCGCCGAAATCGGCAAACTGTGTCGCGAGCGCGGCGTGATCTTCCACAGCGATGCTACCCAAGCGGTCGGCAAGGTTCCGGTGGACGTGAACAAGCAGAATATCGATGTTATGTCGATCTCAGCTCATAAGATGTACGGTCCAAAAGGCGTGGGCGCGCTCTATGTGCGTCGCAAGAATCCGCGAGTTCAGATTTCCGCCATCATTGATGGCGGCGGCCACGAGCGAGGCATGCGCTCTGGAACATTGAATGTCCCCGGAATTGTGGGTCTTGGCAAAGCATGCTTGATTTGTATGGAAGATATGCCGAAGGAAAGCTGCCACCTTGCGGGAATGCGCAATCGGCTACGAGACAACATCATGAGCCGCCTGGATGAGGTTTATATCAATGGGTCGATGGAGCATCGGCTGCCCGGAAACCTGAATATCAGTTTCGCCTACGTGGAAGGCGAGTCGCTACTGATGGGTATCAATGACGTGGCGGTCTCGAGTGGTTCCGCGTGCACATCGGCAACGCTGGAACCATCTTATGTGCTAAAGGCTCTGGGCACTGGCGACGACTTAGCGCATAGCTCCATACGATTCGGAATTGGCCGGTTCAATACCGAGGCTGAGATCGACTATGTGGCTGACCGCGTCGTCGAAACAGTTCAGCGACTGCGTGAGCTTTCACCGCTGTATGAGATGGCAAAAGAAGGCGTGGATTTGAAGCAAGTGAAGTGGGCAGCAGAGTAGGGCGAGATCATTTCGTTTTAATTGGAGAGAAAAAATGTCATATAGCGACAAGGTTCTGGATCATTATTCCCACCCGCGCAACGTGGGCTCGATGGACAAGGGCAGCACGGACGTGGGCACCGGCCTGGTCGGCGCTCCGGAGTGCGGCGACGTGATGAAGCTGCAGATCAAAGTCAACCCGGAAACCAGCGTCATTGAAGACGCGAAGTTCAAGACTTTCGGCTGCGGTTCCGCCATCGCGTCGTCTTCGTTGGCCACCGAATGGGTAAAGGGCAAGACCGTCGATGAGGCGTTGCAGATTAAAAACACCGACATCGTGAAGGAACTGTCTTTGCCTCCGGTCAAGATTCACTGCTCAGTGCTGGCGGAAGACGCGATCCGGGCGGCCATTCACGATTGGAAGAAAAAGCGTGAGACTGCCAAGCCGGAAACTGTGGAAGCGCGAAGCTGAAGGCGTCCCCTTTATGGTCACGATGACGGAACAGGCGAATAAACCGGTTTCATCTCCGGCTCCGGCGAAAGGTGTTTTAGTTACGGACAAAGCCTTAACCCGGATTCGTTCGGCGATGGCCAAGGAAGGCATTTCGCCCGAACAGGGCGGGTTGCGGCTGGGAGTGCAGGGCGGCGGGTGCTCAGGTCTGAGCTACAACATTCGCTTTGACACTCAGCCGCGCGAGCGTGACCGCATCTTTCAGTTTTCGGATGTCAGGGTGTTTGTCGATCCCAAATCATTTATTTACCTGCACGGCATGACCCTGGATTATCAGGAGACCCTCATGCAACAGGGCTTCGTATTTGTAAATCCGAACGCATCGAAGTCCTGCGGGTGCGGCACCTCGTTCTCCGGTTAGGTGTTCGCTCACCGGGTCCACCACCGCATCCCTTTCTTTCCCGCGTTTGACGCAGCAGTGCGCGCGAAATGTGTTTATGGCGACTGAATCGAAAACCGCAAGTCCGCTGGCTGAAACTGGCGAGAGGGTGTGCTGGTCCTGTAGCGCGCCGCAGGCAGCTCAGTTCTGTACCAGCTGTGGCAAGGTACAGCCATCACAATCAGTTGATTACTTCACTTTCTTTGGGCTGCCGCGGAAGTTGAACATTGATGTCACTCGTTTGCAGCGTGAATTTTATGAACTCAGCCGAAAACTCCATCCAGACTTATACGGGCAGACCAGCAAGCAGGAGCAAGAATGGAGTTTGGAGCAGAGTTCCCTGTTGAATGACGCCTACCGCACTTTGAAAGACCCGATCAAGCGGACGGAATATTTGCTGCGCTTGGAGGGAGTTGAGCTGGAAGAGCAATCAAAGAGCGCTACTGAAACCGCCCGCGTCTCAGGTGAGATTAAGAAACAAGTTGTGCCTCCAGATCTGCTGGAAGAAGTGTTCGAACTCAACATGCAGCTGGAAGAACTGCGCATGAGCCGGAAAATGGGAGAGGATGATCTAGCACTGATACGTGAACTCCAGGCCCACAAAACAGAATTTGAGAAGAAGTTCGAGGTGCTTACCCAGGAGTTGAAGCAATATTGGGACCAATGGGACCGGGTTGCTGACGTCGACCAGGAAGAAAAACGGCATCAGATTCGGGACAAAATGGTGGATGTGCTAAATCGGCGGAATTACATCAGGAATTTGGTTCGGGACGTGAACGAAGCACTTGGAAGCTGAAAGGCGATTTTAGATTACAGATTTCGGCGTAGAAAACTGGCTTTCCATGTCTAACCAGCGCATTGTCGGGATCGATCTGGGGACCACGAACTCGTTGGTGGCCTTCATGCAAGGGGACGTCCCCGTCGTCATTCCCGGCGATGATGGACTGAATCTCGTCCCTTCAGTTGTCGCTCTGAATGAGAACGACCAGATTATCGTAGGCAATGCGGCGCGAAAGTATCTGATCGAGACACCCGAGCGAGCGGTCTATTCGATCAAACGCTTGGTGGGGCGCGGTATTGAAGACATCCGGGAAGAGCTGAAGCTGTTTCCTTTTCGTTTGGCAGAAGATCTCCAGCCGGGGGAAGTTCTTCGGATCAAACTTGGTGACAAGACTTTTACTCCTCCTGAGATTTCGGCCTTCATCCTGCGCCAGCTTAAACGCAATGCTGAAAGGTTTTTTGGTGCGCCTGTCCCCCAGGCGGTGATTACCGTACCTGCCTACTTCAACGACGCGCAACGACAGGCCACGAAGGATGCAGGGCGCATCGCCGGACTGGAAGTATTGCGTCTGCTGAATGAACCAACCGCGGCTTCTCTGGCCTATGGCCTTGGCCAGAAACAGAACGGCATCGTAGCCGTGTATGACCTGGGCGGAGGCACCTTCGATATCTCGATTCTTAAGCTGCACGACGGGATCTTCGAAGTGATGGCCACGAACGGCGATACGCATCTGGGCGGCGATGACATCGACAACTTGCTGATCACGATTGCACTCGACGACATCCAGGGTGATCTGGGTCTCGACGTTCGGCGAAACGGCGAGATTGTGCAGACAATCCGCAAGGCTGTAATCGAGACCAAGATTGCGCTGTCATCTCAGCCCGCAGCCAAGCTGGATATCGAGCTGCCGGCCGGGAAGCGTTATCAGCGCGAGATTACGCGCCAACAGTTCGAGGACTTGATTCGGCCGATTCTCGATCGGACCATCGGGCCCTGTAAGCAGGCGATGAAGGATGCAGGGATGACACCGGAACAGATTGAAGAAGTGGTGCTTGTCGGCGGTTCCACTCGTATTCCCACTGTGCGTTCGCTAGTGAAGGAGATGTTCCGGCGTGAACCGCACACGGATTTGAATCCGGATGAAGTGGTGGCTCTTGGAGCGGCGGTTCAAGCGAATATTCTGTCTGGTGGTTCCGAGGTTACGCAGAACATGTTGCTTCTGGACGTTACTCCGTTGTCCTTGGGCATCGAGGTCGCAGGTGGAGTAACCGATAAGATCATCCTGCGTAACTCGACCGTTCCCGCTTCCGCAACGCAACACTACACCACGCAAATTGATGGGCAGGCCAATGTCGCTGTTCATGTCTTGCAAGGGGAACGGGAACTGGCCAAGGATTGCCGTTCACTGGCGCGTTTTGATCTGAAGGGGATTCCTCCCATGCCGGCGGGATTGCCTCGCATCGAAGTGAAGTTCCTGATCGATGCCAATGGCATTCTGCACGTTTCCGCGCGTGAGCAGCGGAGCGGTAAAGAAGCTGAGATCCAAGTGCAGCCCAGCTATGGACTCACGGACGAGCAGGTCGAGAGCATGATTCTCGAGTCTTTCGACTCCGCCGAAGAAGACTTTAGGCAACGCCAGGTGATTGAGGCCCGCAACGAGGCGGAAACAATCCTGTCCGCTCTGGAAAAAAGTAAGAAGAGCTCGGCTTGGGGCCAACTCGCGAATGGTGAGAGAAAACAGATCGCCAAACTGGAAAAGGCTCTGCAAGAGGTGAAGCAGCAAGACGATTACGAGAAGATCCGAAAGGCGATTGATGCTCTCAATCAGGGCACCATGCGACTGGCGGAATTGATGATGGATACCGCAGTGACTACCGCTCTTAAGGGAAAAACCATGGAGCAGGCGGATATGGGTGAGTCGCCGGAGACCGGCCATCCGGTGGCGAAGGCAGACTTCGAGTAGCAGCTTACATAGGAGCAGTCATGGCAGACGAGAAATCTCAAGGCAGCGGCACCGCAACTGTGGAACCCCCGGGAGAAAATATGGTTCAGGTGACATTCCTTCCTGAAGGGAAGACCGTCGAATTTGAAAACGGCAGACTGCTTTACAAAGATCATGGGAAAGAGCAGTCCCTCCTGGATGTCGCGCTCAATTATGGTGTCACGCTGGATCACGCTTGCGGCGGCAATTGTGCGTGTACCACGTGTCACATCTGGGTGAAAGAAGGAGCGGAAAATCTTTCGGAGATGGACGACGACGAGGCCGATCGTCTTGACATGGCCGCTGATTTGCAATTGAATTCTCGCCTCGGATGTCAGGCAACAATCAAAAAGCCGGGAAAGGTTGTGGTTGAAATCCCGGCATGGAACCGCAACTACGTGTCCGAGGAGCATTAAACGCATCGAGGTGCAAAACCTATGCCGAAAGAACTGACGTGGGATGATGCCGAAGACATTGGAATTCTTCTTTCCGAGAAGCATTCCGAACTCGATCCGCTGAACGTACGCTTCACCGATTTGCATCGCTACGTCACCGAGTTGCTCGAGTTCAAGGACGATCCCAAAAAGTCCAGTGAGGGCAAACTGGAAGCAATCCAGATGGCCTGGCAACAGGAATTTCTGGACCGGACTCAAGGCTAGGCGACTAAGGAGCTCTTCAAGCCAAACTGCTCAGAGCCACATTCTTGATTTATCCTTACCTGCTCCTGAGGAGGCGCAGGTGATCTCCATTCGCCGTTTCGCGTTCTGCAATCTATTACTCGTAATCGCGTTTGTCGCATTCGGTTTCTGCCAACAGTTTGATGCCAAGTTATTTCAGGAATTGCATTGGCGATTGATCGGACCTTTTCGTGGAGGGCGCGGGGTTGCGATCAGCGGTGTGCCAGAACAGCCCAACGTTTTCTACATGGCTCCGAACAACGGCGGAGTGTGGAAGACCACCGATTACGGACGCACCTGGAACCCTATCTTCGATGATCAGCCGACCGGCTCGGTAGGAGCGCTGGCCATTGCCCCGTCCAATCCTGAAATTATTTACGTGGGCAGCGGGGAAGGCCTGCGACGTCCGGATCTCTCCACCGGCGACGGGATTTACAAGTCCAGCGATGGTGGTCGTTCGTGGCAGCATCTTGGTTTGCGCGATGGGCAGCAGATCGCCGCCATCGTCGTCGATCCACATGATCCGAACCGCGTGCTGGTAGCGGTTCTCGGCCATCCATACGGTCCGAATACTGAGCGAGGAGTTTTTCGCTCCACCGATGGGGGACTCACCTGGCAAAAAGTCTTGTACAAAGACGAAAATACGGGCGCGGTTGATCTAGCTTTCGATCCCTCGAACCCCCAAATTGTTTACGCCGATATGTGGGCATCGCGGCGTCCGCCTTGGACGACGGGCGGCGGTTATAACGGGCCGGGAAGCGGACTCTATAAGTCTACCGACGGTGGCACAACGTGGCGTCAATTGGCGAAAGGGTTGCCGACGTGGGCTGAAGGATTGGGGCGTATCGGATTAGGGATTGCGCCGAATGATTCCAGCCGGACCTACGCTCTGGTGGATTCTCCCAAACTCGGTGGTCTCTATCGTTCCGATGATGCAGGCGAAACTTGGCAGCGCATAAATTCAGATGATCGTCTCTGGGGACGCGGCGACGACTTTGCCTGTGTGCGTGTCGATCCCAAAAACAAGGACACGATTTATATCGCCAACATTTCCACCTATCGTTCCACCGACGGCGGTCATAATTTCACCGCCATCAAAGGAGCGCCGGGAGGCGACGATTATCACACCGTCTGGATCAATCCTGGCAACCCGCAAATTATTGCGCTCGCCGTGGATCAGGGAGTCACCATCAGCGTGAATGGTGGACAAACCTGGAGCTCGTGGTACAACCAGCCAACCGCGCAATTCTATCACGTCATCACCGACAATCAGTTTCCCTATTGGGTTTACGGAGGGCAACAGGAAAGCGGCAGTGTTGGGACCGCCAGCCGAAGTGATTTTGGTGAAATCACGTTCCGAGATTGGTATCCGGTGGGCGTCGAAGAATACGGCTATGTCGCGCCCGATCCACTCAACCCAAATCTTATTTACGGTGGCAAAGCGACGAAGTTCAATCGCCTCACCGGCCAGACCCAAGATATTTCGCCAGTTATATTGCGCACGGGGCAATATCGTTTCAATCGCACGGCGCCGCTGATGTTCTCCCCTGCCGACCCGCACATCCTATATCTCGCGTCCAACGTGCTGTTCAAGACCACCGACGGCGGTAACAGGTGGCAAATCATCAGCCCTGATCTGACGCGCCAGGATCCGGGCGTGCCGCCGAATCTGGGTGTATTCGTCGAATCTGATTCTGCCAAGGGCAAGCACCGTGGAGTGATCTATTCGCTCGCTCCGTCGCCCAAGGACGTGAATCTGATGTGGGCGGGAACCGACGATGGGCTGATTCATGTCACACGGGATGGCGGTACAAACTGGGCGAACGTCACGCCTCCAGAGCTAACCCCATGGAGCAAAATCGCACAGATAGATGCATCGCACTTCGACATTGCGACTGTCTATGCCGCGGTGAACCGCTTTCGGCTCGATAACCTGCATCCCTACATCTACCGCACTCACGATAGCGGAAAAACCTGGCAGAAGATTGTGAACGGCATCCCCGATAACGAACCGGCGAACACGGTTCGCGAGGATCCTGAGCGCAAAGGACTACTGTTTGCCGGCACCGAGCGCACCGTCTACGTCTCATTCGACGATGGAGATCATTGGCAGTCTCTACGCCTCAATTTGCCGGCGACATCGATACGTGATTTGGTAGTGCATCAGGATGACATCGTCGTTGGTACACATGGACGTTCTTTCTGGATACTGGATAACATCACTCCGCTACGGCAAATGGACGCAAAGGTAGCCGCATCTGATGCATATCTTTTCGCTCCGCAGCTGACTTACCGAGTTCGCCGCAATAACAACACTGACACGCCTTTGCCACCGGAAGAAGCCGCTGGCCAGAATCCGCCGGACGGCGCCATGCTCGATTATGTTTTGAAATCAGCCGCGATCGGCCCGGTGACAATCGAGATTTCAGATGAATCGGGGAAACTGGTCCATCGTTTTTCCAGCACAGACAAACCAGAGCCGGTGAACGAGAAAGAGCTGAATATCCCGACGTACTGGATCCGTCCAGCTCGAGTGCTGTCAACACGGCCCGGTATGCATCGCTTCGTTTGGGATTTGCATTATCCTCCGCCGGATTCGCTGGAGCACGAATATCCGATCTCTGCGATTTATCACGATACGCCACGCACGCCGCTTGGACCTACGGTCATGCCTGGGAAATACAGTGTGAAGCTGACAGTGAATGGAACCACCTACACGCAACCGCTGATGATCAAGATGGATCCACGTGTAATGACAACTCAGGGCGGTCTGCGTCAGCAGTTTGAACTTGAGACGAAAATCAACGAAGCCATGCGTCGCGATTACGAAACACTACAGCAGGTGCGCAGCTTGCGCCGGCAGCTCAAGAATCTGATCGAAAAAGTTCGGCAGGGTCAGCTCAAGGAAACGGTCTCAGCGCTTGAAAGCAAGGCGGCTGAGCTGGAAGGGAATGACGGAGGATACGGCAGAACTTTCTTGAGCACGGCGGAAGGGAGAAGCCTGGCGAGGTTGAATGCCGGGTTGAACACTTTGCTAGCCGCTGTCGACAATGCTGATGCAGCGCCGACCACGCAAGCTGTGAGCACGTTCGGTGACCTAAACAACGCTCTTGATCAGCAGTTAGCGCGCTGGGACGTGATCAAGAGTAAGGATGTACCGGAACTGAATCTGAAGCTCAAACGGTTCGGTTTGCCACGACTGAATCCGGAATTAGTAACTGCGGCAGGAGACTTGTCTAGCAACCACAATAGAGCCGGAGACGACGAGCCGTGATTATGCCGACTTTTTGTCGTGCTTGCGAAGAACCTCGTAGGTGGCGTCTTCAATCTTGGAAAGCACTCCATCTTTCCTTGATTGTGAGCGACGCTCATCTTTCTTTGGGTGGTATTGTTCCGGACGTGTTATGGGAACGGCCGATTTTTGCGAGTCGCCCATACTCTCCCCTGAAGGCATAGTCTAGAGAAAGACCGCAACAACTGAAAACCGCCGCATTATGGTATCAACGGTGTGCCCAGGGAAGTGCAAGGCTTGGTTCCCTCTACGAAACTGAATTTCTCTCCAGCAGGTATCTTCGCAGCGCGTCGTGCCAGTGCGGCATTTCAATTCCTTGCTTCTCCAGACTCTTACCGGAAAGCACGGAATATGTTGGCCGCCGTGCGGGCCGGACGAAATGTTCACTCGTACTGGGACGCACCATCGTGTTTAATCTGGTGTCGGCAACAATCTCACGGGCAAACTCGAACCACGAACAGTCCCCACGGTTGGTTGCGTGCACAATTCCTTTAGCGTCAGACCGGCAAAGCTGGATGATCGTTCGGGCCAGGTCGACTGTGTAGGTGGGAGATCCCCGCTGGTCGTCAACCACGTCAATTGCGGGTTGGCTTGCAGCCAATTTCAGAATTGTCTCTGGAAAACATTTCCCATCCTTTCCAAATAGCCAGGACGTGCGCAAAATGCAGCATTCCGGCAACACTTGGCTGATTTGCACTTCTGCCTCGGCCTTTGAACGTCCATATACGTTGAGTGGTGCGCGAGGATCGTTGGTCTCGTAAGGACGATTATTGGCCCCGTCGAACACGTAATCCGTACTGAGAAACAGAAGCCGGGAAGCGAACTGCTTGGCCGCGTGCGCCACGTTAATCGCTCCATGGCAGTTGACATCAAAGGCATGCTCCGGATTTCCTTCACAGCCGTCTACGTCTGTGTATGCAGCGGCGAGTACGATCCAATCCGGTCGAGTCTTCTCAAGGACATTCGAAATCTGCTTTGGATCCCGAATGTCGGCGTCTCTAGAGCTCAGCCCGCTGACATCATCATCGGTCCATTGGCGCACGAGCGGTTTGCCGAGCAGACCAGTTGCGCCGAAGACGGTCACTCGCATGCTTCGATCCTGTCTTTCTATTCGTAAACTTCCACCTGACGAAACGGAATGCCGAGACTGTCCTTGGCGGAAATAATCGCTTCACCATCGAGCTGCCAGTCAATCTTCAGATCGGGATCATTCCACGCCAGCGTACGGTCAAATTCCGGAAAATAAAAGTCGGTCGCCTTATAAAGTACGTGCGCATCGTTCGAAACAACCCGGAACCCATGTGCCAATCCCGCAGGTATCCACATCATGCGATTGTTTTTTCCGGAGAGTCGAACTGCTTCCCATCGGCCGAAGGTGGGAGAATTGCGGCGCAGATCTACCGCGACATCCAGAATTTCTCCGGCTACAACGCGTACTAGTTTCCCTTGCGGACGTTGTATCTGGTAATGCATCCCGCGCACCACGTTGTGCGCGGAGAACGAGTGATTATCCTGAACAAAATGCTCATGGATGCCCGCTTCGCCCATGACGCGTTCGTTGTAGCTTTCCAGGAAATAACCGCGCTCGTCGCTAAAGATTCGTGGCTCGAGAATTAAGACTCCATTTAATGACGCTGGGATCGCCTTCATGATTGTGGTGCCTGCTTGTCCCACGGCCACGTCAAAAGACTTTCTCTCGTAGTAGTTGCAGCAAGTAGGCTCCGTAACCATTGTTCTTCATCGAGTTTCCGATTTCTTCCAATTGATCGGCGCTTATGTAGCCGTAACGATAGGCGATTTCCTCCGGGCACGCGACCATCAATCCCTGACGCCGTTCGATAGTCTGAATGAATAATGAAGCTTCCATCATCGCCTCGTGCGTTCCGGTATCCAGCCAAGCCATGCCACGGCCCATTACCACAACTTCCAACTCTCCGCGTTCCAGATAAATCTTGTTAACGTCTGTGATCTCTAACTCGCCGCGAGCGGATGGTTTCAGGGATTTCGCGATTGCCACCACATCATTGTCGTAGAAATAAAGGCCGGTGACCGCATATCGCGATTTGGGATGTTCAGGCTTTTCTTCCAGGCGAAGCGCTTTCCCGGCGGTATCGAATTCCACAACGCCGTAACGTTCCGGGTCATGTACGGGATAGGCGAAGATTCGCGCTCCATGTGACTTTTCTGTGGCGTGGCGAACATCCTTTGTGAAATCATGGCCGTAAAAAATATTGTCGCCCAGCACTAGCGCACAGCAACTCGATCCAATAAACGTTTGTCCGACCAGAAATGCTTGTGCGATACCCTGCGGCTTGCTCTGTACCGCATAATCAAGATTCAGTCCGAAACGCGAGCCGTCTCCAAGCAATTGTTCGAATCGAGGAGTGTCCTCCGGAGTAGAAATCACCAAGATGTCTCGGATCCCTCCCAACATAAGGGTAGAAAGGGGGTAATAGATAAGAGGTTTGTCATAGACCGGCAACAAGCTTTTGCCCACAGCGTGCGTGGCAGGATATAGCCGCGTTCCAGATCCTCCCGCAAGGATTATGCCCTTATAAGGCTGGGCTTGATGTTCTTTCTTTTTTGCCATTCGTGGTTTATTCACCCTGGGTAAGAGTTCGACCGCAAACCAACGGTTAAGAATAATGTGTTGCGATCCATTGGCGATAGTTGCCCGCAGTCACCTCGTTCACCCAAGCCTCATTCTGCAAGTACCAGGCAATGGTTTTGCGAATACCGCTTTCGAAGGTCTCTCGCGGTTTCCATCCCAACTCGCGTTCGATCTTACGCGCGTCCATAGCGTAGCGGCGATCGTGGCCCGGACGATCCTTCACAAATGAGATCAACGTTCGATGTGGCAACACCGGATCGTTGCCACACAATTCATCAAGAATCGAGCAGATCGTATTCACAACTTCAACATTCCGTTTTTCGTTCCAGCCGCCGATGTTGTAGGTTTCGCCGATTCGGCCACGAGCCAGCACCATACGTACAGCTTCGCAGTGATCTTCGACATAGAGCCAATCCCGAACATTCTGCCCATCTCCATACAGCGGCAGCGACTTGCCATTGCGCGCGTTCAAAATAATCAGAGGGATCAGTTTCTCCGGAAACTGATAAGGACCATAGTTATTGGAACAGTTCGTAGTCAGCGTGGGCACGTCATACGTGTGAAAATAGGCGCGCACCAGGTGATCTGCTGCCGCCTTTGAAGCGGAATACGGACTATTGGGAGCGTAGCGCGTGGTCTCGCAAAAAGGTGGATCGTTGGGATCCAGCGATCCGTAAACCTCGTCGGTAGAGACATGGAGAAAGCGAAATGATTCGCGATTCTCCTTTGCCAATGCCATCCAATATGCCCGTGCTTCCTCGAGCAAACAGAATGTTCCATTCACATTGGTGCGGATAAAGTCATCGGGACCTCGGATGGAGCGATCGACGTGGCTTTCTGCAGCAAAATGGACTACAGCTCTGGGCCGATGGCGTTCCAGAATGCTATGCACCAGATCGCGATCACAGATGTCGCCGTGCACGAAGCAATATCGCGAATCCGAGGAAACACGATCCAGATTGCGCTGGTTGCCAGCATAAGTCAGCTTATCAAGATTGACCACCGGCGTTCTTTCCGAGGCTATCCATTGCAGAATGAAATTTGATCCAATGAAGCCGGAGCCGCCGGTGATCAAAATTGTACTTTCCATGCTTGCTGAGTTACTTGATCCTAAGAAGTGGTCAGCGTTCAGTAGTCAGCACGCCGCGTTATAGTGCGCACTTGCCACGACTAGCGACTGACATGCTTACATATTCTCACGGATTGTAATAAAAAAAGGGCTGGAAGCTGATTCCAACCCTGAACTCTTTGAAAATTGTGGCGATTTCTTACATACCAATCTTTTTGGTTCTATGCCGCATGGTCAGGTCTAGGCGGCCAACCTCAGCTGAGCTTGGTGATTCCGGCAGCGCCACACTAACACCTTGCCTTCCCATTGTCCGCCAATAAGAACGCTCCACTTCTTTCGCGATTACCGGCCACAAATAATTCTCGCGAACACGCTGTTGCGCCTTTTCAGCCGCCATCAATCGGGCCGACGAGTCAGCGATGAGCCAGCGCAGCGTTCGCTCCAAATCATTCACATCCCCTCGTTTGAAGGTGAAGCCTGCGCCTTCAACCAGTTCGCAATTCTCCGCGATGTCGCTGGTCAAGACGCATACTCCCGCTCCCAGTGCGTCCAGCAGGGCCAATGAAAGCCCTTCAATGTCGGAAGGCAAAACAAAGAGCATGGCGTTAGTGAGCAATTCGTCCAAGGCATCGCCAGAAACCCAGTCAAGGAAGCGGATATTCTCGTTTTGACGATTGCGCAGTTCACCGGCGTACGCATCGGAGTGACTGGAGCCGCCCGCAAATACAAGCTTTACGGGAGTCTGGAGCTTTTCATAAGCCTGAATCAGCAGGTGACAATTCTTTTCCGGCGAAAAACGGCCGAGAAAAAGAATGTAGTTGCGTGCTGTGAGACCCCATCCTGCGAGCCTGGACGTCGAACGCTGCTGTCGGATGATGGTCCCGTTCGGCACATACGTAACCCGATTGAAGTATCGTGACTGGTAATGCTTTTGCAGGTTTTTCGACACGACCATCGTAGTGCTCGGCAAGCGCACGGAAGCCTGCTCTCCGAGCCTCAGCACAAGGGAAGCGAATGGCCCCCACTTTTTTGCCGCGTGGAACTGGTGCCCTACGCCTTCAGTCATGGCGGCGCCAGAGAGGCGGAGTGGGTGGCGGGCGCAAGCGCGTAGGGTGATAGGGTTTGCGCGGACATTCTGCTAATGATCCTCTGCCAGCCATTTACAACGCGGGATACGCAATTTGCATCCTCCCTAAAGTGCGAATTGCTGTCATGCTGTCTCCAATAGTCTGGGATACAATTCAAGCTGGTTGCGCAATCATGCTCTGTCGGCAATTCCGTGCATTTACCCTTCTCGCCATTTTGCTGCTGTGCTGCAATGGGTCCTCGGCATATTCGGTTCTCACCCATGAGCAGGTCGTGGACATGGTCTGGGGCGACGTGATTGAACCTCTGCTAAAAACCCGGTATCCGGGTCTGACTGACGAACAACTCAAAGAAGCCCATGCCTACGCATATGGTGGCGCCGTCATTCAGGATCTGGGTTACTACCCCCTCGGCAGCGCCGACTTCAGCAACCTGGTGCACTACGTGCGCAGTGGAGACTTCGTTCTCGAGATGTTGCGCCAGAGCCAGGACGTCAATGAATACGCCTTCTCGCTGGGTGCCCTTGCGCACTATGCGGCAGATATTTCCGGGCATCCGACGGTGAACCAAGCGGTGGCAATCGAATATCCCAAGCTCCAGAAGAAATTTGGGAATTCCGTGAGATACGCTCAGAACAAAACGGCTCACATTAAAACCGAATTCGGTTTCGACATGGTGCAAGTCGCAAAGAATCGTTATGCATCGGAGCAGTACCACGATTTCATCGGTTTCAAAGTGTCCAAGCCTTTGCTGGAGCGTGCGTTCCCGGTCATCTACGGTGTGGAAGTGAAAGACATACTCGCGCATGAGGACCTGGCAGTGGGTACTTACCGTTTCTCAATCAGCCGGTTAATCCCGCAAATGACCAAGGTTGCGCTGCAAACTCATAAGAAGGAACTGATGAGCGAGAAGCCTAGTGTCGCCAAGAAAAAGTTCCTGTACCGGCTTAAGCGCACCGATTACGAGAAGGAATGGGGAAAGGATTACATCAAGCCCGGCCTCGGAACCCGAATTCTGGCAACCATATTGCGACTTATGCCCAAAATTGGGCCGTTTAAAGCCCTGGCGTTCAAGGTTCCAACCCCGCAGACCGAAGACATGTATATCAAGAGCATTAATGTCACAGTCGACCGATACCGGGCTTTTCTGGAACAGGCTCGTGCCAACTCTCTGCAACTGCCCAATGTTGATTTCGATACTGGCCAAGAGACCAAGGCGGCCGAATATTCGCTGACCGATGATACCTATGCCAAGTTGCTGAGCAGATTATCCGAGCACAAATTCAATGGGGTCACGCCTGATTTGCGCGACAACATTCTGCACTTCTATTCCGATCTCTCTGCTCCAATCAAAACCAAGAAAGATAAAGATAAGTGGCAGAGCGTCCTGACCGCGTTGGACCAATTGAAGGCTGTGACTCCGCTTTCCGCCCCTCCGAGTCCTGCTTCCAACTGAGCTGATTTCTGCAGTCGTGACCCCTTGTCATCCCGCCCATGCTTTTGATATCGTTGCCCCCCTCGACTGATTCCTGCCCGATTCTTGCCTATACCGCGGGGACCTATGACGAAGAAAATCACGATCAATATCAACGGGGTTCAGCGTAGCGCCGAAGTGGAGCCGCGCTTGTTGCTGGTCCACTTTCTTCGGGAAAATGCCGGCCTCACGGGTACTCACATAGGCTGCGAAACTTCACTATGCGGTGCTTGTACCGTGTTGATGGACGGCCGTGCCGTCAAATCCTGTACCGTACTGGCGGTTCAAGCCGACGGTCGCAGCGTCACTACCGTAGAGGGTCTGGCCACAGGTGACCAGTTGCATCCCCTTCAGGACGGGTTCTGGGAGGAGCACGGCCTGCAATGCGGCTTCTGTACCCCCGGCATGATCATGTGCTCGCATGACCTCCTTGATCGCCAACCCAACCCTTCGGACTCCGACATTCGCGAGGCTCTCAGCGGCAATGTATGCCGGTGCACCGGCTACCAGAACATTGTTGCAGCCGTCAGAAACGCCTCTCGCAAAATGTCCAAGCCAGTCGCAGCGCGCGCGGGAGCGAGGTGACCTATGACGCGTAACGGAAAATCTAACGGCGCATCGCGTAACGGAGGCAAGGGCAACAGCGACGTTCGCTGGTTCGGCCAGAAACTCAAGCGTAAGGAAGACCCGCGGCTTATCAAGGGCATCAGCCACTACACCGACGACTTCAAGCCTGCGGGTATGCTTCATTGCGCCTTCAGCCGGTCGCCACACGCTCACGCCCAGATCAAGTCCATTCGCATCGACGCTGCCCGAGCGTTGCCAGGCGTAGTAGCCGTTTTTACCGCGGAAGATACGACGGGCATAGGGCCGGTTCCCTGCGCCATTCAGATGCCAGACCTCAAGGTACCCAGGCATCCCGTACTAGCCACCGGTCGAGTGCGTTACGTGGGCGAGCCTGTGGCTGTGATCGTTGCCGAGGACCTGTATACCGCTCGCGACGCCGCTGAACTCGTGGAAGTGGATTACGAACCGCTGCCTATGGTCACGGACATGGAGAAGGCTCTGGGTAAAGACACTCCTTACGTCCATGAGGAGTTCAGAAGCAATCAGGCCTTTACCCACAGCCTAAAAAATGGCGACGTGGACGCTGCCTTCAAGAAAGCCGATCGGATCGTAAAGCAGCGCATGATCAATCAGCGCCTCGCTCCCATCGCCATGGAGACGCGCGGTGTCCTTGCCGAATACCTCCCTGGCGAAAATCGCCTGACCGTTTGGTCCTCCACGCAAATCCCTCACCTGCTGAAGACTCAGATCTCACTGCTTGTCGGTCTGCCTGAAACTGCAGTGCGCGTGATTGCTCCGGAAGTCGGCGGAGGATTCGGCAGCAAGCTCAACGTTTACGGCGAAGAGGGAATTGTGCCCTGGCTGGCGATGAAGTTGGGACGTCCCGTGAAGTGGGCCGAGACTCGCCGTGAAAACTTCCTCGCCACCATCCACGGTCGCGACACCATTAATTATGTCGAACTGGCACTAAAGAAGAACGGCACGATTCTTGGCCTTCGCGCCCGCATACTCGCGGACGTAGGCGCGTACCATCAACTTCTCACCCCGCTGATCCCCCAGCTTACCGCGCTCATGCACGCTGGTTGCTACAAGATTCCTGCCATCCAGATTGACATCGTAGGCGTCTTCACCAACAAGATGTCCACCGACGCCTACCGCGGCGCTGGCCGTCCCGAGGCCACTTACAACGTGGAGCGCATTATGGACATCGCCGCACACGAGCTTGGCATGGACGCCGCCGAGTTTCGCCTGAAGAACTTTCCTCAGCCCAATGAATTTCCCTATACCACGATTACCGGCCTTACTTATGACTCGGCAAAATATCAGGAGAGCCTAAAGAAAGCGCTGAAACTCGCGGAATACGACAATCTCCGCCGCCGTCAGAAGACTGGATTAACGGAGGGCAAATACTACGGAGTCGGGGTCTCCACCTATGTGGAGATTTGCGCCATCGGCCCCTCCGCGGCTACGCCCGCCGGAGGTTGGGAAAGCGGCACAGTGCGCATCGAGCCCACCGGCAAAGTTACTCTGCTAACCGGCGCCTCGCCGCATGGCCAGGGCGAGGAAACTACCTTCGCGCAGCTTATTGCCGACGAACTGGGAATCGATCCTCAGGATGTCAATGTCGTTCACGGCGATACGATGGCAGTCCCATATGGCATTGGGACATTCGGCAGCCGTGCTACCGCTGTCGGTGGAACTGCTGCTTACATGGCCGCGCAAAAGCTCAAAGCCAAACTGTCGACGCTTGCTGCCCACCTGCTGGGCGTGAAGCCTGCTGACATCACCATTGGGCGCGGCCGCCTCACTGCCGACGGTGGCAAGAAATCCATTTCATTCGGAGACCTTGTCCTCTCTGCCTATACGGCGCGCAACATTCCTCCGGGCTTCGAGCCCGGCATGGAAGCCACCCATTTCTTCGAGCCTTCGAATTTCACCTTCCCCTTCGGATGTCACATTTGTTCCGTCGAAGTGGACGCCGAAACCGGTGAGGTGAAGATCGATAAGTACGTCGCTGTGGACGATTGCGGCAACGTAATCAATCCCATGTTGGTAAACGGACAAATTCACGGAGGCATTGCCCAAGGCCTCGGCCAGGCTATGTGGGAAGAATTAATCTACAACGACGACGGCCAACTGCTCACGGGCACCCTGATGGATTACGCCCTGCCCAAAGCTCACTGCCTGCCCGAGTTCACTCTAGGCAGCACGGTCACGCCTTCGCCGGTAAATCCCATGGGCGTGAAAGGCGTAGGCGAAGCAGGCACAATTGCTTCCACCCCTTGCGCCGTGAATGCAGTTTGCGATGCGCTGGCGCATCTCGGGGTCCGTCACATCGAAATGCCACTGAAGCCGGAACGGGTGTGGCGTGCCATTCGGCAGGCCCAATCTTCGACTCCGAAATCTCAAGCGACGCAATCGAAACCACCCGCCAGGGCTACAACCAGTGCAAGGAGGCCACGCGTATGATTCCGGCAAACTTCGATTACGAAGCGCCTCGCAATCTAAATGAAGCTTTGACTTTGCTGCAATCGCGTGAAGACGCCAAAATTCTTGCCGGCGGCCACAGTCTTCTGCCCGCAATGAAACTACGGCTGGCACAGCCCACGCTGCTCGTAGATATCGGACGCATCAAGGACCTCAGCTACATTCGTGAGGCCGGCGACCGCATCGCCATCGGCGCGATGACCACCCACGCCGATATCGCGGGATCGCAGCTTCTTCGCAAGTCTTCGCCGCTTTTGGCCCTGGCCGCTTCGCAGATCGGCGATACGCAGGTCCGCAACCGTGGCACCGTCGGAGGCTCGCTTGCCCAGGCCCACCCCTCAGCGGATTATCCTGCTGCGGTTCTGGCGCTTGAAGCCGAGATCGTCGCCCAAAGCCGGTCTGGCGAGCGAGTCATTCCAGCCACAAGTTTTTTCAGCGGAATGTTTTCCACCGCGTTGCGCAATGACGAAATCCTCATCGAGGTACGGGTACCGCGCACCGAGGGCCAGCGGGCAGCGTATAAGAAGCACCATCACCCCGCCTCTGGATACGCCGTCGTCGGAATCGCCGTTCTTCTGAAAATGTCGGGGGCCAAAATCGATAGCGCTGCGATAGGGATCACTGGAGTCTCCGCCATCGCCTACCGCGCCACCGCCGTGGAAAAGGCTCTACGCGGTAAATCTGCAGCCGAAATCGCTGGCGCGGCGGCTCAGGCTGGTTCCGATGTGGAGTTCATTGGCGACACGTACGCCTCTGCTGAGTACCGCCAGCACCTAGTCACCGTGATGACCCGGCGTGCTCTGGAAGAAGCGGCCAAGGGAAGATAGCTGAGTGGGTCGCAAGCGTTTCGTCGCTGTGGTTATCGTGCTTCTGGTTTTGATCGCCGTCAGGTAGTTGCGGGTTGTGCTTGCAGCTTTCTGTGGCAGTCGCCTAGACGCTGGCATCCTTGGGGACGGTCAGCGCTTCTTGTGCTGCTGCTCTGGCAGTGCATCTCAAGCCTGAATGCTCATCCCGACTACATTGCTTATTTCAATGAACTCGCAGGCCGGGATCCCAGCCGGGTGCTGGTGACAGGTTGCGATCTGGATTGCGGACAGGACTTATTTCGCTGATCTCGGGCGCTGCACGAAAGAAACATTTCCCAACTGAACCTTGCAGTCTGGACCAGCGCCGATATGTCTCGAATGAACCTTCCCGTTTTCCAGACTCCTCCACCGTTTCAGCCGGTCACGGGCTGGGTTGCGATCAGCCTGCGATCTCTGCGCATGGGCGACGTCCTCCACACTACCTACCCTCCCGCAGCTTTTGCCTGGCTCGACGGGAGAAAGCCGGTCGAGCAAATCGGTAAGACAATTCGCCTGTATTACCTTCCTCCGAACGCCCTCACTGGAACGGAAAAGGCTGGACTGGATTCTGGCCAGCCTCGATGAATCATTCCCCTCAGAGCAGCCTGGCATTTCATCGGACTGAAAGCTGAGGCAGGCCTGTGCATTGGGCGGAACTCTGTCTACAATGGGTCTTCACGTCCGAGGTGAAATTGGATAGGTCTCAGCATCGCACGCGCCGCTGGAATGTAATCGGCTCCGGCTTACTCTGCACCGCCTTTGCAGTGGTGGTTCTTTACACCAGCCCACGTGCCTTTTTCAGTCCGCTGGCGCTGGTGGTGGTGGCTGCGATCGGGTTGGCCGCGGTTCTGCTGCAACTCCGTGTTCGGCGTGACGGGGATCGCCGTGTACGCGGGCCCGTCTTGCTCAACCTTCTGGGAATCTTGCTGGCGGTGACTGCGCTCTTCGCCGACGTTCTCCATCTCAGCTCGGGTCTATTTCAAGTGGCGGCCCTGGCCGCCGTGGGGTGCTTTTCCATCAGCAGCGTGATTATTCTCGAAACCCTCCGCAAGCATCGTGCCGTCCCTAAATGACCCCGGTCGCGTCCATTTCCCTTCCTGACGAATTCAACGCCGCCACATACTTCATCGATCGTCATCTGCGAGAGGGAAAGAGCCAGAAAGTAGCTATCGAATGCGAAGCCGCAGCTCTCACTTACCAGCAACTCGCGGAGCGCGTAAATCAATTAGGTAATGGCCTACGACAGCTTGGTGTTCGGGTTGAAGAAAGAGTTCTGCTGCTCCTGCTGGACACTCCGGAATTCGCCGTCAGCTTCTTTGGCGCCATCAAAATCGGAGCCGTCCCGGTTCCGGTCAACACTCTCCTAAAACCCAGCGACTACCAGTACATGCTCAACAATTCGCGAGCCTGTGTGGCAATTGTCAGCGAATCACTCTGTTCCCAGATTCACGCCATCCCCAAAGGGCAGCTGCGCTATCTGAAACGCATCATAGTGGTCGGTGAAGACCCGCCCGCAGACACTTTGAGTTTCAATCAGCTACTTGAACAGAACTCGAGCGAGCTTGACTCCGAACCGACAAACAAAGATGATGCCGCTTTCTGGCTTTACTCCTCCGGTTCGACCGGATTTCCCAAAGCCTGCGTCCACCTGCAGCACGACATGGTAGTGTGCTCCGAGCGTTACGCCAAAGGAATCCTAAATATCACCGACTCGGATCGCTGCTTCAGCGTGGCCAAACTATTCTTCGCCTATGGACTCGGCAATGCGCTCTACTTCCCGCTTGCCGTCGGCGCCACCAGTATTCTGTGTCCCGGTCCGCCCAAGCCGCAGCATGTTTTTGAAACCATCGAGCGTCATCAGCCGACGTTGTTCTTTTCCGTCCCATCGAATTTTGCCGCTTTGGTCGCCTACCACCGCGATGATGGCCGTGAGTTCAACCTTTCTTCCGTTCGCTGTGCTGTCTCTGCCGGAGAAGCCCTGCCCGCCGCCATCTACCATCGCTTCAAAGAACGCTTTGACGTCGAGATCCTCGATGCCATCGGTTCCACCGAAGTCCTGCATATGTTCATCGCCAACCGGCCCGGGGCAGTCCGCCCTGGTTCCAGCGGCCAGATCATTCCTGGATACGAGGTGAAAATAGTGGATGAAAATAACCAACCGGTGAAGACTGAAGAGATCGGCAACCTCCTGGTCAAAGCCGATTCCACCTGCTCCCACTACTGGAACCAGCACGAGAAATCCAAGGACACCATCGAAGGCCACTGGATCCGCACCGGCGACAAATACTCTCAGGACGCCGACGGCTATTTCTGGTACGCCGGCCGCTCCGATGACATGCTCAAATGTAGCGGCGTTTGGGTTAGCCCAGTGGAAATCGAAAGCGTGTTGATTGAACATCCTGCCGTGCAGGAAGCAGCAGTAGTGGGCCACAAAGATCAGGACGATCTGATGAAACCGGTAGCCTGTGTGGTCTTGAAAAATGGCACAGCTGGCACATCAGAACTGGCGCGCGAACTGCAAGAGTTTGTGGTGAGCCGCTTGCCCGTTTTCAAACGCCCTCGGTGGGTGGAATTCTTCCCCGAGCTGCCCAAGACCGCTACTGGAAAGCTGCAACGCTACAAGCTACGAGAGAAGATACCAAAATAAGCCGGCAAATTATTTCTTCACCTGGATCCCCAACTCCCGCAATTGCGCCTCGCCCACTGGCGTAGGCGCATCCACCATCAGGTCCACGGCCCGTGCCGTCTTGGGGAAGGGAATCACTTCTCGCAAGCTGTCGGCTCCAGCCAGGATCATCACTAAGCGGTCAAGTCCCAAGGCGATTCCGCCATGCGGAGGCGTGCCATACTCCAGCGCCTCCAGGAAGAAGCCGAAGCGAGAGCGGGCCTCTTCTTCGGTCATTCCGAGAGCTCGGAAAATCTTACGCTGAATGTCCTGACGATGAATACGGATCGATCCTGATCCCAGCTCAGTGCCGTTCAGCACCACGTCGTAGGCCAATGCTCGCACCGCGCCTGGATCGGACTCGAGTATATCCATATCGCGCTCATGCGGCGAAGTGAATGGATGATGCGCGGCCGCCCAGCGCTTTCCTTCTTCATCCCGCTCGAACATGGGGAAATCTGTGACCCACAGGAATCGAAATTCACCGCGGGCAAACGCGCCATGTTTAGGCGCATACTTTTGTCCCAGAGCAACGCGCAATTGGCCGGCCGCGTTGTAAACCGCATGGTCGTGCTGTTTGACTTCAGGCTTCACTCCTCCCGCAGACTTGTGCTCTCCGGGCTTTTCGCCTCCGGCAATGATGACGATCAGATCGCCAGCCTCAGCGGCTGTCGCTTCCATAACTTTTGCAGCGGCATCTGGGAAATTCTTTTCCACCCGTTTAAAGTCTTCGAACAACTTCGCATCACCCTTCGCAGAAAATAGCGGCTTGACGTCATCGCGCTCCTTTCGCGAAAGCTCGCCAACTTTCGGGATGCGAACTGCCACCACTGGCAAATTCGGGCTCACTCCCAGAGCCTGAAGATTTTCCGCCGTGAACGCCTCCCGCACATCGGTCATCGCCGGCAACCGCATATCCGGCTTGTCGCTGCCAAACTGGCGGATGGCTTCGTCGTAACTCATGCGGGGAAATGGTGTTTTGATCTCGTATCCGCCGGCTTTAAACGCAGCCGTTAGAAATCCTTCGACCACTTCCCACACGCGCTCCTGCTGGGGATAGGACATCTCCAGATCGATCTGGGTAAACTCGGGCTGCCGGTCGGCGCGTAAATCTTCATCGCGAAAGCAGCGGACGATTTGAAAATATTTGTCGAATCCCGAGATCATTAGGATCTGTTTGAACAGTTGTGGAGACTGTGGCAGCGCATAGAAACTCCCTGGCTGCACGCGGCTAGGGACGAGATAATCGCGCGCGCCTTCCGGTGTCGATCTCGTCATGAAAGGCGTTTCAATCTCGAAGAATCCCTGCGCTGACAGATAGTCGCGGATAGCGATCGCCACGTTGTGCCGCAATTCAATGTTGTGCTGCATGGCGTCGCGCCGCAGATCAATGTAGCGATACTTGAGGCGCAGCTCTTCGTTGGCCAGAACAGTGTCGCCCGGCAGGAACTGAGGCTGCTTCGACTCGTTCAGGATGCACAACTCTTCCGCCACCAGTTCAACCTCGCCGCTGGGAATGTTTTTATTGATGGTATTGGAGGCGCGCAGCTTCACTGTGCCAATTACGGCAATCACGTATTCATTGCGCAGTTGGCTGGCTTTTTCGTGCAGCGCGGGATTGTTCTCCTTGTTACATACAACCTGGGTAACTCCCGTACGGTCGCGCACGTCGACAAAGATCAGGTTCCCCAGATCGCGGCGGCGATTCACCCAGCCCATGAGCACGGCTTTCTTGCCGGCATCCGAAGCGCGCAGCGCGCCGCACATGTGGGTTCGTCGCAGATCGCCTAAGAAATCGAGCAAGTTGTTCCTTTCAGTGGGAAATACAGCTCAAAGCCGAATCAGGGATTATAAATGGTTGAGGGTCACGAATTGAGCAGGAGCCCGCCGGTCGCATCTTGCGCCGTTAGACTCTGAATCGAAGGAACGTCGGACGCTTGTTTTGGGCGGAGCAGACTGATGCCGCTCCGCCCCCGCTTTCCCACGGAATCAAGACCCGAGGCCTCACTTTGTCTTGGTGGTCTTCCCGTCCATCACGGTGATCCAGTTGCCGTCTTGCGAGACTTCATACTTGAAGGTATAGGACGTCGGGGACAGAATTTTCATCGTGTAACGCCCGTGCACGACGTTCCCGTTCATCATATTTTCGTCAGTCCAGGCCCAGGTGTCACCGTCCACCGTACCTGTGGCCGCTTCCGCTTCGCCCATACTGTTGAACTCATGGTAGGTGTATTTCTTCTGGTCGGCGTTATAGCCCATTACGGCAAGTCCGGTGCCCGTACCCAGTGGCATTTTCATGTTGGAGTGTATGACCATGAAAAAACCGCCGTCCATCCATTTGTCGTGCGAAGTGCCGGTAAACTTGCCGCCGGGGCCCATCGGACCTGGCTTCATGTCCCCGTCTGTGGCCCATGTGCCCACGAAATAGTCCAATTTCTTGTGTTCGGGGCCCGGCTTCGGCATTTGCATCTGGGCCCTGGCCGCGGCTGTGAAAGCAAACAGCAGAGTCAGGAATACGATGATTATTGATGGTCGTTTCATGCGCACATCCTCCGTATATCGAGTGCTTTTTGAGAATCCTCGGTAAACCATGACGATGATCAGTAAGTTCGAAAAATACTAGGCCCGCTCCCGATGCAAGTCAACGTGCGATCAGCGGCCTACTGCGCCGCGGTGGCCTGCTGAAACTTGAGACGCCACTGCTCGCCCTGCTTTACCCAAATGTCGGTGATGTGTTGATAGCGAGGCACTGGGTCTTCACCTAACCTCATACGCACGATGCAATCGTAGGTCACGATCGCCGCGGAATCGTTGATCGGCAATACATGGACATCGTAGGGGCTGTATTCCTGGACATCTGCCATGTGCACGCCTTCCAGCACATCGTTCTTGGCATACACCTTGCCATCGATCGCCACTTCAAGAAAATCGTCGGTGAGGGTGGTTTTGAAGAATTCGGCGTCTTTCTTTTTCCACGCTGCCGGTACTGCTTTGGTATTGGCGATAAGAGTCTGCTCCAGTGGAGTCAAATTTTTGCGGTTCGTCAGCGGCAAAGTGTCCATGGACGATGTTGCATTGTTGGCTCCGGCATTTTGTTGCGCGGGCGCCGGGAAGATCGCAGCTGAACACAGAACGAGAACAGCGAAGCAACGGTTCATTCAGACTCCTACTTGCTAGATTGAATCTTGCGCGCCAGTTCCGCGCGCGGGACGGAAATCTGCTCTCCGGTTTCCATTTTCTTAAGCGCGAAAGCGCCCGCCTTGACTTCATTCCCGCCCACAATCAGAGCGAAGCGTGCTCCCATTTTGCTGGCGGTCTCCAGCGACTTCTTCAGACGAAAGCTCTCGTCGCCCAATTCCGCTACCACATCATGACGCCGCAGCTCGTGCGCGATTTTCGCAGCCTCCCGATCCATTCCCGGACCAAAAGGGGCGATATAAACATCAGGCTTTCGCGCCACCGCTTCCGCCGATTCCTTCAGCGCGAGCACCAGGCGATCCTCGCCGATGGCGAATCCGATCCCAGGTGCACTGGGCCCTCCCAAGGCCTCAGAAAGCCCGTCATAACGGCCGCCGCCGAGAATAGCGTTCTGCGCGCCCAGCGCTCCGTGAGTGAATTCGAATGCAGTTCGGGTGTAATAGTCCAGGCCGCGGACAAGACGATCATTCAGCGTGAAGGGCACTTCCACTGCCTTCAGGATTTCCTGCACTTCCTGAAAATGCTTGCGGCAACCTTCGTCGCGAAACTGGCTGATGCGCGGCAGGTTCTCGATGATGGGCTGGTCCTCCGGCACTTTGCAATCAAACACACGCAAGGGATTCGTGACTGCCCGACGCTGGCAGTCGCCACACATTTTGTCCACTACCGGCGCCAGCGCCTTTCGCAAGGCTTCGTTGTAAACCGCGCGATCATTGGGACATCCGACCGAGTTCAACTCTAAAGTCCAATCATTGATGCCGAGCCGGTTGAGAAACGTCGCCAGCATTTCCAGCATCTCCGCATCGCGTGCCGGAGACTCGCTGCCGGCGCTCGATGGGCCGATAGTCTCCGCGCCAATCTGATAAAACTGCCGGTACCGCCCTTTTTGGGGACGCTCGCGCCGGAACTGTGGCCCAATGTAGTAGAGCTTGTTAAGTCCGCGATTCCAAAGTTTGTGCTCAACGTAGGCCCGCACCACTCCCGCGGTATTTTCCGGCCGCAGAGTGAGCGACTGCCCTTTCTCGCTTTGCCCACGCCCGCGGTCCTCCCATGTGTACATCTCCTTCGAAACGATGTCGGTCTCTTCGCCCACGGACCGGGCAAACAACTGCGTTTCCTCGAAGATGGGAGTGCGGATCTCCTGAAAATTGTATGCGTGGAAGACATCACGCACGGCCGCCTCCACAAAATTCCACAACGCCGTATCCGGCGGAAGCAGATCGCGCGTGCCTCGGATAGCTTTGATCATTATGTCTTGGCCAGGAGCAGTCAGCACTCAGCCCAGGAAGCGTCGGCGTGGTCTCTCAGCGAACTGCACTACTTTCCATTGGCTGAATGCTGACTGCTGAACGCTAAACTATGTTCTGACTGCTATTTCCTCTCCCGCAAATACGATTCTTTGTATCCCAAATAGTTGTTGGCATAGCGCTGGATGCTTTCCCGATCCTTATCCTCCAATTTGCGACGAAACTTCCCCGGAGATCCCATCCACAGCGATCCCGGCTCAACTACCGTTTGCTCCGGAATCAGTGTTCCTGCCGCAATGATCGAACCCGCTCCGATGCGAGCTCCATTCAAAATAATCGCTCCCATACCGATGAGACATCGGTCTTCCACGATGCATCCATGCAGCGTGACCGAATGCCCAACGGTCACGTACTCACCTACGAACACACCATACTTTTCTTTCATTCCGTGTAGCACGCTGCAATCCTGCACGTTGGAATGTGCGCCTACGCGGATCGAATGCACATCGCCGCGCAGCACCGCGTTCATCCACACACTGGCGTTTTCACCGAGAACCACGTCCCCAATGAGCTGCGCCGACTCGTCCACATAGCAAGACGCGGGAATCGAAGGCGAAATGCCTTTATAAGAACGAATCATTTGCAGGGAAACTGAACATAACACGGGCGCGGTCTGCGCGTAAGAGTCCCGGTGACGACGAAGTGAAGGTCAGTGAGGTCCCAGCAAGAGCCAAGTGCTATCCGACCGCAGCCGGCACTGGCTCTTCTACGCTGGCCTCACGCAGGAAACGCGCAGCTTCTTCGGGAGGCGTCGGATTGATGTAGAAACCGGTGCCCCACTCAAATCCTGCCGTCTTGGTCAACTTGGGCATGAACTCAATGTGCCAGTGATAGTGATCGTTGGTCGGATCTTGCACTGGCGAGGTATGTATGACCAGGTTGTAGGGTGGGTTGTCGAGCACTCGATCGGCCTTGGTAAGCAAAGCCTTCAACGCCTTGGCCAGGTTCTCAAACATGTGCGAGGAAGAGTTTTCAAAGGCCGATTCATGGCGCCTCGGCAGGATCCAGGTCTCGAAGGGGAATCGCGGAGCGTAGGGCGCGATGGTGAGAAAGTCTTCGTTCTCGGCCACCACACGTGTACCAGTTTCGGTCTCCTGACGAATGATGTCGCAGAAAACGCAGCGCTCCTTGTAGATGTAATACTGCTTGGCGCCTTCCAGTTCCTCCACCACGTAGATAGGAAGAATGGGTAACGCAATGAGCTGCGAGTGCGCATGCTCGAGCGAGGCTCCGGCGGCTTCTCCGTGGTTTTTGAAAATCAGGATGTACTTGAAGCGCCGGTCTTTCTTTAGGTCGAGGATGCGATCGCGGAAAGTCCAGAGCACATCTTCAATGCGCTTGGGAGGTAGTGTCGCCAAGCTGGCATTGTGATCCGGAGTCTCAACGATGACCTCGTGAGCGCCGATACCGTTCATTTTGTCGAACATGCCTTCGGCTTGGCGGCTTAAATTCCCCTCGATGCCAAGTGCGGGAAATTTATTGGGAACTACGCGCACTGTCCAGCCAGGAGTGTCGCGTTGCGGCGGAGGTCCGCCATTCGGATTAGGGCGATAAGCCTGAATTTCAGGCGGAGTCTTGTTTTCGTTTCCGTAGCAGAAAGGGCAAAAGCCGCCCTTCAGTTTGACTCCCTCGCGCGCGAAGTCGGTTGGCCGCTTGGCGCGGTCGGTTGAAATGATTACCCACCGGCCTACAATTGGATCTTTTCTAAGTTCGGGCAAGCACTAATTCCTTTCAGCAGACGTTATGCTAAATCGTTATTTTACGACACCTGGAAGGCATTCTGGAACAACTCGAACTGTGGCTGGCGGGAATGACGATCATAGTACACGGTCAGCACATCAAAACGCCACTGGCACGAAGGTGGTAGACGGCGGAGATATTCGCGAGCCACGTAGAGGAGATCTCTTTGCTTTTCCGGGCCAACCGCAGCTTCAGCAGGTTTGACGTCGTGCGTGGTGCGGGTCTTCACTTCGATAAAGCATAGGAATTATTTATGCCAGCCGATGAGGTCGATCTCTCCGTGACGGCGATGCGAACGATAATTGCGGGCCACCATCACGTACCCAAGTCTTCGCAAATAAAAGTAGGCATCTTCCTCGCCACGTCTGCCGGTGCGTTGATGCTCGGGGCCGCTTGCGGCAGCAAGAACCTGTGGGGTAAGAGCATCTAGTAAGCGGATGATGGCGTGGGTGAGGAATCCCGAAGACATGAGTGCACAGTTTCCCATCAAGAAGGAGTTGCGCTAGGCTGTCACGGCGTGGGAGGCGCTGTCTGTGACGGACAGCACATTGCAGAAATGGTCAGCGGTCGCTTAATGGTTTCTTCTGAGCGGCCGACGGTTGCGGTCTGCTGAATTCGCCCTGTCTAAACACCAAGTCGCCGCGCGAGCCGCCGGATCACCGTTGGGCTCGTGAGCTCCCTTAGCGCATCTTTCCCTACCCAACGCGCCGTGGCGTTGCGTGAGCCCGCGAGGCGACGGGCGACCGATACTGCGGCGGTATTGAGAGCGCGATTACGTTTGCCGATTGCGCGCAGGGCCATGTTCCCGGCCTTCTTGACGAAGTTTCGTTCGTCGTCGTCGGCGCGCTCGACGAGAACCAGGCCCTGGACGAACGGTTCGTTGCCTGCGCGCTTGTCATGCACGCTGAGACTCCAAAGCAGCGCAAACGCCGTGCGCTTGACGAATTCGTCTTTGCTACTGCTCCACTGCGTGACTTTGGCCCAGGCGTGGGGCGTGCGGTCGAACAGGTTAAACACATGGTGTCGCAGATGGCCCAGTTGTCGAAGTCCTTACACCAGCGGTCCATCTGCGCCGGCGTTACCTGTGACGGATCAGCGACGAACGAGGCCACCAGGCGCGCCTCGTACACGCCGGTGTCCCAGAGGGCGGCGGCGAGTTCATGATCTCGCCCCAGGAGCCTGCCCAACACCTTCATATCCTTGTACGCAACGCCGAATGCCTTGTCGGAAGGAATGGCATAGCGCGCCATGCCCTCTAGAGTGGACTTGGTGCTATGGCTTTTCAGCCACTTGAGCGCCGACTGAACCTCATCTTCGAGCGATTGCTTGGTTACGTTTCTGGTTTTGGCCATATCGATTGTCGATAATCGTTCGATCCGTCAGTCGCACGCCTCGGATGAGGGCCGAGACTGAGGGCTAGGCTACCCGGCTTTGGGGTTTGAGTCGGATTCGCAGGTACGCGAAGCCTGGGCCAGATCGAGCCTGCCGCGGGGGAACCAAGCGTTAGATTCACTCCACTAGTGCTGCGGCTCCCGATCACGCAACCAATCCAGGAACATCTGTTCTATAGGCTTGTCGTAAGTCATCAGAACATGCCGGACGGTGTGTCCGCTAACAAAATGGCAGACTTCTTCGGCCAAGTTCTTGGCGTGGTCGCCAGCTCGTTCCAGAGATTGAGTCATGAATATGACTTCCAGGCTGGCATGGCGCGTGACATTTTCGGGGTTTTCGATGTGGCGAAGAAAAATCAAATTGCGCAAGCGGTCGACTTCGGCGTCGGCTCGCAGCACGTCAACAGCTTTTTTGAGGTCCCTGGTTGAGAAAGCAGTCCCAGCATCGCTAAGCATTTTCTCCAGCACAGTCGCCATCCGCGTCAGATCACGAGTGTCCTGCGGATCGAGACGGCCGCCGGCTGCCTGGGCACTGCTGGCAAAGCTGAGCAGAAGGTCCCCGACGCGCTCCAGGCTGATCATGAACTTCATGCAGGCCAGCAACTCGCGCGCTTCGGACTCGGTAACATGGGCGATCATCAGGGTAACGCCGGCGTCAATTTCTCTGTCGAGGCAGTCCAGTTCTCTTTCACGCTCGCGGAGAGTATTGAGCAGCGGCGAAGAAGCGGTCGCGATGCCCTCGGCGGCGGTTGCAGCAGCGTTCTGGGCCACATGGAAGGCCTCAATGGTGCGGCTGACAAGGTGAGAATAGGAACGCTCTGGTGGGGAACTTTTTGCGACGGTACTCATACGGCGACTCCTCCGCGGACTTACGTGCGGCGTTATCTCTTGGTGATTACGCCGCCACTTTTTGGTCATGGTCATGCCGGAAGGATAAGGCGTTTGCGTGCCGGTTTGGTTAAAAGCTCGTGAATTGTGGATTTCTGGGTAAATAGGGTGCGGGGTCTTAAGGACAAATCGGAAAGTTTCGGGCGCTCTGGACGCCTTCCGAAGTCAGCTATTTGATCTGGATCACCAGGCTCCCTGCCTTGTCTAAGAAGAAAGGCAGGCCCGGGGGGACTACTGTGGTCGCACTGTACTCGGTAATGACTGCTGGAAGGCGTCCAGA
>Ga0207684_10000386_pt1 | contig 59333 bp, 57 predicted proteins | sample KBSK5501metaG_FD_184342 | JGI IMG/M metagenome (GOLD analysis project Ga0207684, IMG submission 184342) | Corn, switchgrass and miscanthus rhizosphere microbial communities from Kellogg Biological Station, Michigan, USA - KBS K5-50-1 metaG... | ecosystem: Host-associated > Plants > Roots >... | reverse complement strand
CGCGCCTGCCAGCATGCTACGGTCCCTATTCCCTTTCGAGTCCAGGTAAGCTGGCTGTTCCGAGACACCTCCTCTCCCGTGTCTCCTTGCCTAAGGCAAGTTTACGGTTATCCGTTCCACGGCGCACAGACTTCCTCCCAGTAGTCGTGGCGGGCGGGACCGGCGGATGAAGTGTCCACGCCCGCCTCGAAGCGGGTCAGACTCGAATACACGCCGGTCGTGGGATCACGCGCCAGCATGCGTCGCCTGACGCCCGCCACCGCGCCAAGGGCGCCTTCAGCGGGGAGCCATTCCGCCATCGGCCGGTGAAACTCATACTCCGGCTTCGCCATCTCGCGCCTGCCTGTTCCATCGCGCGCTCTTGCAGCTCGCTCGAACGATCACATACGCATGATACCCGATGTCCCTGGACGGAAAGACGGCGAGCGCATTCTCATCGCTACAGTGGAGCGCCTTCCCGCGGCGACGCCCGGCTGGTACTTTCGTCGGCTTGACGCCTCATCAGGGCGGGGTCTATACTACTTCGAGCACGCGTGATTCGTAGTGCTTACTGACGGGGTGTAGCGCAGCTGGCAGCGCGCATGGTTTGGGACCATGAGGTCGCCGGTTCAAATCCGGCCACCCCGACCGGGCGCGGCCAGCGCCAGGAGCGTAACGCCGCTCATACGCAGGCGTTTCCTCCGCCCTTTCCTTGGTTCCCTGTCCTGTCGTTCCCTTACCGCGCCCCGTCGTGGGACGCGCGAGTTCAGCATCCTTCCAGGTGATGCGCCTGCCCTCGAATGAGGGCCAATCCTGGCGCAGGCCATGAAGAGGAGAGCACAGTTCGTATGGACGCTGGTTCAAGTAGTCGTCTCGCCACCGAATCACAACCTCCGGCGGCCGGCTTGCCAGTGTATGTGACGCCTCGCGCCTGAGGCCCTCTGAAGCAGGGCCTTCCTCTCAGGCCCGGCGTCGCGTGCGCCGGAAGCCAGACTCGCCTGAGGGGAGGGCTTTCCTATGCAGCGGAACATCCCCGCCACACCCCCATTCGCCGCCCGCGCCCGGCTTGCTCGTGAGCTGTTCGCGCGTCGCATCATGCACCCCTCGTTCGACCGCACGCTCGACGGCCTGCGCAAGCTCGGCGCCTGGCGCAAGGGTCCGCGCGCGCGCCCGCTAATGTTTCTCGCCTTCCTCGGTCCAGGATTAATCGCCGCCAACGCGGGCAACGACGCCGGCGCTGTCGCCACCTGGTCCTCCGTTGGCGCGCAGTACGGCTATGCGCTCCTCTGGGTGCTCGTCATCATCACCATCAGCCTCTCGGTCATCCAGGAGATGTGCGCGCGCATGGGCGCCGCGACCGGCAAGGGCCTCTCCGATCTCATCCGCGAGCGTTTCGGCGTGCGTGGCGCGGCCTTCGCCATGTTGACACTGCTATTCGCTAATATCCTCATCACTATCTCCGAGTTCGCCGGTATCGCCGCCGCCGGTGAGTTGTTCGGCGTCCCCAAATACATTACTGTCCCGCTGGCCGCGGTTGGCATCTGGCTCGTCATCACACGTGGATCGTATGATCGTGTCGAAAAAGTCTTCCTCGTGATGTCCTTCGCCTTCTTCACCTATCCTATCGCCGCGATTCTCGCGCATCCGAACTGGCATGATGTGGCGCTCGGCTTCGTCCCCACCGTTCAACTCAAGAGCACATACCTGCTCCTGCTGATCGGCACGGTTGGCACCACGATCACGCCCTACATGCAGCTCTTCATCCAGTCCAGCGTCGCCGAGAAGGGTGTTACGATGGAGCACTACAAGCCCGAGCGCAACGAGACCTACCTCGGCTCGATCTTTGCCGCGATTGTCGTCGGCTCTATTGTCATCGCCACCGCCGCGACCATCTTCGCGGGCAGCGGCGGCAGGGGCGTCACGATCACGAGCGCGCAGCAGGCCGCGCAGGCGCTCGTCCCCTTCCTGGGCAAGTACGCCGAGGCGCTCTTTGGTATCGGGCTGCTGGGAGCGTCGCTGCTGGCGGCGGCGGTCCTCCCGCTGGCGACGGCCTACGCGGTCTGCGAGACGTTTGGCTTCGAGCGCGGCGTCAACCACTCGTTCCGCGAGGCGCCTGTCTTTCAGGGACTCTTCACCGGCATGCTGGCTCTGGGCGCGCTGGTCGCGCTGATTCCTGGCCTGCCACTGATCCAACTCATCATTCTCGCGCAGGTCATCAACGGCATCCTTCTGCCGATTCTGCTCATCTTCATCTTGCGGCTCATTAACGACCGCCGCATCATGGGCCAATACACCAACACACGGCTCCAGAACATCATCGCCTGGGCGACGGCCGCGACGCTGATCGCGCTGACGGCGCTGATGCTCGCCAGCGTGATCCTGCCGCTCTTCGGCGTGCCCTTCTTACAGTAGCCTCTCAACCACGAAGGAGCGTTCGCTTATGACCGCGCTCACCGAGTTCCTTGGCAAGCCGATCCGTGATCCCGACGGCGAGGCGGTGGCCAGCCTGCACGATCTCGTCGTCCGCATCGACTCCGACGGCGCGACGACAGGCGCCGACGACAAGACCGAAGCCTTCCCGCCAGTGATCGGGCTGGTCGCGCGGGTGAAGAGCCCGTCCGGTCCGCGCGATGTCTTTATTCCGTGGGAGCATGTCACCGAGTTGAATAAGAAAGGCGCGCAACTCTCCTCGCCGGTGATGAACCTGTTGCGCTTCACGCGGCGTGAGGGAGAGATCGTGCTTCGCGAGGGCATCTTCGACAAACAGTTGGTGGATGTCGAGGGGCGGCGCATCGTGCGCGTCAACGACCTCGACCTGGCGCGCCAGCCCGACGGCTCGTGGGTGCTGGTGGGAGTGGACATCAGTCCAGGGGCGTTGCTCCGGCGTGTGGGCATGATGCGCCTGAGCAAGCGCATCGGCAAGCCCTCGCTCATCAACTGGGCGCAGGTGATTCCCGTCGCGGACAAGCGCGCCGACGAGGGAGAGGCGTTACGCCTACGCATCCCGCGCGAGAAGCTGGCGCTGGTCCCGCCAGCGGACCTCGCGCGCATGGTCGAGCAACTGACGCCGCAGCAGGGCGCCGATCTGCTTACCGATCTGGACGAGGCGCAGGTGGCGGACACGATGGAGGAGCTGGAGGACGAGCAGCAGGGGCAGCTCCTGCGCGCGATGGACCCGGAGCGCGCGGCGGACGTGCTGGAGGAGATGGAGCCGGACGAGGCGACCGATGCGCTGCAGAGCGTGAGCGATGAGGAGGCGGCGGACCTCTTGAAGCGCATGAGCAAGGAAGACGCCGACGAGGTGCAGGAGCTGCTCGGCTATCCCGAAGACAGCGCGGGCGGCCTGATGACGACCTACTACGTGGCGATCCCCGACTGGGCGACCGCTGGCGAGGTGCGTGTGGCGCTGCGCAACCAGGCGCGCGCCGCCGCCGCGGACGAGGATGATCCTCTGCCTGACGCGCTCTCGGAGATCTATGTCGTCGCCGATGGCAAGCCCGCGCGCCCCAAGACGCCGAGCCGCCCAAATGGAGGCAGGCCCCACAACGGGGCGCGGTCGCAGCCTGCGGGTTCTGGCGCGGGTGAGCATGAGGGACGGACGGTCTCGGTCTGGTCCGAGGGGCGGCTGGTTGGCGTGGTGACATTGCGCGACCTGCTGCTGGCTGACCAGAACACGCCCATCGCGGCGATCATGACAAAGCCCCGGCGTGTGGGACATCCACTCGACAACCAGCACGACGCAGCGCGTATCATCGCCGAGGACGACCTGTTGGCGCTGCCGATCGTGGACGAGCAGGGCGGCTTACTGGGCGTGGTTTCGGTAGACGACGCGATTGACGTGATCCTGCCGCCAGCCTGGAAGAAGCGCATCCCCCGCGTCTACCACTGAGGAGTTCATGCGGCGGCGCTTCGTCGCGGAAGGATACCAAGCCATGCCATCGAGCAGGAATACGTACGACGAGTTTGCCTCGCAATACGCTCACATGATGGCTGCGCAGGAGGAGGCTGGGGCGCCGCCTGGCTCAAACATGTTCCGATTTCTGGAGATCGTTGGGGAGGTCTCCGGCCTGACTGTGTTGGACGCAGGATGCGGCGAAGGCTACCTTTCTCGCATCCTTGCGCATCGCGGCGCCCATGTGATGGGCATAGACATCTCGCCGCGGCTGATCGAGATCGCCCGCAGCAAAGACCCCACAGGCGCCATCACCTATCAGGTGGCCGATCTCAGCGGGCCACTTCCTGCCTATCAAGCTCACTTCGATCTGATCGCGAGCTATTTTGTGCTCAATGATGTCCATGATTACCGTGGCTTCCTCACCACCCTGGGATCGGCGCTCAAGCCTGCGGGTCGCCTAGTGATTTTCATGAACAATCCGTATTCTCTGGTGGTACGCAGTCATGTCACCGAGTACTTCGCCGCTTCCGGCCAGGTGTTTCCCTATCGGGGCCTGACGGAGGAAGGAGTCAAGGTCTACTTTTGGCACCGGACCATGGAAGACTATCTGTCCGCAAGTTTTGAAGCGGGGTTTCAGTTGCAGCGCCTGGTGGATGCGCCTACTCCAGAGGGCAGCTTCAGGCGCTGGAGTGACATGTTGATCCCAGAGGGCTACCACTTCCCATTTTTCACGATCTTGAGCCTCGTAAAAGCGTAGTAGTCAGTCAAGAATACCGTCTACTACGGGCTGAAGCGCAGTGATGTCAGTGTCGCCTGCGCAGTCTGGTCCGCGCTGGGCACGGCGCTGATCGCGGTGACTGGCGTGTAGTGGTTCAACGAGCCAGTGACCGCGCTCAAGATCATCTTGCTCGTCGCCATTATCGCCATCATCACCTGCGGCGTGGGACTCTATCTCTCCGCGGCGTCCACTGAACGCAAGCTTGTGCGCGCCACTGACTATCGCTGCCCTGTTCGCTGCTGGGCCATCCCTGTAAAGTGGGCCGAACTGCCACTGCTGCGATCTCGGTAGGGTTCCCTCTCTATATGGAGAGAGACAAGCTATCACCGTTGACCGAGCCGGTAGAGTCTGAAGCCAACCAACACGATCCAGACCGTGGTGAGCACAGATGCGATGATGATGGCGCTACTCAAAGCACTGACAAAAAAAGGGCCCACGACCGAAACGATCCCCAGGACGCCGGTGGCCACGCCCACATAGGCTGTGCTCTTCCCGAAGATTCCTTTGCGCATGACAAGCCCGATCAGGAGAATCCCCACCGAGAGGATCAGGATGCTGTAGACTGCTTCCACGCTGGATTCGAGGATGGCAGACGCATAATTGGCGCCCGCGATGTCGGCAGCGCGCTGGGCGTCGGTGGTGGCGGCGGCGTAGTGACCGCTCAGCGTGATGAGCGCGGCATAATTGGTCCAGGTCACGGCCAGGTCTAAGACAACGAAAAAGCCCACGCAGGCGGTCGCGAGCAGCATGGCGTTTCTGTTGACGCTTTTCAACGCGAGGTAGAGGGCCAACGCGACCGGGATGAAGAGCAGGTCGGTGAGGACGGAGAGGCCAAGGATCGCCCACCACACTTCCGACTTCCCCACGAGATACTGGAGCCGCGCCTCGCCCCCACTCGGCGGCGCTCCCACATACACGTACAAGGGAATGGTGATGACATACGCGATGCCTAAGAGGAGCGCGGAGATCCCGCCCACTCGGTACAGCCATCGCCCCTCAGGGTCAACTGTATGAGCCATCATCTTCTCTGCGTTCATGGACTCGTCTCCTTTAAGAGCGTGTAACTTCGCGAGTAACTGACCGAGGGCGTTTCGCAAACTGGTTTTCCTCGGCTACAGAGCCATTCCCTCGTCGAATCGCGTGTCTCTATCGGCGCTTCATATTGTTGCAGACGCCTCTACTATGAGGGCCACAGCAGCCGCAGAGACGCACAACAAGGAAGAAATCGGAAATTACGATACGCCCTCTCTCCACTTCCCCACGTCCACGCCCCTGATAAGCAGCCAAAGGCCCAGTGACAACACAGCCAGCGCGTTCGGTACCAGCAGGAGGGAGGACGCGTATGCCGGCGCGAGGACAAACACGACGTTTCTGATCACGAATCCGAGACCACCGAGAATCCAAAGACCCCCCAGGACCCTCGGCAGGTAACCCGAGCGCGCCATCAAATACCCCAGTAGGATGGAAGCGACGCCAAAGACGGTGAAGAGGTCGAAGGCAATTGTATATATGTTGAGCGACAGCAGCGCGAGCGAATTCAGTTGATCCGGCGAGAAGCTCGTCAGATACCCCTCCCCACCCAAGATCAGCGATGGGGCGAAATAGAACAGCTCGCCGAAGGCGAACGTGGCCGTACCCATGAGCCGAAACAGCACCGCGAGGAGGGCCAGATTGGCGTGGACCGGTCGCAGCAAGACGTAGAGGAGCAGCGTCAACGTCACATCGCAGCCGACCTCTATGAGATAGGCGACGAAGCCCAGACGAAAGAGCAGGTCATGGGCGAGCAGGTTGTGCGCAGTCGCGGTCGCGTCGCCGGGCACGATGAGTTGCGCTGGCGCGTAAGCCTCCCCAAAGCCACCCGCCACAAGCGTGACGAGGAAGAGAACTCCGGCAATTCTGGCGTACGTCTGTACCGATTCGGCTCGCGGGGTGGCGCTCTCTCGAAGTTGGTTCGCGGTCATTGTGGAACTCCTTCCTGTTCGCTCGCACGACGGTAGGCTGGTGGGAGCCCGTGCGACGTGCGCCTCGTCATCCTCGTCGACCGAAGCGCCGACGAGTCTCAATGGGTGACCAGGTTACGAAACGCCCTCTACACTACCGTCCAACTCCCGCCGACTGAAGCCAAAAAGGTCCGCAGCCGATGCGCTCATCTGGCGACGGCGGTCGCGTTCTGCCTCGCCTTCGAGTATGGCCGGTAGCTATCGCAGAAGTGTGGCCGGAATGTGGTATTCGCGCGACGGCGCTACGACACGCCGCAACACTTTCGTCACAATCCTTGCTGCGTGGCGTCGCGCTATTCAGTGGCGCGCTCGCGTGATAGGTACGGCGCTACTCGGCGGAACGGAAGCCTTTCGTGTCGAAGTGTTCGACCGTGTAGCGAATGAGAGCGAGTAAGGCGGCCATGTCGTCCTGGGGCGTCTCCCCGTCCTCATGGCGCGCCGCCCAGGAACGCGCAATGAAGCCTGCCCACTGGTGGCCAAGCGTCTGTTGCGCCCAACGTGTGGCAGACGGCTTGGAGGCGACGGCCCCGGTTTCCAGCGTGTAGAGCAGCCGGCAGAGCGTGGCGATCACGAACGCAAAGTAGGGCCGTGGACGCGCCCAGTCCAGCCAGCTCGGATCATGCTCCGCCTGATCGAGCCAGGTACGGGCGATGATCGCCCCTTCGCGGCGTATCTCATCGGGGTCCACTGGATCGAGGAGTTGGTATGGCTCTGGCCCAGCGATCACCACGCCATGCTCGCGCAGCGTGTAGCGCTGGACGCTCCAGCCCGGCTCTAGCGGCTCGACGAAGAAAGGGCGGTCCCGCTCGACCTGCGGATAGCGGGCGTTGATTGGAGCGGGGGCGCGCAGGTCGCTCTGCGGTACGTAGACGGCTTCAAGTCGCCTCGCCCAGGGCGAGGGGCTGGAGCCGAATTGAGTATGTAGCTCGCGGAGCGCTGCGATGAGGTCATCTGGCAGCGCATCATCGGTAACGACGATGATGTCCAGGTCGCTCTCGGCTGGATCGAATTCGCCGACTGCCAGCGACCCGACCATATATACTCCGCGCAAGTGCGGCCCAAGAATCGCCCGAACGCTGGCGAGAAACTCGCGTAGCGCCTCGTTGACCGCTGGATATGGCGTCGGCAGGAGTGGATCGCCCATCGTGTTCTCCGAATGCGCTAGAAACCAACGCCACGCGCGCACAACGCCCGTGAACGCTACACAATATCCTGACTACCTATCCCGATAAACGCACGGCTGTGGTGAACCTGCGCAGGCAGGTTTTGTAGCGGCGCATCTCCAGGCGCGACTTCAGTCGCCAGCCAGTCGGGCGTGATATTTCGCACCCCTACTTACAGATAGATATTGGGGGCATGGTTCCCCCTTTTCTCTCCACGAAGGGGGGCAAGGGGTTAGGTCCGCGCCAGGCGCAGGCGCACGATAGCCTCGTGGCCGCCGAGCTTCGCGCTGGGAATGTTCTCGACGTACCAGTCGCCGTCGAGGGTCCCGTCGGCGTCCGGCAGCAGCGTCGGCGCGACCCGCAGCGCCACGGCCAGTGTCTCATCTTTGATATACTCAGCGAAGCGCTCGATCACTCGCGCCATCTCATCGTCGGTCCACACCTCCAGCGCAATGGTATCCTCGATGGCAAGGCGCGCTCGCTTGCGCGCGTCCTGGATCAGGTGCGTCAAGTCGCGCACCGCGCCCTCCGCCAGCAACTCCGGCGTCAGCGTCGTATCCAGCAGCGCCACGTAACCACGATCTTCCGCCGCGACGAACCCCTCACGCGCGCTCGCCTCCACGTCCAAATCCTCGAAGGTCAGCGTCACAGGCTGCCCCTCGACGGTCAGGGTCAATTTGCTGTCCTCTAGCAGCGCGCGGGCGTGCGCCTGCATGTCGCCGGAGCGCAGCGTCGCCAGCGTCTTGGGCAGGAGCTTACCTAGCTTCGGGCCAAGCGCCGCCATCTTCGGCTGCACCGTGAAGACCAGCATGTCGCTGCCCTCGGCGACGAACTCCAGCCGCTTGACGTTCAGCTCTTCGAGGACCTGCGCCCCCAGCCGTTCCAGCGCCTCGCGCTCGGCTTCCGCCCCAACGCGGACGTAGAGTGTCGCCAGTGGCTGGCGCACGCGGATCTGCGCCTTCTCGCGCGCCGCGCGCCCCAGGTTGACAATGCGCATCACCAGCGCCGTCTCGTCGCGCAGTTGCGGCGAGATCAGCGCCACGTTGGCGACCGGCCAGTCGCACAGATGCACGCTCTCCGACGCCTTGGTGTCCACCGAGCGCACGAGGTTCTGGTAGAGCGCCTCGGCCAGGAAGGGCGTGATCGGCGCGAGCAGCTTCGTCGTCGCCACCAGGCATTCGTAGAGCGTCAGGTACGCGGCGACCTTGTCGGCGTCCTCTTCGGCCTTCCAGAAGCGGCGGCGGCTGCGGCGCACGTACCAGTTCGAGAGGTCCTCGATATACGCGCCCAGCGCCACACACGCCGTCTGCGCGTCGTAGTCGGCAAGCGCCGCTGTCACGCGCTGGCTCGTCTCCTGTAGCTCCGAGAGCGCCCAGCGGTCCAGGTCGCTGCGCATAGATGGCGCGAGCGCGTGGCTGGTTGGATCGAATGCGTCGATGTTGGCGTAGGTGACGAAGAACGAGTAGACGTTCCAGAGCTTGTCGAGCGGCGCACGCGCCTGCATCCACAGGTCCGAAAGGCGCGGCGGCTGCCCCTGCCCGCGCATCGCGGCGGCCTGCTCGTGCGTCGGGATGCTGGGGAAGCGCAGGTTCTGCTCCGGCGCGTGGTTCATGTAGAGCCAGCGCATCGTGTCCGCGCCGACGATCTCCGCGGCCTCGTCGAAGGGGATGCTGTTGCCCTTGCTCTTGTGCATCTCCTCGCCGTTCTGGTCCAACAGCGTGGCGTAGCCCAGCGCCGTCTTGAAGGGCGGCGTGTTCTCCAGCGCGGCGGACATCACCAGCAGCGAGTAGAACCAGTTGCGGAACTGGCCCGGAAAGCTCTCGGTGATGAAGTCGGCGGGGAACCACTGCCGCCAGTATTTCCGGTCGGTGTGATAGTGTAGCGTCGAGAACGGGACGATACCGGCGTCGAGCCAGGGATTGCCCACGTCGGCGATGCGGCTGAGTGTCGCGTCGCAGGTCGCGCACTTGATTTTGACCGCGTCCACCCAGGGGCGGTGCGGCGAGTGCCCCTCGAACTCTTCCCATCCAGAGACTGCGCGCGCGCGCAACTCCTCCTTGCTGCCGATCACCTCGAAGGTTCCACACGACTCACACGGGTAGATCGGCAGCGTGAGGCCGTAATAGCGCTTCTTGGAGACCATCCAGTCCTCCATGTTGCGCAGCCAGTCCAGCTCGCGGTCGAGGCCGAAGCCCGGGATCCAGCGGATCTGCTCGTTGATGGCGATCAGGCGCTTGCGCAGGTTGTCGCGGGGGTCATCCAGTGCGCCCATCGCGATGAACCACTCGTCCACCAAGCGAAAGATAAGCTCGGTCTTGCAGCGCCAGCAGTGCGGGTAGACATGCTCGTAGGATTCCGTCTGGTAGAAGTAGCCCTTCTCCTTCAGGCTCTCGAAGATCGGCCGCGCGATGTCGGCGACGCGCTGCCCGGTGAGCCAGTCGTAGCCTTCGACGTAAAAGCCGCTCTCGTCCACCGGCGCGAGGACCGGCATGCCAGGATGCTCTTTCGCCAGCGCGAAGTCCTCGCGGCCACTCCCCGGCGCGATGTGGACGATGCCCGTGCCCTCCTCGGCGCTGACCTCATCCCACGCGATGATTTCATGCGCGGCGCCCGTGCGCTTCCACGCGGTCAACTCGTCGAAAGGGCCAGTGTAGCGCCAGCCGACCATCTCGCTGCCCTGCAGGGTTCCGACCACTGCCGCCTCGCCGTGCTCGCGCCCGCGCAGCTTCTTGAGCTTGGGAACCACATCGTTGGAGAGGTAGTAGATCGCGCCGTCCTGCTCGACGCGCGCATAGGTGAGATCAGGGTTGACGGCGCAGGCGACGTTGGCGGGCAGCGTCCAGGGCGTCGTCGTCCAGACCAGCAGATACTCGTTAGGCCGGTCCACGAGCGGCAGGCGCACATAGACGCTGACATGCTGGACACGCCAGCGCCCCTCGTTGATCTCCATGTCGGAGATGCCGGCGCCACAGCGCGGGCACCATGGCATCACATCGTGGCCGCGATAGATCCAGCCACGCTCCCAGCAGGTCTTGAGGAAGCCCCAGATCGTGTAGTTGTTCTGATCGGAGAGCGTGTAGTACGAGTTCGACCAGTCCATCCACTCCCCCAGGCGGATCGACTGCTGGGTGATGCGGTCGGCGAAGCGCAGCACACGCTCCATGCACTTCTCGACGAAGCGCGCGACGCCGTACGTCTCGATCTCGCGCTTGGAGTTGAAGCCCAGCTCCTTCTCGGTCTCGACCTCGACCCACAGCCCCTGGCAGTCGAAGCCGTTCTGATAGCGCTGCTTGTACCCGCGCATCGTGTTGAAGCGCTGGAAGAGGTCCTTATATGTGCGGCCCCAGGCGTGATGCACGCCCATCGGGTTGTTGGCGGTGATCGGCCCATCCACGAATGACCAGCGCTTGCGCGACTTCTCGTTGCGCAGCCGGTACTTGGTCAGGATGTCGCGCTCATCCCACCAACGCTGGATCTCGCCCTCCAGCAGCGGATAGTCCACGCGCGTCGGCGCAGTCGCTGGCTGGAAGAGCTGTCGTCGCGCGCTCACGCCGTTGGGGGCGCCGTTCGTGTTGCCCGACGCCTTCCTCTGCGCGGATGATTTCTTCTGGGTCGTCTCGGCCATCTGATCTATTCCTTCTCTACCAGCGCGATCTCCATGCGCTTGTTGATCTTGCCCTTGTTCTCGGTCTTGAGGATGCGTATGGCGCCGACCTCGCCGGTATGCGCGACGTGCGTGCCACCATCTGCCTGCAAATCCAGTCCAATAATCTCGACAATGCGAATGGTCTCGATCTCCGGCGGCAACAGGTTCACCTTGGTGCGAATCAGGTCGGGAATGGCGAACGCCTCGTCGCGCGGCAGAAAGCGCACGCGCACGGGATAATCTTTCGCCAGTTCCTCGTTCACCCTCCGCTCGATCTCCGGCGCCATCTCGGCCTTGAAGCCCTCCAGGGCGAAGTCCATGCGCGCGTGGTCAAGGTACATCTGCCCGCCCGTCACCTGCGCGCCATAGTCACGGAAGATCACCGCCGTCAGCGAGTGCAGCGCGGTATGCGTGCGCATCATCTGGTAGCGGAGATCCCAGTCCAGCGCGCCGTGGACCTCCGCGCCCACCTGCGGCGCCGTCCGCTCACCCAGGTCTAGATCGTGCCAGATCACGTCGCCGCTCTTGCGCAGCGCCACGACAGAGTAGGAGTGTTCGTCAATCGTCATCGCCCCGCGATCCGCCAACTGCCCGCCACCTCCGGGGAAGAAGGTCGTCCGGTCCAGCGCGAGTGCGGATCCTTCTACCGCGACCACGCGCCCAGCGAAGTCGCGCAGGTAGCTATCGCTTTGGTACATCATGACCGTCGGCGCCTGGTTCGCCTCGCTCATTGCTTCCTCCGTACCTTCTGCCATTGCCGTCTCCACGCGCTAAAAATAGCCAATAAAAAACTCTCGCCCTCCACATTGGGGCGAGAGTTGCTTCCCGCGGTACCACCCAGATTGACCACCGCGCGCGCTGGTACGTCCAGATGATGACACAGGACTCACACAGGACGTGGCGATCCACTCGTTTTCGGACACACCGAGGATGTCCGCCCACATGGTAACGGGTGGGAGACCGGCCACGCCTGCGCCAGCCTAGTTCGGGTTGGGTCGGGTGGCGGCTCAGGAATGATCTTCCGCTGGGAGGGTCCTCCGGTCACACCACCCCCGGAGTCTCTGGGGACGCGCGGCCAGCGTACTCGTTCCGTCTGCGCTGCTGAAAGTATCGAAAGGCGAACCGAGAGATCGGCTCATCCACGGTTCACTATGGCATGGCTTTGGCGCGCTGTCAAGGCGCCATCAGGCTTTTACAGGCGACCGGCTATCGGCGCATCGTACAGGAATCGCAGGCAAGATCATGCAGAGGAGCAAGCAGCGACCACCGGCGTCTGAGCCGTCGGCGGCGGAGGTCCCGGCAGAAGTCCCGGCAGAAGTCGCACCCGCTGTGAAGAGCGCTGGCGCGCGTCCGCGGAAAGCGCCGATCACCGTTCCCGCGCCCGCCGAGGCCACCGCCGATCTCTGCGGCGCGCATCTGCCACCGCAACCAGTAGCTCCGTTGGAGAATCCCCCGCAGGCCGCGGTCTCTCTGCGAACGCTTGCCGCCATGCATCCACAATTACTGGCGGCGTCTGGTGTCCATCCCAGGAATGACACCCCACAGAGTCCCAGCAAGCCGCCTCTCCCGCCTGCGACGTCGCGCGCGCCACGCTCGACGCCCATTCCCGTCGAGGAAACGCCAGATCTTGCGCCTGCTGGCGCCTGGCGTCCTCCCATCGCTCCACAGCCAGCGCCACCCTCCGCTCCCAGGGTCCCACCCCGCCTATCCAGATGGCAGGGGACCAGCGGCGCGCTCGCGCTCCTGCGTGGATGGCTGGTGGCGTCCGCCCAGCCAGATGTCGTCGTGTGGGCGGCCGTTGCGCAAGCCACACTCGCCCTGCTTGGCGCGTTTGCCTTCGCAGGGCTCGCGTTGCGCGGAGATCAGAACGCGCTCTGGGCGCTGGCGTTCACAGCGCTCGTGGGCGCTCCCGCTGGCGTGGCGTATGCGCTGGCTACCCGGCGCACGCTGGCGTTGCCGGGGGCGTTGGCGCTCGTCGTGTCGCAGATTGCCCTCTTCGCCTGGAGCTTCGCGCTGGTCGGCCCACGCCCCGCGCTCCTGCTGCTGGCCCCGGCGCTGATCGTGGTGGCGATCTGGATGGGCGGGCAGGCGCTCGGCGGCATGTTCGTGGCTGGCCTGGGCGCGCTCTATGCTTTTGTCGCGCTCACTTCGGCGCCCACACAGCGGATCGGCGCCACGCTCGCTACCCTCGACCTGATCGCTGTCCTCGTCGGGCTGGCGGTGACCTGCGCGGCCCTCATCGCGGTGGACCGGCGTGTCACGGCAGCGAAATCGCGGGCAAGCGCCTCGCGAACCGAGGCTGATCAACTCACTGCGCTTGCCCAGGCGCAGCGCGCGCAGGTAGAGGAGGAAGGCGCATATCTGACCGCCACGCTGGCCGAGGCGTTGCATGGACGTGGAGTCGTGCGCTTTGCGCTGGAAGGTCCGCTCGCCCGGCTCGCTGAGATGACCTATATCGTCGCCACACGGCTCCTGACGCTACGTCGCGACCGCGATGAGCGTGTACGGCTAGAGGGCGCGCTTGCCCAGGTGATACGCGCGGTGGATGACGCGTCCGTTGGAACCTCGGCGCAATGGCCCCATCAGACCGGCACGCCGGTGGACACGTTGACTGACCGCCTGCGCGCTCCTCAATCAGCCTGGAGCCGGGACTTACGCGAGGATTTCCTGCCGCGTGATTACTTCGCATCGCCAGCAGCGGTGAATCGCCCGGAATCGAACATGCGCTATCTGTTCCCACGCACATCCGACGATTACTTCGGCGTCTGATCGTTCCTCCCAGAACCCGATCGGCGCCGATCCATGGGAAATTTTTCGACCATCGCGACGCCTGCCAACTCGCGCAATCTCCGTGACGTATACTGCTTCGGGCGGCCTCATGGGGTTGCAACCGATCTCGTCTGGCCGGCGCTCTCGCCGCGCCGCTGGTCGCCCTGAGGGTTCTCATCCGCGTTTGACGAGACGCGCGTAGTCATCATGCCGTGGAGGATCGTGTGCAGGACACGTCAATACATTCAGAGCGCGACAGCATACATGAACCGGAGCAGGTGCGGCCAACCATCGGTGGCCAACCACGCAAGCGCGCACGTCCAGCATTCACACCATTCCCCTGGATCACGATCGCGCTCCTGGCGCTGACGCTCGCCGGGTGTAGCCTCGGAGGGACCAATGGCGCTACAACTGGCGGCAGCCGTGTCGGCCAGTCGGCGGCGCCCACCGTCGTCGTTCCGCCCAGCGCCGCGGACCTCCAGCAGACCGTCATCAGCGTCATTCGCACCGTGCAGCCCTCCGTCGTCGAGATCAGCTCGCGCGGCAGTAATGGTGGCGCGGTCGGCTCCGGCGAGATAGTGACGACCGATGGCTACATCGTCACCAACGATCATGTGGTGGACGGTTTCAGCAGTTACAGCGTAACGCTGGCGAACGGCCAGTCGTATGACGCGGCCCTGAAAGGCCAGGCGCCTGACGACGATCTCGCCTTGCTCAAGATCGACGCGAAGAACCTCACACCCATCGCCTTCGCGGAATCGAAGAACGTCCAGGTGGGCCAGTTCGCCATCGCGATTGGCAGCCCGCTGGGCTTGGAGCAGTCGGCGACCTTCGGCATCGTTAGCGCGGTGAACCGCACCGCTACCGAGGGCAGCGACGGCCCGGCGCGCTACCCGCTGACCGGACTGATCCAGACGAGCGCGCCCATCAATCCGGGCAACAGTGGCGGCGCGTTGGTGGACCTGCAGGGGCGGCTGATCGGCGTGCCGACGCTCGCGGCGGCGAATCCGAACTCCGGCGCGGCGGCGGATGGCATCGGCTTCGCCATTCCCTCCGATCGTGTGAAGTTCGTGGCCGATCAACTCATCTCGACAGGCAAGCTCACCAATACCGGGCGTGGCTTCCTCGGCGTGCAGTTGCAGGACGTGACGCCGGAGCTGGCGGCGGCTTATAACCTGCCGGTCAAGAGCGGCGTGCTCATCGTCGGCTTCGGCCAGGACGCCAATGGCAAGAGTCCAGCCCAGGACGCGGGCGTGAAGACAGGCGACATTATCATCGCGGTCAACGGCCAGCAGATCGAGAGTGGCAGCACCCTCTCCACCGCGTTGAGCGGGCTGGCTCCGGGCGCGCAGATCACCCTCAAGATCGCGCGCGGCGGCCAGACGCTGGAGATCAAGGTGACGCTCGGCGAGCGCCCAGCGCGCTAGCGTCTACGCCAGCCACGTCCTCCTCTGACACAGGGGAGTCGAGCGGGCCGCAACTTTTTATGTCCGCTCATGTGCTATACTGCGGGCGATTATCGTGTGCAACCGGCGTTATCCGGCGCAGGATTGGATGATCTGGCATGTCGATTCGTATCGTGATCGCGGAAGACGAATCCGTCAACCGCGTGGACCTGGAAGAAGAGCTCCAGCAGCAGGGGTATGAGGTCGTGGGAGCCGCCGCCGATGGTGAGGCGGCGATCAACCTGACCCGTGAGTTGCGGCCTGATGTCGTGCTGATGGATATCAAGATGCCCAAGATGGATGGCATCGAGGCGGCTGAGACGCTGACACGTGAGAAACTAGCGCCGGTGCTGCTCTTCACCGCCTATAGCGATGATGACCTGATTGAGCGCGCGCGCGCGGCGGGCGTGGTGCATTTCGTCACCAAGCCCTGGCGCGAGAAGGACCTCAAGCCGGCGATTGAGATCGCACTCAGCCGCTTCAGCGAGTTTCGGGCAATGGAGACCAAGGTCAAGGACCTTGAGGAGGCTCTGGAGACGCGCAAGGTCGTCGAGAAGGCCAAGGGTGTCCTCATGGAGAAATACAAACTTAGTGAGAGCGAAGCGTTCAAGCGCATCCAGCGCCTCAGCATGAACAACCGCAAATCAATGCGCGCGGTCGCCGAGGCGATTCTCCTCGCTGAAGAGTTGAACGTTCAGTGAGCGCGTCGATCTCGTCCGCGCCCGAGGCCCTCAGCGCCGATCCAGTCGTGGGGGTGCGCTTCCGCCCAGCAGGTCGCATCTACTACTATCTGCCGCTCAGCGTCGCGCTGAAGACCGGGCAATGGGTCCTCGTCGAGACGGCGAAGGGTCTCGAGTGCGGCCGCGTGGTTGGCGCGCCGCGGCAGGTGCGAGTCGCCGAGCTAGGCCACGAATCACTCAAGCCAGTAGTACGTCTGGCTGAGGATGAGGACCTGCGGCTGATGCTCAAATACAAGGCGCAGGAGAAAGAAGCCCTGCGCCGCTGCGCCGAGCGGGTCGCGCAGCATGCCCTGCCGATGAAGCTTGTTGAGGCCGAGTACACCTGGGATGGCGCTCGCCTGACATTCTATTTCACCGCCGAGGAGCGCGTCGACTTCCGTGCGCTGGTACGCGACCTTGCGTCCAACTTCCACACGCGCATCGAGTTGCGCCAGATCGGCGCGCGCGACCACGCCAAGACGCTGGGTGGCGTGGGCATGTGCGGCAAGACGCTCTGTTGTAGCTCCTGGCTCACCGAGTTCAACGTCGTCTCGATCAAGATGGCGAAGGAGCAGGGTCTGCCGCTCAACACCAGCAAGATCTCCGGCGTCTGCGGCCGGCTGATGTGTTGCCTGGCCTATGAGAACGAGAATTATCGCGAGGCGAAGGCGCGCATGCCGAGTCTGGGCGAGATTGTGACCTCGCCAAGTGGCGCCGGGCGTATCGTCGGCGTCAACGTGCCCAAAGAGTCTGTCGAGCTGCTGCTGGAGAGTGGCGCGGTCATCCTGGTGCCGGTGCGCGAGCTGGACGGCTACGAGGAGCGCCAGCTACCGACCGTCCACAACCACAATCCCGAGGGCTGCGGCAAGCCGAACTGCCGCAAGAAGCAGCATCACACCGCGCCACACCAGGCGCCAGTGGACCCACTTGCCGCGCCCTCCGACGAGTCTGACGCCTGATTCAGGCGATATACTCGGTCGCCGGGCTGATTTCGAGGTAGATGCGCGAACCTTGCAGGGGTCGGCTCACGACCTGGCGGAACTTGTCACCATATTTCGCCTCCAGCGCCTCCCTGGCGACCGGAAACTCCTCTTCGGTCAGGACGCGTGCCCGTACACGCTGCTCGGGGCCGCTCACCGCGCCACGCGCGTCGCTCGGCGCCACGACGGCGGCTCCATTGTTGCGGATGCGCTTGACCTTGCCCGCGCCATCCAGGGTGGTCACAAAGAGTTTGCCGTCGGCTTCGGCGAACCAGACAGTCGTATGCACAGGATCACCAGTGCGGCGATAGGTCGTGAGCAGCAGAAACTCCGCCCTGTCGAGGGCGTGGAACGATGATGACATGAGGGAATTGGCGCCTCCTGAGCGCGAAGCGACAATAGACAATCGCCCAGATTCTACCGCGCTCGCATGAGGTTCGCGCTAACAGGCTAAGTCGCGACAGCGAACCGCTCGTCTAGGCTCTATGCGACAGCCGCTCTTTCTTGAGATTGGCGACAGAGTTTGCGGCCAGTCCGAACGCGGCGTGTAGGTGAGAATCATGCTACAATTTTTGGAAGCTGCCGTAGTCTGCGGAGGTAGCCAGTAGCGCCTGGAGAGCCTTTGATGTACACACGTGGTCTTCTCTTTCTGCTGAAGTGGGTGCCGGACTCCCATGCCATGGGAATCCGCAGCGCCCTGCCTGGTCTGCCCGCTCTGTAACTCCAGGCTCGCGAGGCGTGGCGCTAGCCTGGTCTGCGCCTCCTCGCACACGTTCGACATCGCCAGAGACGGGTATGTACATCTCCTGCCCACGACTCGACGAGCGCAACGCTCCGTCGGGGACAGCAAGGAGATGCTTCGCGCACGTCGCGCGTTTCTGTCGCGTGGCCACTTCGCCCTATGCTCCGACGCCATCAACGCGCTTGTCGCAAGCCACCTGACCACCAAGGCGTCTAAGGGTGACTCGGAGACGATCAACATACTGGATGTGGGCTGTGGCGAGGGCTATTTTCTCGACCGATTGCGCTTGCATCTGCTCGAGCGACTCGATCAACCGGTCACGTATCATGGCGTGGATATCGCCAAAGACGCCGCGCGTCTGGCAGCCAGGCGCTCTGCCGAACTCCATGTCGCGGTGGCGGATGTTACCACCAGATTGCCCTATGCTGATGGCGCTTTTGAGACGTTGCTCAATGTGTTCGCCCCGCGAAATCCAGCAGAGTTCGCACGCCTTCTCGTGTCTGGAGGACTCCTGGCAGTTGTCATTCCAACGCAGCAGCACTTACGCGAACTACGAGCTATTGCGCTCCTGCTGGGTATCGAGGAAGACAAACAACAGCGCGTGGTCGCGCGTCTGGCGCGGTTCTTTGCATTTGTCGATGCCTCAGAGTTGGAGTACGACATCGAACTAGACAGCCTGGACGTGATCAATCTTGTGCAGATGACTCCAAGCGCACGTCATCTGCCTCCAAAGACACTGGAGGGCTTACGCGAGCAACTGGGCGTCCATACGCGGTTAGGATTCACCCTTATCCGATTCTTGCGCACGTGAAACTTGAGCGTAGTAGCTTCATTCCTCGGCGAGCACATCGTCTGCATCGTCATCTGGCGCGTCGCCGTGCGATTCTTCCCAGAGCGTCTTCGTGACCTGGCGGGCAATGGAGTAGGAGAAGCCACGACGTAGCAGGAAAGGGCCGAGGCGCGTGCGGAAGGTCTCGTAGTCTAGCCCGCCGAGCGAGCGCAGCTTCTGGCGTCCAGCGGCCAGCGCGCGCTCCTCATCCTGTTCCGCATCAACCGCGCCCTCGGTGATCTCGCGGGCCACGCCGCGCTGACGCAACTCGAAGCGCACGGCGCTGGCGGCGCGTGGACTGAAGCGTTCGCGTTGCTCGACCCAGAAGTCGGAGAACTCGCGGTCGTCCAGCAGTCCCAGGCGTTCCAGTAGCGCCAGCACACGGTCGATTACCTCCGGCGCGGGCGCGGGATGACTGGGCCGGGGACGTTGCAGGCGGCGGCGCACCTCGGCGCGGCTGCGTGGACGGGCGGTGAGGAATGAGAGCGCGGCGTCATAGATACGGCGCTCGTCGGCGGCGGCGCGTAACCGTGTGATGTCCTCCTCGCTCAACTCCATGCCCACAGACAGCCCCTCGACGACGAGAGTCGCGCCGTCGAGAGTAAAGGCGTAGTCGCCGTCGAGCGAGATGTGCCACTCGTCGGGCCGGCGTCGATGTGGCTGAATGCCGGTGATGTTAGGCATACCGCTCTATTCCAGCCACCGCCTGCCGAGGCGGAAACGGGCGTGTCCTCTAGCGCCGGGCAGGCTCACGTGGCAGCGCCGAGTAGCGTTCGGCAAACCGACCGAAAATCCACGGCAGGCGCAGGTAGTGGCCAGTGAAGGCCGCCACCATCGGCCAGAGCCATAGCCCCAGGATGGTCAGGATGAAAATCCACTTCAGCGCCTGGCCCAGAACGTCGAGCATCGGCTGTTCACTCCTCGCGGCAATGGTGAAGACCCAACTCGTCAGCAAAAAGCCAATCACCCCGATTATGCTCAGTCCCGCGGTCCACATGATCGACTGCCAGGCGTGGAAGCGGACGTAGCGGTTGCGCTTCTCGGCGAACCAGAAAATGATGCCCGATACCCACCACAGGACGTAGCTCAGCCCGGCGGCCGCGTTCGCCGTCAGATGGACGGTGTAGGAGACATCGCCCCACGAGTCCGCCGCCTCCCACCCCAGCCGCTGCACATTATCAGGAGCCAGCGGCGCGGCCTGCCGCACTGCCGGTGGAGCGGGCAACGCCTCTGGCTGGTTTGTTGGGTACGCGCTTGCCGAGCGGTCGTCGGGTATGCTCGGCCACGCGGCTACGGCTCCGACCGCCGCCGCGCCAGCGAGCCGCGCATCGTTCGTCCCCAGCATCGACTTAACGGGGATCGAGCGCGGCGCGGTCTCGCCCTGCCCAGGCTGAGCGGAGGAAGGCTGCAAGAAGCGCCCCGCGCTATTTCCAGCGCCATTCGTCGCGCTGGTCGAACTCCGCGACTGCGCGGGAACAGGCGTTGGCCGGTCGGTGATCGGCTGTGGCTGCCCGAAGGCGTCCTCAGAGTCGTGACCGTTGCTTTCGTGCGATGACTGATCCTGTTCCATCTGTGTGTCCTCTGGCTGGCGCGTTAGCCGCCGACGTAGCGCAGGTATTCGTCGGCAAGCGCGCTGAACTGCCGGTGTGGGGCCGTGCCGCCAAACTTCTGCCGCAACGTGCCCACCGTCTCTTCCACATCCGCCGCCTCGGCGACGCCGAGATCCTCGGTGATAATCGAGTTGAAGATGGGAGGATGGATGCCTGGGATGGCGTCGCGCCGCATACTCATGACGGTCTGTTTGTGCAGCTTGCTGGTGGCGCGGAAGCGCGAGACGACGATCCCCAGACCAAAGATCTCGTGCTGCGCGCGCAGGGCGAAATCGGCCATGCGATCCAGAACGAGCGGCACGCCGAGCGTCGAGAGAATGTCAGGGACGACGGGGATGAGGAAGTAGCGGCTGATGGCGATGCCGTTGAGCGTGATCACGCCCAGGTTCGGGGGGCAATCGATGAGGACATGATCGTACTGCTGCAAGGTGTCGCGCAACGCCTCGCGCAGCGTATAAACTGCGCCGCCACGGAAGGTGTCGAGGTCCGCGATCTTGGTGATGCGGTCCTGGATGCGATGCAGGCGGATGCTCGACGGCAACAGGTCCAGTCCTGGGATGCCTCCACCCACATTGGAGACGCGCGTGAGGATCGCCTCCTGCGCCGAGAAGAGACGCGTGTTCTCAAGTTGGTCTTTGAAGAGTTGATACAGCGTCTGGCCAGATTGATCGCGCTCGCGCCAGCGGCGTTCAGTCACCAGGGCGATGGTGGCGTTGGTCTGTGGGTCGAGGTCGATAACCAGCACACGTTTGCCATGCTCACCCGCCAGGTAATGCGCAAGCGCAAGCGTCAGCGTGGTCTTGCCGACGCCGCCCTTTAGATTGATGATACTCGTGACGACAGGCATCCGCCGGTTCCTCCCCACCACAGGTGATCCCTACATCCAGACGAACGGCGGCTCCGGTCATGGGCGCGCCTGCGCTGGTCTCATGTCCTCTCATCCTATCCGAAGATGTCGCCGGTGTCCACAGGGCGATGACGATTGATGAGACTCACACTGGGCGCTCAGGCAATCGCGGACACGAGCGCACGGCCACGGATGGCGCGCTCGTCGCCGATGGATTCGAGCGCGTTGCCCAGTGCGATCAAGCTGTCAAGGTTGTTGGCGGGCAGGAAGGTATCAATGTAGGGCAGCGCGGCGCGCATGCCAGCCGTCACTGGTCGGTAATCCTCCAGCCCCAGCAGCGGATTGAGCCAGATCAGCCGGTGGCAGTTACGCTGGAGCCGCGCCATTTCCTCTCCCAGAATACGAACGTCCCCACGGTCCCAGCCGTCACTGATGATCAGAACGGCGGCCCCGCGTCCCAGCACCCGCCGAGACCAGCGCCGGTTGAACGTCCGTAGCGACTCGCCGATGCGCGTCCCGCCCGACCAGTCCTGCACGCTCTGCGTGACCAGCGTGAGCGCCTCATCTACATCCCGTCGCGCTAGCTGGCGGGTAATGCGTGTCAGCCGTGTGCCGAAGACGAAGGTCTCGACGTTCGATAGCCCGTTGGAGACCGTGTGAACGAAGTGCAACAGCAGGCGCGAGTAGAGGCTCATCGAGCCGCTGATATCGCAGATGATCACCAGCGGGCGTGGCTTACGACGAAACTGGCGCCGCCGCAGGGTGATCGGCTCGCCCCCTGAGCGTAGACTCTCGCGCAGCGTGCGCCGCAGGTCGAGCGTGTGGCCATGACGCGCAGCGCGCAGCCGGCGGGTCACGCGCAGACCGAGCCGCCAGCGCAAACGCGCCATCAACGCCTGCGCTTCCTGCAACTCGTCGTAGGTGAACTCCTCGAAGTCCTTGCGCCGCAGCAATTCTTCGTGGCTATACGTCCCCGACCGCTCGGCGCTCTCCTCCTCGCTCTGGCGCTCGCCCCGCGCCTCGGCGATGCGCGCCTGTGGGTGGCGCTGCTGCGAGGATGGCGCCAGCGTGAGCCGCGCCTGCGCCTTGTCCTGTTCGGGCATGCGGTGTGATGGCAGCGCGAGCTTGCGCCGTTGCAACTGCGCGCCGGGGGGAATGTCGGTCGCCGAGAGCGAGCGCGCGAGCCAGAAATAGGCGAAGGCGTCGTCGAAAGTGACCAGTTGTTCGCGCTTAGAGACGAGGCTCACCTTCAAGAAAGTATAAAAATCGTCGCGCACGCCGATGTCGATCAGCGGCAGACTCTTGACCACCTCGACCATCCGCCCCGGCCCGATGTCCAGCCCCAACTCCCACAGGAAGCGCCCGAAATCGAGAATGCGCGCCAGCAATAACTCGCCACGCGCCAACTCCACATCGTCGAGCGTGAAAGCGCTGGATGATGTCGTGCGCTCGCCGTTCGCGCCGGGTCGCTCGTCGCTCATTGAATCGTCGTCCCGCTGGCGCGAATCTTCTCCACCAGCCGGGCGAGGAAGGATCCCCCCGTCACCTTCTGGATATCGTCCTGGTACTTCAATAGCGCGCCCAGCGAGTCGCGCGTCGCCGGCTCGGTAAGCTCTGTCTGACCAAGCGTGACGAGCGCGCTGAGCCAGTCCAGCGTCTCGGCGACGCCGGGCGCCTTGAAGAGGTCCTCGCCGCGCAGCGTCTGGACGAACGAGACAACCTGCCGCGCCAGAAGGTCCGGCGCTTCGGGCACGCGCGTGCGCACGATCGTGTACTCTTTCTCCAGCGATGGATACTCGATCCAGTAATAGAGGCAGCGCCGGCGCAGGGCGTCGTGGATGTCGCGTGTGCGGTTGGAGGTCAGGATCACAATGGGTGGCTGCGCGGCCTGGAGCGTGCCGATCTCCGGGATCGTGATCTGGTAGTCGTTGAGTAACTCCAGCAGATACGCCTCGAATTCGGCGTCGGCGCGGTCCAGTTCATCAATCAGCAGCACAGGCGCCTGTTCACCCACCACGTCGAGCGCCTGAAGTAGCGGGCGGCGAATGAGAAACTGCGGTCCAAAAACGTCGTTGAGCGCCTGCGTCGCGCCACCGCTCGTCGCATCCAGGGTGCGGATATAGAGTAACTGGCGCGCGTAGTTCCACTCATAGACCGCCATGGACTGGTCAATTCCTTCGTAGCATTGCAGCCGGATCAGCTTCGCGCCGAGCGCCGCGGCGAGCGCGCGCGCGATCTCTGTCTTTCCCACCCCCGGCTCGCCTTCGAGCAGCAACGGCTTGTGGCGCTTGAGCGCGAGGAACACCGCAGTCGCGAGGCCACGGTCGGCGATATAGCGCTGCGCGGAAAGCGCGGACTGGACCTCGTCAATAGAGTCGAGGCGCGGCGCCGCCTGGGATTCGGTCCGTTCTCCGGCAGGCCCTCCTGAGCGGCTGTGTGTCACAGAGATCAGTCCTTTCCTGCGTGTGGCTCGTCGGGACGCGGAGCGGTGGATGAATCAAGATGAGCGAAAAGATATCTCGCGCTGCGCCAGAGCCAGCGGGTTCCTGGCCTGCTGATGTCAATGGCTTATTGTAGCACGCGGCGCGAGGCGCGCCATCTCGGTTGCGCGGGCGAGTCGCCGCGACCACAGCGGCGGGCCGCACCTTCGCGCCCGTCCGTACGTATACTCTGCAATGGTCCGTCGCACAGTCGGCCTCATCTCAGCGCAGCGATAGAGGCGCGGCTTCATGCAGCCGCGAGGAGGGCTGCGCTATAATAGCGGAAAGCCACGTCGATCACCGATTCACGTTGCGTTGTCTTTCCGGATGTATCGCATCTTGTTCGGCCAGCCGGCGATACGTCCGTAGCGCGAGAAAGCAGGCGCCATACCCATATGTCAGACTCCGATTCCCAGCGTCCGCAGCAGGCGCCTCAACCGCGACCACCGTACGCGCCAGCCAAAGCGGACACGCTTCGCAATACCGATGGACCACAGCCCCGTCCGCCCGCCGGCCCCAACGGCCCGAATGGCGGCAACACTCCTGGCCGTCCGCGCCCTGGAGGCGGCCTTGGCTGGGTCTCGCGCATCCTGTTGCTGTTGCTGATCGCCATTGTCATCTACAACGTGGTGGTCGTCTTCTTCAACCCCGCCAACGTCACCAACCCGCAGGCGGACATCTCGTACAGCGACTTCATCAGCCAGATCGATACTGATAATGTGAAGGACGTGACCTACCAGCAGGGCGGGCAGATCACTGGCAACTTCAAGAACGACTACACCAAGCCTGGCGCGACCCAGACCTACAAGCGCTTCACGACCTTCAACCCTTTCAACGACGATCAGTTCGTCCAGCAGGAGCTGAAGCAGCACAGCGTGACGGTCACGGGCAAGCAGGCTGGCACGAACGACTTCTGGGTCACGCTGCTGATCAACATCCTGCCGATCGCCGCGCTGGTGGCGCTGCTCTTCTTCCTGTCGCGCCGCGCAACACAAAGCCAGCAGAACATCTTCAACTTCGGACGCAGCCGCGCGAAGCTGATTATGGAGGACCGCCCCAGCACGACCTTCGCGGATGTCGCGGGGGTGGACGAGGCGAAGTCGGAACTTGAGGAAGTCGTCGAGTTCCTCAAGACGCCACAGAAGTTCCAGCGGCTCGGCGGCAAGATACCGAAGGGCGTACTGCTGGTCGGTCCTCCGGGCACCGGCAAGACGCTGCTCGCGCGCGCCGTGGCCGGTGAGGCCGGTGTGCCGTTCTTCTCGATGTCCGGTTCCGAGTTCGTCGAGGTGCTGGTCGGCGTCGGCGCCAGCCGCGTGCGTGACCTCTTCGATCAGGCCAAGAAGTCCGCGCCGAGCATCATCTTCATTGACGAGATCGACGCGGTAGGCCGCCAGCGTGGCACCAGCCTGACCACGAACGACGAGCGCGAGCAGACGCTCAACCAGTTGCTCGTCGAGATGGATGGTTTCGACGCGCGCCAGGCGGTCGTCGTGATCGCCGCGACCAACCGCCCCGATAACCTCGACCAGGCGCTCCTGCGACCCGGGCGCTTCGACCGCCGCGTGACGGTGGACCGGCCCGACTGGAAGGGTCGCCAGGCGATCCTGATAATTCACGCGCGCAACGTCCCACTCGCGCCCGATGTCGATCTCGTGCAGCTTGCGCGCATGACGACGGGCATGGTGGGCGCAGATCTCGCCAACCTCGTCAACGAGGCGGCGCTGCTCGCGGCGCGGCGGAATTTGGACCGGGTGAATATGCGCTGCTTCACCGACGCGCTCGACCGCATCCAGCTTGGCGCCGAGCGACCACTGGTGCTCAGCGAGGAGGACCTACGCGTCGTGGCGATCCACGAGGCTGGGCACACGCTCGTCGGCTTGCTGACGCCACACTCCGATCCTGTGACAAAGGTGACCATCGTGCCGCGTGGTCAGGCGTTGGGCGTCACACAGTACACGCCGATAGACGACCGCTACAACTACTCGAAGGATTACCTCTTCGGGCGTATCATGACGGCGCTGGGCGGACGCGGCGCGGAGCAGGTGGTGATCGGCAGCATCACCACAGGCGCGGAGAATGACCTCCAGCAGATCACGATGATCTCGCGCAGTATGGTCGCACGCTGGGGCATGGGCAAGAAGGTCGGCCTGATCTCTTACAGCGACCGGCCCAGCCCCTTCGGCGTTCCGAGCGACTATGGCGCACGGGAATACTCCGAGGAGACCGCCGCGCTGATTGACGAGGAGGCGCGCGAGATCATCGAAGACGCCTACGACCAGGTCGTCAGGATGCTGAGCGACCACAAGGCGACGCTGGAACGCATCGCGCTCGAGCTGCGCCGGCATGAGACCGTAGACGCCAAGCAACTCGCGCAGATCCTTGCCGAGACGGGCATCAACCCGCAAGTGATCGATCCGGTGCCTGGCATCGAGGCGATTCCTGGCGGTCTGCCCTCTGGCGCGGGGGCGCAGTCGAACGGCGCGAACGGCTCGTCCAGTGTCGCGGGACAGCTGGATGGCGGTACACCGGGCGTCACGCCGGAGTTGCAGCCGTAAGGTGAGCGCGTCGTAGTGAAGGGGCCGTGTCCTGCTCTGGGGCGCGGCCTTTCTTCTATCAGGTCAGTGGAAGTGAGGCGACGATGACCTGCAAACAGTGCCAGGCGTTGGAGAACCTGTTCGACACCCGCATGGCCGAGTCGGACCTCAAAGACCTGCGCCGGCGCGGCCCGTCGAAGACCACGCGCATGCTCATCGAGGCGCTGGTCAGGCGGGGAGTCTCAGGCAAGACGGCGCTGGACATCGGCGCAGGCGTCGGCGCAGTTCATCTTGGTCTGCTTCACGCCGGCGTGGAGTCCGCTACCGATGTGGACGTCTCGGCCGCATACCTGAAGGCCGCCCAGAGCGAAGCGGCGCGGCTGGGTGTCGGGCAGCGCGCGCGCTACGTCCACGGCGACTTCGTACAGCAAGCCGACCGCATCGAACCGGCGGACATCGTGACGCTGGACCGCGTCATCTGCTGCTATCCTGACATGCCGGCGCTGGTGGGCGCCTCCGTCGCCCGCGCCCGCGCGCTCTATGGGTTGATCTTTCCACGCGACGACTGGTGGATGCGCTGGGGCGCCGCCGTGGGCAATCTCTTTCCACGCCTGACACGGTCAGGGTTCCAGTTTTACGTACATCGCACAGCGCGTATAGACGCCATCGCACATAGGGGCGGCTTCGCGCGTGTCTTTGCGGCGCGCACGGCGCTCTGGCAGGTGGTCGTCTACGAGCGGCCACAGGCAGAGGCCGGCGCCTCGTGACCGGCGTGCGCGCTGTGAACTTTCCGCGCGCTGGCGCGTCATACTTCAAGGAGACAGATCGTGGCGGCCAGCGCCGCAAGTGAGAATGGACGACGCATGGCCGGACGCGCAGCCTCTTCCTGGCGGTCACGCCGGCTGGCCGCGCTGCTCGGCGCGCTCATCCTCATGGTTACGCTTGCTGGATGCGGCGAGACCCTCAGCGCCCCCTTCGCCAGCGCGACGCCGCCCGCCGCCACCGCGACGCCCTCGCTTCCGCGCACTCCTGCGCCCAAGATCGCCGCGCGCTCCATCTATCTGATGAACGCGATGACAGGCGAGGTATATCTCAGCGTCAACGCCGACGCGCCGGTCGCGATGGCGAGCACGACCAAGATTATGACAGCGCTGGCTGCGATCCAGTTCTCCCCATCACTCGATCTGCCTGTGCATGTCGGCCCAGACGCCGTCGCGATGAACACCAATGGCAACAGCGTCGCCGGGTTGCGCCAGGGCGACACGATCACGCTGCGCGAGGCGCTCTACGCGCTGATGCTCCCCTCCGGCGACGACGCGGCGGTCGCCATCGCCGACGCGGTCGCCGGCTCGCCAGCGCGGTTCGTAGGGTTGATGAACCTCGAAGCCGCGCTCCTGGGCATGCGCCACACGCGCTACGTGAATGTCCATGGCCTCGACGAGGATGGCCACTACTCCTCCGCGCGTGACCTGGCGTTGTTGGCGGGCTACGCGATGGCTAACGCCGACTTCCGCGCGACCGTTTCGACGACGGAGAAAAAGCTGGCCAAGACTGCGCAACACATCAGCTACGACTGGAACACGACAAATAACCTGCTCACCACCAGGCGCTACGACGGCGCGCAGGGCGTGAAGACCGGCCACACGGAAGCGGCGGGATATTGCCTGGTCTTTGAGGCGGCGCACACAGATCGGCGGCTCGTCGGGGTAGTGCTGGGCGAGAAGACCGACGCCGGGCGCTTCACCGACGCGGCGGCGTTGCTTGATTGGGGATTTGGCGCACAGAAGGCGGCGTAGTGACCAGCGCTACCAGTCGTCTTCCCAATACGAGAGGAGCGCGCGATGGCGCGCAGGACTCCTGCCCAGGGCAAACCAGCGCGTTCAGCCGCCTACGGGCCGCACGTCTCGCCCTACGCGCTCTTTGGCGGCGCGGCTATCGCGCTCGGGCTGGGGGTGACGCTGGCGCTGATCTGGGGCGTCGGGCTGAACTGGTACCTCGCCTGGATCCTCGCCTGGAGTGTGATTACCTTCGCCTTCTACGGCTATGACAAGCGCCAGGCGGTGGCGCAGGGTCTTCGTGTGCCGGAGATCGTCCTCCATGCGCTCGCGTTGGTTGGCGGTTTCATTGGAGGTTGGGCGGGCCGCGCCTATTTCCACCACAAGACCCGTAAGCCCGCCTTTCTCATTGTCCTCGTCATCGCCACCCTCCTCAATCTCGGCGTCTTCTTCTGGCTGCTCTCTCGTCGCTAAGGGGTGGCGCGCCACGGTCGCGCGAGCGCACGTCTCCGCTTGACGCCTGCGCAGCGGCTGTGTTAGAGTGAGTGCCAGACCGGGGCGTAGCGCAGCCTGGTAGCGCACCACAATGGGGTTGTGGGGGTCGGAGGTTCAAATCCTCTCGCCCCGACCGGTTCAGGGCGGTTTCCTGCGAAGGAGCCGCCTTTTCTGTTATCCCATGACACACGAGCGGCGCTCAGTTTCTGCCCAATTTCTGCTCACATCGGCCTTTTGCCTTGCTCCCTGGGCGCCATCCTGTGTATGATCGTACTGCGCTCCACTGAACTGCATCGCGTGATGGGGCCGCCTTTGTGGGGCGCGGGGCTCGTTCATGTCGTCGCAGACCACTGCCCCATCGCCGATAGAGGCTCTGAGCGGGGGTAAGATTCCGATGCCCTTTCAACTTGCCAGCGCGCAGACCGCTGCGACCGAGGCGCAGACACGGTCGCGCGCGTTGCTGGATGTGGGGCAGGTCTCAGGAGCCGAGATGGTCTATGAGACCCTGCTCGCCACGCTCGACCTTACGCTGCGCCAGGAAAGCGAGGCGCAACCCGCCTCCCAGCGCACGCTGCTAATGGTCACCAGCGCGAGCCGAAGGCTGCCGATCGACTCCCTGAACCAGGCGCGCATCGATCAGCTCGCGACACGTGTCGGCGCGATACTCGACATCCCAGACGTCACCACGCTTGCCTCGATGGACGAGATGCGCAGGGTCATTTCTGCCGCGATCTCGGTCGGCGCGCCGCGCTACAACGCCGGCGACATTCGCGGCTGTTGCCGCATCTACTGGGCGACGATGCATACCCTGGTAGTCGCGCCAGCCTTCCGCGGCTTCCCTGGCTATGAGCGCGCCATCGGCTATATGCGCGACGCGATCGCGCGCGAGGCCCCGATGGTCACGATGGACATAGCGGGCATTGACGAGTACGCCTGGCTGCTGCGCCGCGCGTTTGACACCGTGCTGCAGACACCTGGCTAGCGAGTCGCGCTGGCGAGGTCAAAAAGGAGCCGGGTATCCGCTACGGCGAAACCTTTCCTACGCAACAACTCCAGCAAGATATCGCAGTGGCTCCAGCCGCCGCGCTTCGCCTGACCTTCGCCCATTGCGGCGTGCGGGCGCTTATGGCGGATTCGCTCAATCCATCGTAACATAGAGACGAGACATAGAGACGAGCCGTCTGGCGTGCGGCCTCTGCGAGTCTGGGGAACGATGATGTCTGGCGACGAAGTGACCGCCTCAGCCGGGCGCCCTTCCACGTCTGTCGAACTTGTTGAGGCTACTGGCCCGGACACGGACACGCGGCTTGAAAACCAGGCTGGCGCCGAGCCAGAGGAGAAGCTCGCGCGGCTGCGGCGCGTGGCGTTGCCAACGGCCCGCTGGGCCGCAGGTGGGCGTCGGGCGCGTAGCGGCGCCTTTGTCCGGATCCTGGCTGGAGCGGTCGCCTATTGCCTCCCGGTGATCGCGCTCTGCGCCGCGCTCGCCGCGCTTCTCTACTCCGCCTGGGCCGTATGGGACATCGCGCGGTCGGCGGGGGCGCTCGATTTCAGCTCTGTCGGCGGCGCGTTTGAGCGCATAGACGTCGCGGCGCGTGTCTTCATGGCGAGCGGAGCCTATTTTCTGCTCGTCGTGACGATCTACCTGTTGGCGGCCACGCTCCGGAGCGACGAGAGCTGGCTGTCATTCCTCGTGATTGTTGGCTGCGCCGCGCTCGTAGTGCTGATCGTGAATATCAGCGCCGACCTCGCTTTCTCGCTTGCCCCTGCGAACACGTTCTCCCCCCTGGAACGCGATGTGATTGAGGGCCTCGTGGTCTGCCACGCGACTATCCTGGCCGTGTTCCTGCGCGGGAGGCGCCCGGTCACCCAGGCGCTCAACAATCTGGCGTTTACCCGTCGCCGCGACGCGGGTACGCTTTACAGCGGCGCATTGCCCAGGCTCCGTGTCATCCGCTTTGCGACCGCAGCCCCGCGTGCGGCAAACAATGTTCCAGCGTTCCTACAGGGCGAGCCGCTGGACGATTCAGCCGGAGCCGCGCCAGATGTGGAGGATACGGGCGAGCGTCAGAAGCCTGCCACTCGCTAGCGTCGTGCGCGTCAGCGTTCCGGCGCGGCCATCCCGATCAGTTTGTAGACCAACTTCGCGGCGACCACCGGGCTGACGTGGCCCTCCATCAGGGGTGAGAGTTCGACCACGTCGAAGCCGAGCATACGCTTGCGCTGCGTCACCGCCGCGAGCAGATCAACGACGTCGTACCAGCCCAGGCCGCCCGGTTCCGGCGTGCCTGTCCCCGGCACAAGCGCAGGATCAAAGGCGTCGACATCGATGGTGACATAGACCTCGTCCGCAAGCTGCACCACAACCTCGCCGATCCAGTCACGCCTGCCCTGGAGCGTCTGGTGATGAATCTCGCTGGCGAGCCACAGCGGCAGCTGGCGCTCCTCGACAAGCCGCGCCTCTGGCTCGCTCAGGCTGCGGATGCCCACCTGCGCCGTACGCGGACAGACATCCAGCACGCGGCGCATGATGGTCGCGCTGCTGAGCGCCGCGCCTTCATACTCTTCGCGGAGATCCGCATGCGCGTCAATCTGCAGGACACTCATCGCAGGGTAGCGTTTGGCGAAGGCGCGCACAATCCCGATGGAAGTCAGGTGGTCGCCGCCGAGCGTGACGATGAACTTGTCGCGCGCGAGCAGCGCCGCGGTGACGAATTCGACGCGCTCGACCATGGCTGCCGCGTCACCCTGGATGATCTCGACCGCGCGCAACGTATGGATACCGACGCGATAGGGCGAGCGCCGTAACTCGGCGTCGTAGAGTTCGAGGTTGCGCGAGGCGTCGATGATCGCCTGTGGACCTTCGCGCGCGCCAGGGCGGTAGCAGGTCGTGCCGTCGAAGGGAACAGGTACGACAACCACACGCGCCCGCTCGAACGCCGTATCCTCGTCGTCAAGGTGCATGAAGCCACGGCCCGGCGCCAGCGACGCGGCCAGATCGTCAAGGTTACTCATGTGTCGTCTCCGAAAGGTTACTCATGTGTCGTCTCCGATGAATAGTCACTCACGCGCGACGCATCGCCGCGGCGCAGGATGCAATATTGGACGCGATGGACGCAGTATATGCGCTCACTGGCGCGGCGGCGACACCTGCGCCGGTTTTTCGACGTGATTTTCTCACGTGGACGCCGTCGCCCTGGCGGTGGACCCGTGCCATGTGGTATACTCCCAAAGCTTAGTGATCTCGGATATGCCTCGTCTGGTGGCTACGCTGGAGACTGTTCCTCCGCCTTGTATCGCCTCCCCTTGAGCGCCTGTCGAGCCACGTCGCATTGGCTAGTATGTTTGCCCGCAGTTTGCTGACCACAGAGAGGGTCAGAAAGAAGAAGCCCTGAAGGAGCTTGAGTGGCCACCCGCATCTACGTAGGGAACCTCCCCTACACGGCTGACAATGATCAGCTTGCCCAGTTGTTTGCAGTCTTTGGAGAAGTGATTGAGGCCGCTATCATCATGGATCGTGATACCGGCCGCAGCAAGGGGTTCGGATTCGTCCAGATGGCGAACGAGGACGAGGCGCAGAAGGCGATTGCGTCCTTGAATGGCACCATGTTTGGCAACCGAACGATTCGTGTGAATGAGGCGCAGCCGCGCGCCGAGCGCCCCCGTGGCGGCTACAATGATCGCGGCGGCTATAACGACCGTGGCGGCAGCTATGGCGGTGGCTATTCCGACCGTGGGGGGTACTCTGATCGCGGCGGATACAACGACCGTGGTGGGTACAGCGGCGGCTCCAGTGATCGTGGCTCCAGTGATCGTGGCTCCAGTGATCGTGGCTCCAGTGGCGGCTACAGTGATCGTGGCTCCAGTGGCTACTCCGATCGTAGCGGCTCTGGCGGCGGCGATTGGTCGCGTCGCAACGATCGTAGCTCAGATCGTAGCTCCGACCATGGCGGCTACAATGACCGCCCGCGGCGCCGCGAGTACGAAGAGCGTGGCGGCGACGACTACTAGGATCTGAGCGCGATTTGGGCGCCTGATCTCGCGCGATTCTCGCGCGATGGCTGGAATCCTTTGGGGTTCCAGCCATTTTCGTTATTTCTTGAGCTTGTCTGCTGCCCGTCCAAGCGAATCCGCGTCGGTAGTTGGCGTAAGTTCAAGCTTACGCCCGTCGCGACCGTGCCCCGGCAGTTCACTGCTGTGAGCGCGCATCACGAATCCCGCCGGAACTCATATTACTCGCTCGCCGTGACGCCAAGGCGGCGCCAGAACTCCTGCGCGCTCAGCCCCGCGATGGCCAGCGTTTTCTGGCGCGTCGTCACGCCGCGCTCCAGCGTGATCGCGCGCCTGGGCAAGTTGAGTCTGCGTGCGAACAACTCGACGAGCGCCTCATTCGCCGCGCCCTCCACCGGCGGCGCATGCAGCCAGATGCGTAGCGTCCCGCGCTCGCAGGCGATGCGCTCGCGCCGGGCGCGTGGCGTGACATGGCAGGTGACGAGCAGGCGATCATCGCGCTTACGAGCCGCTTCATGACAGGCTGGGGTATGCGGCGGCTCTCCACCTGGCGCCATCTGGGGTGTAGCGCGCCGTTCCACTCGATTCGCGCAGCTTGAGCGGTAGTGATGAGGCGTGTGGCGGCTTCAGCCAGACGTCCTCTCCGTTGCCGACTTCGCGCTGCCTGCTCGGAATAGTAAGTTTATGAACGAGACGACCTGCCGCAAGACCTACAAGGAGAAGCTGCGGCCCACACCCGCTCAGCAGCGGGCGCTGGACACAGTGCTCTGGCGCTGCCGCGAGCTCTACAACGCCGCCTTGGAGCAGCGCATCACCGCGTGGCAACGTCGTCGTGTCTCCCTCTCGCGCTACGACCAAGAGGTGGAACTGAAGGATCTGCGCGCTGAGTTTCCCCAATACGCCGCCATACACTCCCATATCCTCCAAGACGTGTTGGCCCGGCTCGACAAGACCTATCAGGCGTTCTTCCGCCGGGTGAAGGCGGGTGAGAAAGCGGGCTTCCCGCGTTTCAAGGGGAGGAACCGCTATCACTCCTTCACCTACAAGGAGTATGGCAACGGGGCCACCCTCGACAACGGCGTCTTGGTCCTGGCCAAGATCGGGCGCATCAGCGTCCATTGGTCACGCCCCATCGAGGGCACGCCCAAGACAGTGACGATCACGCGAGAGGCTGACGGCTGGTATGTCGCCATCTCCTGTGCGGACGTGCCGGTCCACCCGTTACCGCCCACCGGCCAGGAGACAGCGGTAGATCTCGGCTTGGAGTCCTTCGCTACCCTTGCCAACGGGACGATGATTCAGAATCCACGCTGCTACCGCAAGGCCCAAGCCTATCTGCGGCTGTGCCAGCGGCGCGTCGCCCGGCGCACGAAGGGGAGCCACAGGCGGCGCAAAGCGGTGGCGCTCTTGGCGAAAGCACACCAACACATTCGTAACCAGCGGCGCGACTTTCATCACCGAGAAGCCCGCCAGCTGGTGCTGCAGTACGACACGATCTATTACGAAGACCTGCGAGTGGCCAACATGGTGCGGAATCACTCCCTCGCCAAGAGCATCTCCGATGCGGGCTGGAGCGCCTTCGTCATCATCCTCACTTTCAAGGCTGCAAGCGCCGGGAAGCGAGTGCAAGCGGTCCATCCCGCGTTCACCAGCCAGACGTGTTCCGGTCCCGCATGCGGTGTGATCGTCGCCAAAGGCTTATCCGTTCGTCGGCATGCCTGCCCTAACTGCGGAACGAGCCTGCACCGCGATCACAACGCCGCACGGAACATCCTGCGGCTGGGCCAAGAACACAGTCGGCTCGGATAGAGCCGTCAGGCGTCAACGTAGCGGATTGCCGCATGCGTAGCCTGAGAACCCATGGGGCCTCGGCCCCAATGGAGTGTCAGTTACCAGCCACCTGGCAGCGCCACACTGATAAAGAATGCGAGGGTAAAGAGCGCCCAGATGGCGAAGATAAACGCGACGGTAAGACTGACATCGAAGATGCCTGCGGACATCGAGGAGATGCGCTTGCGGATGGGATTCAGCAGTGGGTCGGTCAGATTGTTGACGAAGACCACGATGGCGTTCCCCGGCCCAAGGAACGGGAGCCACGAGAGAATCATACGTACGAACAGCAACACCACCAGCGCGCCGAAGGTGACATCAACCAGTGTATGGAGAATATTCGCTCCTTGGAGCCCCATCGCGCGCCTCTCTTCCTCGCTCCGCTACAGCGCTGGTTCTGTCCCCGTCAGCACATCCACAAAGCGGCGGCCAAGGACATGACTGCGGCGGATCGCCACGATACGCAGGTCGCGCACATCGGGCAGAGTCGTAATGTGGCGCTGCACCACGCTCCCCAGCGGTCGCGCCGTGGCGAATCCAGCCAGCGAGCCGATCGCCGCCGAGGCCACACGTATCCGTGGGCGTAGCGTCATCAGCGCGAAGAGCCAGCCCACCAGCATCACCGACGTGCCCACCGCGAGATTGGTGCCGCAGTTCGGGTGAATCGCCAGTTCCCGCTCGCCCGCGCGCATCCGCGCCAGGGCCTCGACGCTCGCCCGGCGGACCACTTCCAGGTCGAGATCGGCGAAGATCGTGAAGCCGCGGCGATTCGCCCGCGCGCTGACCGCCAGCCCAGGCGCATGCGCGGCCAGCACAGAGACAGTCGCGTGCTCAAGGGCATGATTCTGCCGGATGCGGCGCCCCATCACCAGATCGCCAAGCTCCATCCTGCGTCCCCCTTTAATCCAGGTCCTGCGCTGACTTCCTTGCAGGCAGACCGTGTATATCTCCTCGCGCAGCCTCCCTATTGTACCGCAGGTTGCGCCATACGCGCGCCAAACAACGCGCGTCCCAGCCTGATCAGCGTGGCGCCCTCCTCGATGGCGACCGCGTAATCATCGCTCATCCCCATCGAAAGCTCAGGCCAGCCGCCATCGCTGCCCAGCGGAACCTCCGCACGGAGCCTGTCGCGCAGTTCGCGCAGCGCGCGAAATACTGGCCGCACCGCCTCAGGATCGTCGACGAGGGGCGCGACGGTCATCAGCCCCTCCGGGTGCAGCGAGGGCATGTCGGCGATCGTCCGCGCCGCTGCGAGGGCTTCTTCAGGCGCGAGTCCCGACTTGCTCGCCTCCCCCGCCATATTCACTTCCAGCAACACCGGCAGTGTCTTGCCCAGCGCCCCGGCGCGGGCCGAGAGCGCCTCCGCCACGCGCGCGCTATCTACACTCTCCACACGCGCGAACAACTCCGCCGCGCGCGCCGCCTTGTTCGTCTGGAGATGGCCGATCAACTCCCAGCGAACATCAGTCAGCGCGAGCGCCGCGATCTTCTCCTGCGCCTCCTGTACGCGATTCTCGCCGAATGCGCGCAGGCCGAGCGTATAGGCGTCGCGCAGGATCTCGACAGGAATGGTCTTGCTGACCGCGATGAGTTGTATCTCGTCGGGCGCGCGGCCCACGCGCGCCGCCGCCTCGCCCATGCGCTCACGAACAGCGCGCAGGCGTGTCGCGAGCGCCTGCCTCGGCGCTCCCATGGCGAAGCCATCCTCCCGCCGTTCCGTCATCGCGCCCCGCTCCTTACCATCACACGCGCTCTTCACGGAGGCCAACCGCCACGCCGAACCGACCACCGTGGCGCGGACCGCGCCGGTTCGAGTAGAAGAGATCGGGCGAACACCCGGTGCAATAGCCAGAGACCTCAACGCGCTCCGGCGCAATGCCGGCCAGCAGCAACTGACGCTCGTTCGACGCGCCTACATCCAGGTAGAGGCCCGCGCCATTGGGCGTCTCGCGCTCGACGAAGACGCCGGCCTCCTGAGCAAGCGGGTCGGCGGCGAAGGCCTGACGAACGGCGTCCGTCACCTCATAGCAACACGCGCCAATGGCCGGTCCGACCGCCGCGTGAATCGCGCTGGGCCGCGAACCAAAGCGTTCCTGCATCGCCGCGATGGTCCGCGCCGTGACGCCCTGCGCCGTCCCGCGCCAGCCGGCATGAACCAGCCCCACCACTCCCCGCACGGGATCGTAGAGCAGGATCGGCGCGCAGTCCCCATACGCCCAGAAGAGCGCGAAGCCAGAGATATCTGTCAGCATCGCGTCCGCATGGGTTGCGCGCATACGCTCTTGCAGCCGCGCGGGCCACGCATCGCCCTCGCGCCGCGCCGCGTCGAATTGCTCCCTGTCGACGATGGCGACCACCGCTCCATGCGTAGGGAAGGCGCTGATCAGCGGCATGCCGAGCGCCACGCTCACTATCCGCCTGTTGCGCCGCACGGTAGCCAGATCATCGCCTGTCGAGACGCTGAGATTCAAGCCGTCGAAAGGGGCTGCGCTATAGCCGCCGCGCCGTGTGAAGACGGCGTGCGTGACCGCTGGCCACGCGCTCAGTCCGTCGAATTGCAGATACTCGCACCGCTCGGCGCGTCGCTCGATCACCCTGCTCCTCCGGTTTAGGCGTTATGCGCTCCCCAGCGCGTCCTTCTCGCAACCAGGGTAAGGATAGCATGGCGGCTTGCGGACGCGCCACCTCTTACAGGCGAAGCGGAGCGATATAATGGGGTGGCGCGAACCGATCGCGGCGAGACGCACAGCGCGTGGCAGTATGTGAAGGAGGCGGCGCGATGGCTGGTGTGGCGGTACTGGGCACCGGCGCGTGGGGCGCCACGCTGGCCCGGCTCATCGCGGAGGAGCGGGCGCGAGCGGCGGGTCAAGCGGAACGCGACGCCGGTCTGGTTGAAGTGGTCTACCTGTGGGAGCATCATCCAGAGCGTGCCGTCGCGATGGAACGCGAGCGCGAGAATCAGACCTACCTGCCAGGCTATCTCTTTCCGCCAAACCTGCGGGTGACCAGCGAGCTTGCCGAGGCGGTGGACGGGCGCGACCTCACGCTCCTGGTGACGCCATCGCAGCGCGTACGTGAGCATGCGCGCGCTCTCGCTCCTCTACTCTCACCGCAGTGCGCCGTCATCTGCTGTAGCAAAGGGCTGGAACTGGGTACTAAACTACGCATGAGCCAGGTCCTGCGCGAGGAGTTGCCTGACCAGGCGCAGATTGGCGCGCTGAGCGGACCAAACCTGGCGGGCGAGGTGGCGCGAGGTCTGCCCGCCGCCGCGGTCGTCGCGTCCACCGATCTAGAGACCGCCGAGATGGCGCGCGCCGCGCTCACGACGCCACGCTTCCGCGTCTATTCCAGCGATGATGTCGTCGGCGTCGAGTTGGGTGGCGCTCTGAAGAATGTCGTCGCGATCGGCATCGGCGTGAGCGATGGCCTGGGCTACGGCGACAACGCCAAGGCGTCGTTCATGACACGCGGGCTGGCCGAGATCGCGCGACTGGCGCTGGCGGCAGGCGCCAATCCGCTGACGCTGGCGGGATTAGCCGGGCTTGGCGACCTGATCGCCACCTGTAGCAGCCCCCTGAGCCGCAACCGCACGCTGGGGCTGGAACTTGCCAAGGGTCGCAGCCTGGACGATGTGCTGGCCGAGCGCAAGACCGTCGCCGAGGGCGCGCCGACCGCGCGTGCGGCGCTGGAGTTGGCGCGTGACCTGGGCGTCGAGATGCCGATCACCGAGCAGATCGTCCAGGTGCTCTATGAGGGCAAGGACATGCGCGAGGCCGTGCAATCGCTGATGTTGCGTGACCCCAAGCACGAGCTGGAGGGTCTCGGCGGTGTGCCCTAACGTCCTCAACGCCTCTCCTGGAGAGAGGACCTTCTTCTCGCAGCGCACCTTTGATAGGCTGCTCGCAAAAGGGTTTGTTTTGGTGAAACACATTGGAGCGCACACGATGGCAGGCAGACATCTTCGCGGTGACGCACAGGCGCTGGCTCGTATGGAACGCGAACTTGGGTCTGAGGCGCATGTGGCAAGCGCGTGGGTCGCCAAGGGGCATGAGATCGCCGAGCGCATGGGGTCGTGTAACCTTGACGTGCTGGTGGCCTTCGAGCGCGCTTTGGATCTCGATCCGACACTGGCCTCGGCATGGCTCGCTTATGCCATGGCCCTCCCCGCGAGCAGAAATTACGAGGATGCGTTGGACGCCGAGGCGAAGGCGCTGGCGCTTGATCTGGAGAACCCGTTGGCATGGCTTAGCAGAAGTCGCACGCTCAGCTTGCTTTCCCGGCGCGAGGAGGCGCTGGCCGCGCTCGAAACGGCGATGCGCTTGAGCCCTGACGCAACCGAGGACTGGCGCCACTGGGATGTAAAGCAGTCGCTACTCCATTCTCTTAAGCGCGAAGATGAAGCAGGTGCGGCGAGGCAGCGCTATCGGGCGCTGTTGGAGATTGCTGCAGGCGCTATCCCAGCAGAGAACAACGCGACGCACTCACCAGCGCAAAGACAAATGCTCTGGACCAGGCCACATGAGAGGTGACCATTTTGGAAAGGCGCCTCTCCACAAGCTGACGACCACTGTGTTAGACTCGTGCAAGCCCTTTCTGCGCTGTCACCGCTGCACCGACGTATCGTGCGACGAGCACGATACGCGACCGAGGCTTGCCCAGCCATGCCTGCTTCCGAGCGCTTTCAACAATTGGCCTTGCGCTTCACGGACCCCGTGCAGTACGACTACGAGGTCATCCGCGGCATCTTCCTCGCAGATGAGACCATCGCCGAACGCTGCCGGGAGACAGGCCAGGACCGCGCCACCGTCACCGCCAAAGCGCGACGCTTCCTCGAAGCGGGCATGCTCGGGCTTGTCGACCGCCGCGCCGCCACCAAGAAGGGGCAGTATCTCTATCCAGAGAACGTGGCTGGCTACCTCCTCTACCTCAAGCAGCTCTACCCGCCGCTCCACGATCGGGAGCTCGTGCGCATCGTCGGACGCAAGTTCGGGTACAAAACCAACCACGTGACCCTCAAGCGCTTCCTGCAGCAGCATGTCCTGCCCGTTCCATTGCCGTGGCCAGTGACCGGTTTCCACCAGTTCGAGGACGCCTATCGGGCGCGCTGGACGGTCGTACGGCTGCACTACGAGGGGTGGCATCAGCAGAGCATTGCGGGCCATCTGGGCCTCTCGCGCAAGTATGTCGGACACATCCTGCGCGCCTTTGCGCGCGACGGATTTGCCGGGCTGGAGGATCAACGCACGCGACCGCCGACGCACCCGGCAAACCAGCTCACGCTGCCGTTTCTCACCGAGGTGCTCGCGGTGCAACGCGACTACCCACGCGCCGGGCGCTTTCGCGTGCGTGGCCTGGTGGCCAAGCGAACCGGAAAGGAGCCGCCCAGCGAGCGGACCGTCGGGCGGGCCATGGCGCTCAACCGGCAGCACCATGGCGCTCCACCAGCGTGGACAACAGATCGTCCAGATCCTGCCGAGCCCGATGGGATCATCAAAGACATGCCCTACGCGCTGACGCACCGGCATCGCTACTGGTTGATCGATTATTCGCTACCTCGTGCGCGTGGCCCATCTGCACAGTCTCAACGAGCGGGAGGACGAGGCGTGGGAGAGCCAGCAGGACACACAGCAGGACACACAGCAGGACACCGCAGCCGAGCACTGGGTCTACAGCCTTTGCATCATCGAGGGTTACTCCCGCAAGATCCTGGCCGGGATGGCCTCGCCCTATCAGGATGTGGTCGCCGTCCTGCAATTGCTCAGCGCCGCCCTCGCCGCCTACGGGCGGCCGGAGGGCATCGTTTCGGACAACGGGTCGGTCTTCACCTCCGACGCCTACGAGGACCTGTTGTCGACGCTGGGAATCGAGGTCTGCCACATCGAGAAAGGCAAGCCCTGGCAAAACCTCATCGAGGCGCAGTTCAAGGTCGAACGCCGTCTCGCCGACGCGCACGTCGAGCGGGCCACAACCTTGGCAGAGATTCAGGAGCAGCACGCCGCCTTCGTCGAGACCTTCAACACCACACCACACTGGGCGCACCGCGAGCGCACGGATGGCCTGCGCACGCCGGAGGAGACGCTGGGCTGGGTCCATGGGCGCGAGCTGGAGCCGGATGCGCTGCCGCAGGCGCTGCGGGCGTTGCAGGTCGCGCGAACGGTCAATCGCGCCGGATAGGTCAGTGTGCAGCGCTTCTATCTCTACGCCGAGCGCGGTCTGGCGCGCAAGCGGGTCTCGATCTGGCTCTACGACGGGCGGCTTCACCTCGCGCATCAGCAGGCGTTGCTCGCCCAGTATACCTATCACGCCGCGCGACGGGGGAAGCGGATTCGTGCGGTCGCCCCTCATCCGCAGCTCTACCGCACCGCCTACGCCTCGCCACAACTCGAGTTGTGGGAACTCGACGACGCGCAGTGGCGCAAGGTCTTCGCGCGCCCACCCTACCAGCGCCGCCTTGCCCTAGCGCCGGAGACACACGTCCAGCAACTGGCGTTGCCCATGCTCGGACTAGCCGTCACACTCCTTCTTGCCATCCTCGGCTAGCCGTCAAGAGTGGCCAGCAGGCGCCCACGCCAGGCTCCCGGCGCGGCGCACGCCCGTCTCGTCGCTGTGCAACACGGGGACATGCGAGAGCGCCCCCTTGATCTGCGCCTCCACCGGCGCCAGCGCCTCTGCTGCCTGCCGCACCCGCGCGTAGGGGATGAGCTGCTGCTCCACCAGATACACCCAGATACACCCAGATACACCGCCAACGCCCGCAGCCGCGGTCCGTCCTGGGCGCGACTCGGCGCTTCAGGCGGAAAGTCGCCACCGCTCACCTGCTGACGGGCATGACAGCGGACGCGTAGCGCCTGGTGCTCGGTGATCCCCAGCCGCACGGAGGGCAGGTCCTGCACTTGGCGGCGTTCGCGCGCCACCACCGGCGCGTTCGCGCGCAGCGCCTCCGCGCGCAGCGCCTCCTCGCGCAGCGCCTCCTGGCAGCCCGCGCAGACCACCAGCCGATGCTCCACCATGGCGTCGGGCAGAGCCACCAGTCGCAGCGTCTCGCCGCGATGGCCGATCTGCCCGCCGGGCTTCTTGCCGCTGCGTTTGCGCAGGCTCCGCGTCTTGCGCGCCAGTCCGTCACTGGCGGGCGGCTTGTTGCTGTTGTGGCTGTCCTTGGCCAGTCGCGCCTGCAGCTCCTGCACCTGGGCAGCGAGCAGCTCCACCCGCTCGCGCAGGGTGGAGCTGCTCGGCTTTGAGGGCGGCAATCTCTTCCTCGGGCGTCATGCCTCTACGCTACACCCGCATGGCAAGTCAGGCTGAACTGTTATGCCTCCGACTTTAGTTGGGGGATGAATGGCCTGTCTCCCTTGCCGGTTTCTCACCGCTGTGCGAGAATAGACAGGCAGGCGACTTGCACCTTCCCAATCTCCAATAGTGTTTCGTGGCGTTCCGTGGTAAATCGCTCCCACGGGTAAAAGCACTAGTGTTCTTTGGACAGGTGCGCTCCGCTACCAGTCGGGTTGCATTCTGAGGTCACACTCGCCCGGCGATGGAGTCAACCGCCTTTCAGGGCCGGGCAGGCCCTTCGGGGGCTAACGTGATGGGTTGCCATGTGCGTTCTCCGAGAATCTCCTGGCTTGAGCCGGGGGAGTGTCAAATGATGTTGAAGGTCTCGTAGACCGTGACCTCGCCACCCTTCACCTGCGGGCAGCTCTTCGCCGCCTCGACCGCCGCGGCGAGAGAGTCCGCCTTAATGACCGAGTAGCCCGTCGCCATCGTCCCTACCGGGCCGTCGCTTACCTCGCCGCCATTGGCGACCGACTTCGCCTCGCCTGTGAAGGGATTGCCGGCATCAAGTACGTTCTCACCCAGGCTGTCGAACCAGGTCGTCCACTCCTGAATACTCGCCGCGCGCTCCTCGTCCGTCTGCGCCATTCCGGCGCCACCCGTGTAGACAAACAGGAAATTCGCCATCGCCATTCCTCTCCCTCGTTGCGCATCACGCACTTGCTGACTGCTTGCCATGGCGTTCGATCATCTGTTCCACGCCAACCACATGCTACGCCATTTTCTGCGCTCCAGACAAACCGGTTATGTCCACCCTTGGACAACTCATCGGCGCCGTCTTGGACGCTTCCACTGCCAGGCGCCCCTCCAGACGGCGCAAACTTGCCTCATCGGGTACTAGCCAGAACAGCCCACCACTATTCCAGCGAGCACGATGACGCATGAGCGTCAACCCGTTTCTCTGCTTGCGGCGCCCACACCGCACGGCTATACTTGCGGCAGGTGAACGCGAGCGAGCGGGGAGCGGATATGAGCGCCACAGCGGAGGTGGCCGCGCGGAGGGCGAGCAAGCCAGCGCGCGCCGGGCGCTTCGCTCGGCTGAATCGCGCGCTGACGGAGCGCGTCAGGCTACGGCGGGGCGTCAACGGCCTGCTCACAGCGCTCTACATGGCAATCTGGGCCTCCTGTGGGCTGATTCCCTTCAACGCCACCGACCTCGAAGCCTTCTTCTTTCCTGCCGCACGCATCGCGCTGGAGGGACACCCGTTCGGCGTCTACGCAGTGCGCCTTGGCGAGTACTATCCGAACGCCAATGGGCCACTGAGCCTCGTGCCGCTGACTGCGGTTGGCGCGCTGGCGCAGTCGCTCGGCTGGATTGATGTCCTCAGCTTACGGCGCGCGCTGATCTTCGCCGTCTTCGCGCTCTTTCCCCTCCTGCTGGCGCGCGAAGGCCTGCATACGATCGCCCGCCTGAACGGCAAACCACTGACGGGATTCGCTCGCTATGGAGTTGTGGCGCTCTTTGCCTTCAGCCCCTTGCTCTGGCAGGGCATGCTCGGCTATGGGCACATCGAGCTGGCGATCATGCTCTGGCTATTGCTCGCGGGGGTCAACGCGCTCGCGGGAGGACACGCGGGCTGGGCGGGCGCATTGCTCGGCCTGGCGCTGCTCACGCGTAGCTCGGCGCTGGTCTACGTGATCCCGTTGCTCGGCGTGACACTCTGGCGGCGACGCTGGGGGCAGGCCGCGCGTTTCATCGCGCTCTACGCGCTCGTTGTGGCGGCGGGGCTGGCGCCGTTTCTGCTCGCCGACCGCCAGAACACCCTCTTCTCGCTCGTCGGCTTCCGTGGAGAGCTGCCGGTTGGCGGCTACTCGATCTGGGGTATGGCGCTTGGCACGCCCTGGGAAACCTTCGCCAAACACTACGATAGCCTCGTCGTACTCGGCGCGGCGCTCATCGTGACCCTGCTGGCGCTGCTGGCGCGTCGCGACCTGGACGTGACCTCGCGCGACTTCTACGTGCTGCTGGCGCTCTGTGGTCTCTGCTTCGCGCTCTTCATCAAGACGGTCTGGCCATACTACCTCTTCGAGCCATATGTCTTCGTGTGCGTCTGGTGGATTCCCTGGCTGCGCGAGGCGCGCTCGCAGTGGAGCTGGCTCGTCTGGAGCCTGGCGATGGCGCTGCCGCTGGCGCTGATCGCGGCGGGCGCGCTGGTGGATTACCGCATCTACAACGCGCCAGCCTATACCAACGACCTCGCGCAGTGGAGCCGCAACGTCAGCCTGTTGATGGGGACGGTCGCGCTGCTCCTGCTTACCTGGCTCGTTGCGGGCAAGCGACTGGGGACGCGGCTGGCGCGGTATAATCAGGACGAGCGCGTCCTCGCGCCCTGAGTCCTTCATTCCCACGCCGAAAGCTGGCGCAGCATGCGATTACCTGATGATGTCTTGCCCCTTTCCTATGAACTTGACGAGGATCAGCGCGAGCTCCATATCTCGTGGACCGACGGGCATGAGAGCGTCCACCTCTATGAGCCGTTGCGGCGCGCCTGTCCGTGCGCGTGGTGCGCGGGCGAGGGTGGCCAGAAGGGCAGTGTGGACGAGACGACTGCATTCAGCGAGCAGCAGACGACGATCTATGAATTGCAGCCCATCGGACGCTACGGCCTGACGCCGATCTGGGGCGATGGCCACCATACCGGCATCTACACCTACGAGAAGCTGCGCGCCTCGTGCCAGTGCGACGAGTGCCGCGCCATGCGGTCGGGCCACTGACCGCATAACCTTCCCGCCCGACACTCCCTCTTGGCAAAGATGGCTCCGCTGGAGTACACTCTTACGTGAAATGGGAGTATGGCTCCTCCGGCGCGGCGTGACGAGCGCGCCCGGCGCAAGTTCGTTCTCCCGTTGATGCTCAGCACAGCGACCTTCAGGGCAGGGTGCGATTCCCGACCGGCGGTATGGCGCGTAACGCGTCGAGCCCGCGAGCGACGCCTTCGGGCGAAGCAGATCCGGTGAGAAGCCGGGGCCGACGGTACAGTCCGGATGGAAGAGGGTCGAAGCGTCGTCGTCTCCGCGCGCTGTCGCGCCAGGAAACGGCCCGGCGTATTCGTCTGCGCTATTCATCTGCGCGCCGCCCTGAAGTCGCGATCTTCGCTGGCTGTGGGCGGCGTTTTTGTATGGGGAACGCCACTCGTGGTCGGCGCCGACTCGCGGGAGGCGTTCTATGGCCCTTGAAACGCGCGATTCCCCGGCAGTATCGCCGCCGGACGCGCCGCTGCGCCCAGACGCCCTGGCGGGCGAAGACGCGATTGCAAGCGCTCCGGCGCAACGCGCAGACCCTCGCGCTCTGCTCATGGCGACGTTCAGCTGGCTCCAGGCGGCGGCTCCGGCGCTCCTGCTCGGCGCCGGAATCCTGGTCATCTGGCAGCTCCTGACCGTCAGTGGAGCGGTCCCAGCGTTTCTGCTGCCCGCGCCCGCGCGTGTGCTGACGGCCTGGCTGCGCGGCCTTGGCCTGACGCCATCAAGTGGCGGCGCGCCGTCGCATCAGGCGCCGCTGCTTCTGAGGTACGGAATGACCACGCTCGTCGAGAGCGTCGCGGGTTTCGCGCTGGGGGCGCTGATCGCGATTCCACTTGGCTACGCCATCGCGCGCAGCCAGACGCTGGCCCGCGCGCTCCAGCCGTATCTGGCGGCGATGCAGGCGCTGCCGGCGGTCGCGCTGGCGCCGCTGCTGGTGCTGTGGCTGGGCTACGGCTCGCCGCCGGTGATCGCCCTCTGCGCGCTCATCGTCTTCTTCCCGATGGTCGTCAACACCGCGCTTGGCATACGCACGCTCGACCGCGATGTGCTGGATGCGGCGCGTGTGGCGGGAGCGGATGGCTGGTCGCTTTTTCGCTACATGGAGTTCCCTCTGGCGTTACCAAGCATCCTCGCCGGGCTGCGCGTCAGTCTGACACTCTCGATCACCGGCGCGGTCGTCGGCGAGTTCGTCGTCGGCGATCAGGGGCTGGGCGGGCTCCTCAATATCGCGCGCAGCCAGTTCAACGTCCCGCTCGTTTTCGCCACGCTGCTCACCCTCGGTCTGCTCGCCGCCATCCTGTATGGGCTGGCGCGGCTGCTGGAGTGGCGCGTCTCGTACATGGAGGTTGTGTAGGTATGTTGCGTTCCTCGTCGCCATCCCTTTCATCCCGGCCATCCTTGCTGCGCGCGCCACTGCTCGCGCCACTGCTCGCGCTACTCCTGCTCCTGGCCGCCGTGATCCCGCTCGCAGGCTGCGGAGCCAGCGCCAGCGCGAATTCTCTGACCGTCGGCCTGACCTATATCCCCAACATCCAGTTCGCGCCGTTCTATGTCGCGCAGTCGCTGGGCTATTACAAGGCCGCCGGGCTGGATGTGACGCTACGGCATCATGGCGCGAGCGAGGATGAGTTCGGCGCGCTGGTCGCCGGCAAGGAGGACCTGATCTTCGCTGGTGGCGACGAGACCCTCCAGGCGCGCAGCCAGGGGCCGGATATCGTCTACCTCGCCGCGGTCTACACGAAATATCCCGTGGGGCTGATCGTGCCCACCAGCTCGCCGATCCAGAAGGTGGCCGATCTGAAAGGGCGTAGCGTCGGCATCCCTGGCAAGTTTGGAGCGACGTACCTGGGGCTGCTCGCGCTGCTGTCGAGCGCGGGCCTCAAGCAGGACGACGTGAATATCCAGACAGTCGGGTTCACGCAGGTCCAGGCGCTGGTCACCAAGAAGGTGGACGCGGTGATGGGCTACCTGAACAATGAGCCGATCCAGCTCCAGAAGCAGGGGCTGTCGGTGCGGACCTTCGACGTCTCGAGCGCGCAGCCACTGGTCTCGAATGGCGTCGCGGCGCTGCGGAGCCGAATAGATGCGCGCCCTGACCAGGTACGGGCGTTCATCGCGGCGACGCTCAAAGCGGTAGACTACACCATCGCGCATCCACAGGAGGCGCTCGAGATCAGCAGGTCGAGCGTGCCAGGGCTGGATGATCCCACAAGCGCGGCGGACGCGCTGACGGTGCTGAAGGCGACGCTGCCGCTCTGGGAGCACGCTGGCAAGGCGGGATACAACGATCCGTCGGCGTGGCAATCGATGGCGGGCTTTCTACAGGCGCAGGGGCTGCTGGCGGGGAGCGTTGACGCGACGAAGGCCTACAGCAACGACTATCTGCCTAACGGATAGGCGGCGATGGACACCACTCCTAAGCGTCCCTCTGCCACAAAGCCCGCCTGCGCGGATTCACCCGCGCCGCACCCTATCTGTAGTGGCGAGACTTGTCTCGGCCTGCGCCGCGTCGCTGATGGGGTCACCACTGCTGCGCTCCTGCTAGAATGCCGTTGACGCGGTGTCTACTACACATTGACATGGAGGCGCGTGATACGGTGGATGAATCGTTCGACCTGCCGACTACTCCGCTGCCACCGCGACGTCTGACCATTCATCGCGGCGCACAGGTTCCCAAAGCGGTGGCGCTGCAACTCCCCGGCTCGAAATATTACACGCTGCGCTACCTGCTGGCGGCCTTCCTGGCCGAGGGCGAGAGCCGTGTGCGCAATCCCGCGCTCAGCGACGACACCGCCACGCTCGTCCGGGCGATCCGCGCGCTCGGTGGACAAGTCGAATGGGAGCGCGACGGCGCGGAGGGCTGGACGGCGCGGGTGACGGGCTGCGGCGGCCGGCCAGGCGTTCCACCGGGCGGCGTCATCCAGGCGGGCAACGCGGGGGCGGTTCTACGTATCCTGCTGGGGATCGGTGCGCTGCTGCCGGTGATACGCTTCGAGACCGATCATCCCGGCTCATTGGGACGCCGCCCCAATGCCGATCTGCTTGCGGCGTTGACCTTCTTAGGCATCACGACGGAGTCGCAAGGGCCAGAGGGCCTTCTCCCAATCACGTTGCGTGGCGGACCACCACGTGGCGGCGCTGTGCCCGTCTCTGGCGCGCGCAGCTCGCAGTACGCCAGCGCGTTGCTCTACCTCGCGCCGCTGCTGCCTGAGGGGCTGGATCTCACAATCACTGACGACCTGCGTTCGGCGTCATTTCTCCGCACGACGCTAAGCGCGCTGGGCGAGGCGGGTATCGTCGTGAACGCAAGCGATGACCTGCGGCGCTTCGCGATACTGGGAGGGCAGGCGTACCGCGCGCGCGCGTCTGTAGTTCCCGGCGACGCGCCCTCCGCCGCCGCGCTGGCCTGCGCGGCGCTCGCGCTCGACATGCGCCTTACGCTGTCCGAACTCGACCTGGGGGCCGAGGAGACGCGGGCAGTCAGCGCGGCGCTGGAGGCGTTCGGCGCGCAGCTGACACTTGATCGGGCACACGGCTCCATGACTATCGAGCGTGGCGCGCGGCTGCATGGCGCGACGCTGGATGGCGACGCGATCATCGACAGCGTGCCAGTCCTGGTGGCGCTGGCGTGCTTCGTAGAGGGCGAGAGCCGCTTCGAGCGCGTGGCGAATCTGCGGCTGAAGGAGAGCGACCGCATCGGCGACCTCTGCGCCGAGCTGCGCCGCGCCGGGGCCGATCTCGATCCCCTGCCGGATGCGATCCTTGTGCGTGGGCAGCCACAGGGCGTCGCTGGCGGGGCACTGGTCGCGAGCCACGACGACCACCGGCTGGCGCAGGCGATCGCCATCGTGGCGCTACGGGCAGAGCGCGGGCTGACCATTGCAGACGCTGGCGCCGTCGCCAAGAGCTATCCCGGCTTCTTTGCCGATCTGTCCCGCCTGGGCGCACAAGTCACAGTAGAAGAGTGAGCGCCTGAAGGTATATACTGGCGCTAGAGGAGCGAACGAGCCGAGAAGCTGAAGGGCAGGCGCGTATGAGTCGCAGAGCAAATTACGATTCGCTCCGTGTCGTCCAATGGCTTTTCCTTGCCATGCCGTTGGTTTTCACGCTGTATGTAACTGGTATTGCGCTGCTGGATAGCTCATTTCACCACGACCTGGCGTTTTTCTTCGGAACTTTCGCTAAAACCCTGGGACGCCCTCTGGCGCTGACTTTGGCGGCCTTCGGGATAATTCACTTCTACTTCCTCCGGCGTCTCAGGCGTGATCTACAACGCCATACAACAGTCCTGTCCGGCGCGACTAGAGCGCTGCTTGCACAACCTCACCCGCCACGAGCGCCTCTACGCTTGGCGGGCCAACCTCTGTCCGCACGAAGCTCAACTGGCGATGGCCGCTCATCATTAGCATGCCAGGCCTGATAATATGTAGCGGGCTCCTTCTCAAAGGCGCCTTTGGAATCCGAAGCATGAACGCAGATGAAGTCATCGGTTTGCGGGCTTTTGTCTTGTACTTGTCCTGCCTCTGATATTCGTCTCAAGACCAAGATTCAATATGCAGCCCAGAATAACGATCACCGCGGCGGATCAGTATACGCTGGTAACATTCGCTGGCGCAAACTTCACAGTCCGCTGGAGCGAAGCGCGGCTCTTCTCGGTCATTGGCAAGCGAGAGGAGCGGCCAATGGTGTTGCGCTATGCGCTCGAAGGCAATGGCGTGACCGCCGAGTGGTGGATGTACACCCGCCCGCCGCGTTGGTTCGACGTGGCGCGACTAGGCATGCCCTACGAGCAGTACGACCAGCGCATGCGCGAGATTCTCAGCGTCGTCAGCGCGAAGACGGGGTTGCCGCTGCTAGACCTGCGCTCTCGATAGATCAATGAAGGCTAAATCGCTCTCATGCGCCTTCTTCAGGGCAACACAATACCCTCGGAGGATGCGCCGTCTTCTTTCCGCATCTTCCGAGGGCTATACGTGCGCGTTCACGGCAGGTCACCCACTCGCGCCGCACCACCGGAGCCACACCACCATCGCGAGGGAGGTCCGCACCCGCCACACATCCACCGCACCCTGCTTGTTTCGTGTCCGCAAGTGAAGTATACCTTGGCGATCTCACACATTACATGACAGTAGTAGTGTTAATGATGACAAAATATTCAGAAATGGGGCGATTTCAGGCGATTTGGGGCGCTCATTTCTGACAATTTTGTCATGATGCCGTTGGCGCGCCGAAAACGTAGAATAGAGTCACAGGACGAGCGCCCACTTGCGCCCTCTGTCAGACAGGCTACAGCAGGCGGCGTGACGCCCGATCACCGCCAGGAGTATCTATGCGCGTCGAGCGGCTGCGCTTCACCGATTTCCGCAACTACCGCGAGCTGGATCTCGCGCTGCCCGGCGGGCTGGTCGTCCTGCAGGGGCGCAACGCCCAGGGCAAGTCGAATATCCTCGAGGCCATCGGCCTGATCGCCACCAGCCGCTCCTTCCGCACGAACAGCGAGCGCGAGGCCGTCCGCTGGGGCGCGCCAGGCCGCTTCGCACGCATCGAGGCGACTGTCGCCCGCGACCATGACCCCCTGACCGTCGAGATCGTCGTCGCCGACCCACAGGCGACCATCCCCGGCGAGACGCCCAGCGTCATCCCCACACCGATGCCGCCTGGCGCGCCGTTTCGCAAGCGCATCCGGGTCAATGGACTGGCTCGCCGCGCGATGGACCTGCTGGGGCAGGTGACGGTCGTCGTCTTCGCGCCCACCGACCTCGACCTCGTGATTGGCTCGCCATCCGAGCGCCGCCGCTTCCTCGATCTGACGCTCTGCCAGGTGCATCCCGCCTACTGCCGCGCGCTCAGCCAGTACCAGAAGGTGATCGCGCAGCGCGCCGCGTTGCTGCGCCGGGTACGCGAGAACGAGGAGAGTCCCCACGCGCTGGCCTACTGGGACGAACAGCTTGCCGGGCTGGCGGCGCCGATCATGCGCGGGCGCGCGACCTTCCTGCGCCAGGCAGAGGCCTCGGCGGCGCGAGTCTACGCCGCCCTGACGCATGACGAGGACGACGAGGATGCGGTCGGTTCCCTTGCCGTTGCAGCTAACGGCCAGCGGATCGAGCGCGCGGGCCTGCGCATCGTCTACGAGCCATCCTATGATGGCGCGCTGGAGGGCGACGACGAGCAGGTGGCGGCGGCGATGCGCGCGCGGCTGGTGGAACTGCGACGGCGCGAGATCGCGCAGGGCGTGAACGTGCTGGGGCCGCACCGCGATGACCTGGCGTTCTTCGCCGGTCCGGTGAACCTCGCCACCTACGGTTCGCGCGGGCAGCAGCGCACGGTGGCGCTGGCGCTGAAGCTGGCTGAACTGGAGTATATCGAGGCGGAGACGGGTGACCAGCCGATCCTGCTGCTGGATGACGTGCTGAGCGAGCTGGACGCCCAGCGGCGCGCCGATCTGCTGGAGGCCGTACGCGACCTCGATCAGGTGTTGCTGACCGTGACCGATGTGTCCAGTCTGCCCGAGGCGGCGCTGACACGCGCGCACGTCTTCACCGTGCGCGCCGGTCGGGTGACATCGGCATGAATAGCTATCTCAAGAGGCGCCCATACCGGGGCCACGTACCGTGTCGGCGCCATCATACCCGCTGGCGCGGCAGCAACCGGAGGAGCGCAGCGACGCCCACTGCAAGCGCGACTAGATAGATCAGGCTCGCGTCGAAAGCACGGGGATAGTCGATCGCGCCGCCGCTACCAAGCGCGCCATAGAAAATAACCCCAATCACGGCCACCCCAAGCGCGTTTGCCATCTGCTGCATCGTCGCCAACACCCCAGCCGCCGCGCCAGCGTGTTGCACAGGCAGACCCGCCAGCGCCAGCGACGACAACGGCGCAAGCACCATGCCCATGCCAGCGCCGTCCAGCAACAATGCGGGCGTGAGCAGCGCGATGCTCTCAGTCGCGCCAACCACCGCAACCGTCAGGAACAGCAGCGCCAGGCCGAGGGCCATCACCAGCGCGCCGATGGTCAGCGAATTGCGGCCGAACCGCCGCGTGAGACGTTGCGCATAGAGGGATGCGACCAGATACCCGCATCCAAGCGCTGTGAAGGTTGTCCCGGCGGCGAGGGCGCTGAGGCCACGGCCCGCTTGCAGATAGAGCGCCAACACCAGGAAGAACGACGCGATCCCCGCGAAGAACACCAGCACAGTTAGCAACCCGACGGTGAACGTCCGCTCGCCAAAGAGCGAAAGGTTGAGCAGCGGTGAGCCTCCACGGCGGCTCAGGCGCCGCTGATAGAGCGTGAAAACCAGCAGCAGCGGCGCCGAGGCCGCGAGACAGAGCCACGTCCAGCCAGGCCAGCCGAGTTCCCGCCCAACGATCAATGGCAGTACGACGGCGACCATGCCCAGCGTGATAAGCGCGGCGCCTACCAGGTCGAGCCTGCGCGAGCCGTCCGCACGCGATTCCGGTAACAGGCGCGGTGTAAAATAGAGGGCGACAACGCCAATGGGGATGTTGATCAGGAAGCAGGAACGCCAACCGAGCCCTGCCACATCAGCCTGAATCAGCAGCCCACCGATCAACTGGCCACCGACCGCGCCGATACCCAGCGCCAGCCCGTAGACCGTAAAAGCGCGCGCGCGATCTTCGCCGGTATAAATGACGCCCACCATCGCCAGCACCTGCGGCGCGAGCAGCGCGGCGGCGCCCCCTTGCAGCACGCGCGTGAGCACCAGGATGCCCGGATCTGGCGCGAGACCGCACACAGCCGAGGTGAGTGTGAACAGCGCCAGCCCCAGCGCGAACATCCGCCGCCGCCCGTAGAGGTCGCCGAGCCGCCCTGCGGTGATGAGACCTGCGGCAAATGTTAGACCATATCCGGCCACGATCAATTGAATCTCACCTGCGTTGGCGCGTAACCCCTGCTGCAGCGAGGGAATCGCCACGTTGACGATGAAAAAGTCCAGCGTCACCATGAAGGTTCCGCACAGAATCACCACCAGCGCCGCCCAGTGGACCACTCTCGCTCGTCGCGGCCCCGGTGTGCTCGCTGTGCGCGCATCTGGAATCTGATAGGCGCTCGACACGTGTGCCACTCTCCATTCCTTGGCCTTGGAACAGGTCTGACCAGCGCCTCTCGTGGCGCGCTGACCTGTACATTCCACGCGTGATGAAGGTCATCGTATCGGCGTCGTTCGGGCGGCGCAATTACCTGCGAGGTAATTGTCACTGGGGCGTGGTGGCGCTGATGATGATGAGCGTGAGCGGACGCTCGCTCTCGCTCTTTGTTCCACTCAAGGCAGACGAAGGCAGAAGACGGAGGAACAGACCATGGCCAATCAAGGGGTCAGCGCCACGGTAGACGGCTATTTCGCTATGTGGAATGAAACCGACCACGCGCGGAGACAAGCGGTGATCGCGGCGACGTGGTCAGACGACGCCCGCTACGTGGATCCATTGGCCTCGGCGCAGGGAGCCGATGGGCTGCATGCCCTGGTAGCTGGCGTGCATGAGCAGTTTCCGGGATACCAGTTCCGGTTGACGGGCGCCGTCGATACACACCACGATTGCGCTCGCTGGGACTGGGAACTGGTGGCGCCCGACAGAGGCCGGGCCATCGCCAGAGGCGTCGATTTTGCAATGATCGCGCCTGATGGTCGGTTGCGCGCCGTGACCGGATTTCTCTACCAGGTTCCTGGCGCGCTCTAAAGCGCCAAATACGATACTATGAGGGCAGTGGCGGGATGGCTGCCATCGCCGCCACTGCTCGTTTCGCCGTTCAGATCGACTGCGCCACCTCAAAAGAGAGCAAGGAGAGGCGCTATGCAGCGCACAGTACGCGCCAGGAATCCAGGGTGGCGTGGCGATGACATCGCGATCCCGACTCCACAGCGGCCGGTCGGCGACATGCTGCGCGAGTGGCGCGAGAGTCGCCGGCTCAGCCAGCTTGAATTCTCGCTTCAGGCGCAAGTCTCGTCCAGGCACCTCAGCTTCGTCGAGACCGGACGCTCTCATCCCAGCCGCGAGATGCTTCTTCACCTGACCGAGCAGCTCGAGGTGCCACTGCGCGAGCGCAATCATCTGCTGCTGGCGGCAGGGTACGCTCCCGCCTATGCCGAGACGCCGCTGGATTCCCCGCGCATGGAGACCGTGCGCGCGGCGATACGCCAGGTGCTGGCTGGCCACGAGCCGTATCCCGCGATGGTCGTGGATCGAGCGTGGAATCTCGTGGACGCCAACACCAGTGTCGCGCTGTTCGTCGAAGGGGTGGCGCAGGAGGTCCTGACGCCCGCCACCAATTGCATGCGGCTCAGCCTGCATCCGCAGGGTCTCGCGCCTCGGATCGTGAATCTCGGCGAGTGGCGCGCGCACCTGCTGGGCCGGCTGCGCCGCCATGTCGCCCGCACCGCGGATCCAGCGCTCATCGCGCTCTATGATGAGATGGTGCGCTATCCCTGCGATCAACAGGAACCTGAGGTCGAGCTGCCCGGCCCTGGCGACATATTCGCGCCGCTCCGTATTCGCCATGAAGGGCGCGAACTCTCGTTCTTCAGTACGGTCGCCACCTTTGGCGCCGCGCTCGATATCACCGTCGCCGAACTTTCGATTGAGTCGTTCTATCCCGCCGATGCCGAGACAGCGGAGGTATTGCGCAGTCGTCAGAAGTAGCGACCGGTGAAGGCAACGCGCGTCGCGCCCATGTCGACCGAGGTAATCGTCTACGCCGCCACCGAAGACCATAGCGAGCCGAGCAGGCGTGGTCATCCGCTTCCCAGCGAGCCTGCCTCACACGGCGCTAACGCGCGCGGACGGGAATGACGTGCGCGCTGGTCGCGTGACCGCCGCGTGATGGGTGTTGAAGAATGGAATGAGCATCAGGGCCCTACTTCATCAACCCATCCAAGGAAGGCAATCATGTCCGCCGACACTGGGGGTGATAACCTCATCCCATGCGCGGATCTTGGCTGATCACAGCCAGATAGTGCTCCATGACAGCGCAGTAGATTTTTGCGAGGCGGACCTCGACCTGCTCTACAGCAAAGATGCGTTTGAGCGCCACCTTGGCGTTGCGCCGGGTGTGCTCGCATTCTTCACCGCGACATGGATGGCGTGGTTCCACTGGACCTGATCGTTTGGAGCAGCCCGCCAGACGCCGATTTCTGTGGCTGGGATAATGTGGTTGAGGCAAGTCTTGATCTGCCAAGTGGCTGTGTCATCGGGGTTGCTCCTCAGTCATCTGGTGACGACGGCATGCGCGTCATTCTACCTGCTGGCATGTATTGCGCCCGCATCTATGCTGGGGGCGTCGACACAGTGGATGGATACAATATGGAAGGCCAGGACCACTATTGCGTAGCTCTCTGGCCCGTGCACTTTGCCGTGCCAGCGCTGCTTCATGGCGAGAGTGGCAAATTGTGGTAGGGCGGTCTGGTGGGCAAGAATGACCAGGTAGACAAGAGAGGTTCCATCTCTTGCGATATACGTATACGCATGTTATCATCCATGTAGAGCTTATTGACGCCTTCGTAGCGGTCAACATTAGGATGGTCACCCGCCTCCACGGGCGGCGAAACGCGAAGTAGGACGCAGCCCACATGCAGGCGTGTGTCCGGCAACATATCGAGCGGGCAGAAAAAGCATGAGGATCATCCAGCGCGCCTACAAAACTGAGCTGGATCTGAATGACCGGCAGATCGCTGCCTGCAAAAGGCATGCGGGAGCGGCGCGCTGGGCCTACAACTGGGGTCTGGCGCGCAAGCAGGAAGACTTTCGTACGATAGGCGCCAGTCCCTCGGCCATCGACCTGCACCGCGAACTCAACGCGCTCAAACAGACCACCCTACCCTGGATGTACGAGGTCTCCAAGTGCGCCCCCCAGGAAGCCTTGCGCAACCTGGACAGCGCCTTCGCCCATTTCTACCGCCGCGTTCAGTTGAAGCAACAAGGCAAATTGCGTGGCAAAGTTGGTTATCCGCAGCGCAAGACAAAGAAGCGCGGATTGGGCAGCTTTCGGCTTACTGGCTCCATCATCGTCTTCTCCGATGCGATTCAGCTGCCTCGCCTGGGGCGGCTGCGGCTCAAAGAGCGTGGGTATGTGCCCACCACTGCCAAGGTCCTCTCCGCTACCGTGAGCGAGCAGGCCGAGCACTGGTACGTCTCGGTGTTGGTGGAGCAGGAGCACGTCGTACCGGCGAACAGTGGGCCAACCGTGGGGGTTGATCTGGGTGTCAAGACGCTCGCTACGCTCTCGGATGGCGCGACGGAAGCCAATCCACGTCACCTCCGATCGTGCCTCAAGAAGCTCAAACGCTTGCAACGCGCCGTCTCGCGCAAGCAGAAAGGTAGTGGCAATCGTCGTAAGGCGGTTCGGAAAGTAGCGATCCTGCACCGCACGGTGGCGAATCAGCGGGCCAACACGTTGCATCAACTCACCAGTCGGCTGGCGAAAACCAAGGCAGTCGTGGTGGTGGAGGACCTCAATGTGGCGGGCATGCTGAAGAACCATCACCTGGCGCAAGCCATCAGCGATGTGGGCTTCGGCGAGTTCCGGCGGCAACTGACCTACAAGGCGTCCTGGTACGGCTGCCGGGTGATCGTGGCGAGCCGGTGGGAGCCGTCCTCCAAAACCTGTTCAGGTTGCGGCTGGGAGGACGAGGACCTGAGCCTGGCCGACCGCGTGTTCCGCTGTGAGCAGTGTGGCCAAGTACTCGACCGCGATCTGAACTCAGCAATCAACCTGGAAAAGCTGGCCGGGAGTTCCTCGGACAGTCAAAACGCCTGTGGAGAGGGGAGCGCTGGCTTGGGTCAGGTGGCCCTGGTGAAACTGCCCTCGCTGAAGCAGGAACCAAACACGTTCAATGCTTCGGCATAGAGCGGTCAGTTTTGGAGAACGGAGCGTGTGATGCCAAACAAGACCATCTATGTCGCCGACGCCGAGCTGCCGCTCTTCGAAAAAGCTCAGGCGCTGGCTGGCGGCAACCTCTCCGCCGCCATCGCGACCGCGCTCAAGCGGTTCGTTTCGGAGTCAGGCGAGGAGAGCGGGGAGATCGTCGTCACCGTCACCGAGGAGGGCGCGCAGGCGAAGAAGCGTTTTCGCGGGCAGTTGATCGTCGAGCAGCGCGTGCGCACGCCTGATGGCGCGCAGACCGTCTCGTATCGCGTCTATCGCACTGAAAAAGGTCGCTACGCCGTCTGGAGCAAAACTGGCCCGACCTGGAGTGGCTCGCAGTGGCAGTGGCTCACCGACTGGCAGGGCGAATGGTGGCGCGCCGAGTCGCGGCTGGATGTCTACGAGTCGCTGGAGGACCTGCAAGGAAACTTTCCCGATGCCCTGTACACGAAAGCGCTGCGCTGGGCGCAGACCGGCTCGGTGATCGAAGATCTCGACATCTAGAACGCGCCGTCCAGCGGGTGTACGCCTCTTGACGAGCGACATCAATACGATATATCTTATTGGAGCGATTGACAGCTGCGCCTGTCTACGAACGCCCTTGTTGGCGCGTGCTACATTCTTTCGGGTATAAAAACACAAGAGTCTTCAGAGGAGCGCGTAGTGGCGATCATTGAAGTGCGCGACTTGGTGAAGCGCTATGGCGACTTCACGGCGGTGAAGGGCATCTCATTCGATGTGCAGGAGGGCGAGATCTTCGGCATCGTCGGCCCCAACGGCGCCGGCAAGACGACCACGCTCGAGATCCTCGAGACGCTGAAGGACCCCACCTCTGGCTCGGTGACGATTGATGGCTACAACGTCGTGAAAAGCCCCTGGCAGGTGAAGCGCCGCATCGGCGTGCAGTTGCAGGCCGCGGGCTTCTATCCCGGCCTGAGTCTGCGCGAGTTGCTGGAACTCTTCGCTGGCCTCTACGACGTGAAGGTTGATCCGATGGCGATGCTGCGCAAGGTGCAGCTCGAGGATAAGGCCAACGCGCGCTTCGATAAGCTCTCCGGCGGGCAGAAGCAGCGCTTCTCCATCGCCTCCACGCTCGTCAACCAGCCGCGCGTGATCTTCCTCGATGAGCCGTCCACCGGCCTCGATCCGCAGGCGCGGCTCAACCTCTGGGAACTCGTACGCGCGATCCAGAAAGACGGCATCACGGTCGTGCTGACGACGCACTACATGGAGGAAGCGGAACAGCTCTCCAATCACCTCGCGATCATGGACGAGGGCGAGATCGTGGCCAGCGGCACGCCGGATAGTCTGATCGACGCGTTGCTGGCGCGCGGCTTCAAGAAGCCTGAGGTGGTACGCCTCGCCTCGCTGGAGGATGTCTTCCTCGATCTGACCGGCAAGCAGCTCCGCGACGAGTAGCGTCAGCAAGAACGCTATCAATCCAGACGTCTGAAAGAGCAGGGTACTTCGTGAGCACGACCACCAACCAGATCAAGACGCCTGACGCGCCACCCGCGCCGGGCGGACGCCCCACCAACGAGCTGCGCGCCTTCGCGGCGTTGACGAAGGCCTCGCTGCTGGGGCAGGTGCGCAACTTCTCGACCCTCTTCTTCGGCTTTCTCTTCCCGATCGTCTTCATCGCCATCTTTGGCTTCCTCGGCAACGCCGCCACCAAGGTGACGCTGGGCGTCGCGCCGGGCACGGACGCACAATCGCCGGTCTATGTGGCGCTCGCGCATATTCCCGCGGTGACGCTCCAGACAGGCGATCAGGCAACGCTCGACAGGCAATTAAAGAGGGGCGAGATTGATGGCATCATCTATATCGTGGCCGTTCAGCGCCCGGCGCAGCCCAACCAGTCGTCATCGCAGCCCACCACTGGCTACGATGTCACGCTGACGACGAGCACAGCCTCGGTCGCTGGCGCGGCGACGGCGACAGCAATAGTGGAAGGAGTCGCCAGCAAGGTCAACCTGGCGCTCGCGGGAGTGACTGTGCCGGCGGTGCAGGTCACGACGAGCAATACCACTGGACAGAGATACACCTATATTGATTTCGCGCTGCCAGGGCAGTTGGGCTTCTCGCTGCTCTCCATCGCCATCTTCGGCACGGCGTTCGGCTTCGTCGTCCTCAAGCGCACACTCGTGCTCAAGCGCATCTTCGCGACACCGACGCGCCCGCGGACGCTGGTGCTGGGGCAGGGGGCCGCGCGCCTGGTGATCGCGACGGCGCAGGTGATTGTGATTCTGCTGGTCGGAGTCTTCTTCTTCAGCTTCCACCTGGCGAATGGGGCCGTGACCTTCCTGGAGATGCTCGCGCTGTGTCTCTTCGGGCTGATCGTCTTTTTGGGTATGGGCCTCATCGTCGCCGGCAACTTCAACAACGAGAACGCGATGGGACCGGTGATCAACCTCATCACACTGCCGCAGTTCCTGCTCAGCGGCACGTTCTTCTCGAATAGCAGCTTCCCGGCCTGGCTCCAGCCCATCGCCAATAATCTGCCGCTGTCGTACATGAACGTGGCCTTGCGACAGATCGCCAGTGAGGGCGCGACGCTCTGGGATGTGCGCAATCAGATCCTGGGCTTGCTGATCTGGGGCGTCATCTCCTACGCCGTCGCGATCCGCACCTTTAAGTGGGAGTAGCTGGGGAGTAGCCGCGTTGGCGACGTTCGCGTTACGGAATGGCGCCAGAAAGCCTCCGGCTTGAGTCGGGGGATGAATGGCTCCCCTGCTGGACGATCATCCGTTCTATGGGCTATACTGCCTCTGTACGGTCGCTTCAACGGAGCCTCTTCGGACGCTCCCCCGTACGACTCGGGCCGGGCAGGCCCGTCAGGCGCCAACGTAGTGGATTGCCG
>Ga0207684_10000385_pt1 | contig 59603 bp, 60 predicted proteins | sample KBSK5501metaG_FD_184342 | JGI IMG/M metagenome (GOLD analysis project Ga0207684, IMG submission 184342) | Corn, switchgrass and miscanthus rhizosphere microbial communities from Kellogg Biological Station, Michigan, USA - KBS K5-50-1 metaG... | ecosystem: Host-associated > Plants > Roots >... | reverse complement strand
ACACGTCGCCGGTCAGGTAATTGGAGAAATAGCGCGACAGGGCCGGTATGGACAGCAAGGGCTGCACGATCTCCTTGGTGAGGACGACGAAGAGCGCGCCCAGCGCCGCAAGGCCGGCGGCCCAGATAAGGAGGCTGACGCGGCGGTCGTAAAGGTCGCGCACCACCGGGATGCGCCAAACCAACAATGTCGACATCTCGTAGCTGGCGGGCCTGCTCGATGCAGGGAGGCCAATGAGCGGCGAGCCGAGGTCGCGATATCTGAAAGCCAGTGTGGCCAGCACTGCGGCGCCGATCGCGATCGCCACCAGGATGAGCGTGGCCCTCACGTCCAGAATCCCATAGGGCGCCAGTGGTGAGCTCTGTTCGTAGTAGTGAAATGGCGACACCGGGCGCCAGGCCACCAGGAAGTCGAATGTCTGGCTCAGCCTGTTGACGAGGAACAGGCCGAGCAGGACGACACCCGCGATCGCGGTTGCGCTTCGGGCGCTCCCGAGCTGCACCAAAAACATCGTCAGGGAGAAGCAGCAGATTCCCAGGGCCGCCAGCGGGATTGCCGCTTGCAGCGCCGGCGCGACGGTGAACGTTTCGCCACCAGTGGCCACGCCGACGAGAAAGCCCGCGCTCGCCGCGAAGGCGGCGACCAGGCTTCCAAGCGTGTAGGCCGTCATCCTTGCCGCGATCATCCGCGGCTTCGATACGCCGGTTGCAAGGACCGCCTCCACCAGGCCTCGCTCCTCATCACCGCGGGCCGCGCCGCTCGCCGCCGCCAGGCCCCAAATCGCAAACAAGATGGCCAGGAATCCAAAGGCGCGCCACTGGACGTAGCCGCCGACCGTGTCGGGTCGCGTCGGTACCGCGACGATCACGGCGAACTGCTGCGCGAGGATCGACATCGAGCGGCCGAAAGCCCGCCTCTCGGCTTCGGTCCGGCCGGCCACCTGGTAGAAGCCCGCGGTCTGCAGAAGCGAGATTGCGAATGCGATCGAGCCGAAGCCCGCGATTCCCCAGCGGCCGAGTCGGAGCCCGAGCAAAGTGGTGACGGTCACCGGGGCAGGGCTTTGGGGGGAGCCGCCTCCCTGTAGTACTCCAGGAATGTCTCCTCGAGGCTCGGCTCATGGCTGACCAGGTTGGTCACGTTCGCGCCGCGGATCGCATCCAGCAGCGGCTCGAATGTGCCCCTGACCGTGCAGGTGACGGTCCGATCGTCGGCGACGACGTTTTCTACTCCCGTCGCCGAACGGATCGCATCGACGGGCACTGTCGCGTCCGGGGCGAACTCCATCTCGACGTGGTGGAAGCGAATGCGATGCAGCTCGTCGAGGTCGGCGATCTTCACGAGGCGTCCCGAGCGGATGATGCCGACGCGGTCGCATATGTGCTCGACCTCAGACAGGATGTGCGATGACAGAAAGATCGTCGCTCCATCTTCGCGAGCATCCGCGGCCAGGGCGAAGAACTCCTGCTGGTTCAGAGGGTCGAGGCCGCCGGTCGGTTCGTCGAGGATCAGCAGCGGGGGCTGGTGCATGAACGCGAGGACGATCCCGAGCTTCCGCTTGTTGCCACTCGAGTATTCGCGGTAACGGCGGCTGAGGTCGAGGCTGAACCTCTCCGCCAGGCTGCGCACGACCTTGAGGTTTGCGCCACCACGCAGCGCACCGAGATACGCGACAACCTCGGAGCCTCGAAGGCTTCCGAACTGGGGCATCTCGCCGGGGATGTAACCGACCTTGCGCTTGACCGCGACGTAGTCGCGCAGGCAGTCGAGGCCGAAGATGTGGGCCGAGCCGGCGGTCGGGCGGATCAGCCCCATCAAGCAGCGGATGGTGGTCGACTTTCCGGCGCCGTTCGGGCCCAGGAAGCCGAAGACCTCCTGCTGCGCGACCTGCAGGTCGAGGTCGAAAAGGCCGCGACCCAGGCCGTAATCCTTGGTCAGGTTTCCGGTGCTGATCGCCGCAACGGCCATTGCCGCTGCATATTAGTGACCGTGAGGCTGGGTGACTTAGAGCTTTACATCCTCATCGCGGGGAGGTGGAAGGCCGATGGCGGCCTGATGTTCGGCGTCGTCCCCAAGGTCCTGTGGGAAAAGCAGAAGCCCGCTGACGGCAACAACATGATCGACATGGCCTGCGTCGGCCTCATCGCGCGGGTGAACGGAAAGGTGATCGTGTGCGAGACGGGCATCGGCACCAAGCTGAGCGAGAAGCGCGCGCTGCAGGCTGCGCTGCGCGAGCCGGAGGGACTTTTGCATTCCCTGAAGCGGGTGGGCATTCGTGCTGATGAAGTCGACGCCGTGATCACGACGCATCTGCACTGGGACCACGCGGGTGGATTGACTCGATTGGAGAACGGGTGCCTCGAGCTCACGTTTCCGAAGGCGCGGCATTTCATCCAGCGGAGCGAGTGGGACTTTGCATTGGATCCCAATCCACGGAACCAGGCGACGTACGTCACAGACGACTTCACGCCGCTGGCCGACGGCAACAACCTTGTGGAGTTCGTGGATGGTGACGCCGAAGTCATGCCCGGGGTTCACGTCCGCCACGTCGGCGGGCACACGCCGGGCAGCCAGGTCATCGTTCTGCGCTCCGGGGAGCTCGCGTGCGCGGTGACGGGTGACCTCGTTTGCCAGACGCCGCATCTGAGGGTTGGGTGGACGATGGCGGCGGACATCGAGCCGCTGAGGGTGCTGCAGGAGAAGGCCCGCCTCTTTGAAGAAGCCGAGAAGCATCGCTGGCTGCTGTTGTTGAGCCACGAGCCCGATCAGCCGGCCGGTTATCTCGAAGAAGGTGGCCGCTGGCGCCCAGAACCCCGCCTCGCCTGAGCGATACGTCTTAACAGCCTGGGCTGTCATCGCACACCCATCCCGATAACGTGGCCGCGTGCTCGCCACCGTAGATTCCTGCGTGCTCGCGGGCCTCGAAGCGCGTCGCGTCGAGGTCCAGGCCGACAGCGCCAACGGCGAGCCCAAATTCTTCCTGGTCGGACTCGCGGCGACATCCGTAAAAGAGGCGCGCGAGCGTGTGCGGTCGGCGATCAAGAACAGCGGACTCACGTTTCCGGGCAAGCGGTTGACAGTGAACCTTGCACCGGCGGAGATGCGGAAGACCGGCACGGCGCTCGATTTGGCGATGGCGGTTGCAATCGCGTTGGCTGAAACGGGTGGGCGAGTGCCCGAACGCAGCGCGTTTCTCGGTGAGCTTGCGCTCGACGGCGCTGTCCGCCACGTCGATGGCGTGCTGGTTGCGGCCCGATGCTTGAAGAAGCTCGGTTATGAGCGGTTATTCGTGCCGGCCGCCGACGCGGAAGAGGCGGCCCTGGTCGACGGCCTCGAGGTCATCCCATGCGGAAACGTCGCTGAAGTGGTTGCCCATCTGCGAGGTGGCGAGCAAATCGCGCCGCAGCCGCTCACCGAGGCCGCGCTCGAATCGAGCACCGATGTTCACGAGCACGACCTCGCCGAGGTCCATGGTCAGGAAGAGGCACGGCGCGCGATCGAGGTCGCAGCCGCGGGCGGACACCACCTCTTGCTCAGCGGCCCACCCGGCGCCGGCAAGACGATGCTGGCGCGCTGCCTGCCCGGCATCCTGCCGCCTCTCGAGCTAAGTGAGGCATTCGATGTGGCGCAGGTCAGGAGCCTGCTGGGCGACCTTGAGCCCGGGCGCCCCATCGACTGGACACGCCCCTTCCGCGCTCCCCATCACGGCATCTCGATGGCGGGGCTCATCGGCGGCGGCTCCGGGTATGCGCTGCCGGGAGAGATCAGCCGCGCCAATCATGGCGTCCTGTTCCTCGACGAGCTCGCCGAGTTTCAGGCCAATGTTCTGCAGGCCTTGAGGCAGCCGCTCGAAACCGGAAGGGTGACCATCACCAGGTCCGGCGGCTCGGTCACCTACCCCGCGCTCTTCACGCTCGTCGCCGCCACGAACCCCTGTCCATGCGGCTGGCTGGGCGATCCAGTGCGCACGTGTCGATGCACCCCGGCGGTCGTCGACGCCTACCAGCGCCGCCTGTCCGGCCCGCTCCTGGATCGCATCGATCTCCAGGTTGGTGTGCGGCGCGTACCGCTGTCAGAGCTTGCGTCCGAGCCGCGCGGCGAAACGTCCGCGGTCGTAAGGGAGCGTGTGTTGGCGGCTAGAGCGCGCCAGCTCGCGCGCCAGGGATGCCTCAACGCGCAGCTCCGGCCCAGGCGCCTGCGAAACCTTGCGGCTCTGGAGCCCGGGTCCCGACACACGCTCGAGCGCTGGTCCGAGCGGAAGGGTCTCACCGCCCGTGGTTTTCACCGAGCCTGGCGCGTCGCGCGGACCGCAGCCGATCTGGAGGGCGCGGAGCTGATCGCCGACCGGCACGTCCTCGAAGCCCTGGGGTATCGACTGAGTGACGTCGCCGCCTGACCTCAGCCGCCTCAACGCAAGAGGCCGGTGGCCGCCGCCCGACGGCCCGCGAGTCGCGATCGTCGGCTCGCGTCGCCCCTCGCCTTACGGCGAAGCCGGCGCCGAGCAGCTCGCAGCCGACCTGGCTCGAGCGGGCGTCATCGTCATCAGCGGCCTTGCCCTCGGCTGCGATGCGGCCGCGCATCGCGGCGCGCTGTCAGGCGGCGGCGTGACGATCGCGGTCATGGGCACCGGCGTCGATATCGTCTATCCCGCGGCTCACTTCCGCCTGGCGGAGGAGATCCTCGCCGCGGGCGGCGCGCTCGTCAGCCAGTTCCCCAACGGCTCGCTCCCTCGCCGCCACAACTTTCCGGCCCGCAACGTCACCATGGCCGCGCTCTCCGACGCCGTGGTCGTCGTGGAGGCGGTGCAGGGGTCGGGAGCGCTGATCACCGCCGAGGCCGCACTCGAGCTACATAAAGAGGTAATGGCCGTGCCGGGGAGCATCTTCTCGCCGCTCTCGGTCGGCACCCACGCCCTGATCCGGGACGGTGCGGGCCTGGTCCAGAACGCCCGCGACATACTGGCGGCGCTCGGCGCCAAACAGGAGGTCCTGGACGACCCTCTGAAGGCCCCCAGGCGCCTCGGATTCGAGCTGCCGGCCAACCGCGACGGGCTCCTGATCCACCTCTCCGACGTGCTCACCGTCAGCGCGGCCGAGCTGGCACGAAAGCTGCATCTCCCGATCTCGGAGGTGCTCGCCAGGCTCACCTCCCTGGAGCTCGACGGCGCTGTGCGCCGTCACGGGGCGGGCTACGTAAGGGCATTGCGCAGGGCCAAAGAACGAGCGTAGGATTGCCCGCCTCAGAAGCCGGCCGGCCCGCCGCGGAGCCGGGTAGGGGACTAAAACCGGCTGTTGGGGAATATAGGAGTGACTGTGCCAGAGGGTTTGATCATCGTCGAGTCGCCTGCCAAGGCTCGGACTTTGAAGCGGTTCCTGGGGGATCGTTTCGACGTCCGGGCCTCGATGGGCCACGTCCGCGACCTGCCCGAAAAGGAGATCGCGGTGGACGTGGAGGCCGGCTTCAAGCCCCGTTATGAGGTGGTCGAAAGCCGCCGCAAGACCATCAACGAGCTGACCGCGGCGACCAAGAAGGACCGAGGCAGCGTGATCCTGGCCTCCGACCCGGATCGGGAAGGGGAGGCGATCGCCTGGCACCTGGCGGAGGTCCTGAAGTTGACCTCGCCGAAGCGGATCGAGTTCCACGAGATCACCTCGGAGGCCGTCCGCAAGGCGCTGGAGTCTCCACGCGAGATCGACATGCGGCTGGTCAACGCCCAACAGGCGCGCCGCGTGGTCGACAGGTTGGTCGGCTACCGCCTCAGCCCGTTCCTCTGGAGCAAGGTCCAGAAGGGCATCGGCGCGGGACGCGTCAGCTCGGTCGCGCTCCGCCTGGTCGTCGACCGCGAGGAGGAGATCCGAAAGTTCGTCGCGGTCGAGTCCTGGACGGTCGACGTCGAGCTCTCCAAGCTGGCCGACGAGCGCCATTTCCTCGCCCGGCTCAACCGGCCGAAGGGCGCCCCGGGCGCCGAGGCCGAGACCAAGCTCGAGGTCAAGACGCAGGCCGAGGCGGACGCGATAGTCAGCGCGCTCGAGGGCGCGACCTACCGAGTCCTCGGCGTCGAGAAGAAGCGCCGGACCAAGAGCTCGTACCTGCCGTATATCACCTCAACTCTCCAGCAAGACGCATCCAGCCGGCTCCGTTTCCGGCCCCGGAACACGATGCGCATCGCTCAGCAGCTGTACGAGGGCATCGAGCTCGGCGACGAGGGATCGACCGGACTGATCACCTACATGCGCACCGACTCCACGCGCATCTCGGGCGAGGCCGAAGGAAAGGTAAAGGGCTTCGTCAAGGAGAAGTTCGGTGAGAAGTACGTCGGCGGTCCGAGAACGGCGAAGGCAAGCCCTGGCGCGCAGGACGCCCACGAGGCGATACGGCCGACCGACGTCAACCGCACTCCCGACTCCATCCGCAAGTACCTGAGCGCGGACCAGCTCAAGCTCTACGAGCTCATCTGGCGGCGATTCGTCGCCAGCCGTATGGCGCCCGCGGTGTACGACCAGACGCAGGCCGAGATCGAGGGCGGGGATTACGTGTTCAGAGCGAACGGCTCAGTGCTCACCTTCGACGGCTTCTACAAGGTGTGGGAACGAGACGAGAACGGCGAGACCGAGCTGCCCGAGCTTACGGCCGGCGAGGACCTCATCTACCACGCCATCAAGCCCGAGCAGCATTTCAGCCAGCCGCCGCCGCGTTACTCGGAAGCGACGCTGATCAAGGAGCTAGAGCAGCGGGGCATAGGCCGGCCATCGACCTACGCGCCGATCGTCGAGACGATCAAAGACCACGGCTACGTGGAGATCAAGGAACGGCGCCTCCACCCGACGCGCATCGGCGAAGCCGTCAATGCGATCATGGTCGACCACTTCAAGGTCATCTCCGACGACGACTACACCGCCACGCTGGAGAAGCGCCTCGACCAGGTCGAGCAGGGCACCCAGGAATGGGTGCCGGTGGTGAGCGACTTCTATGGACCGCTGCAGAAGATGCTGGTCGCGGCCGAGAAGGCGATGCCCGCCGACACAGACGAGGAATGCCCGCTGTGCCACGAAGGCCACCTGGTGTTGAAAGCCAGCCGGTTCGGTCCCTTCATGGGCTGCTCGCGATACCCGAAGTGCAAGTTCCGCCGCGCGATGGCGGTCAACGGCGAGGTGCCCGAGCCCAAGCTGCTCGACGAGCCGTGCCCCGTGTGCGGCAAGCCGCTGCAGCAGCGCACCGGCCGGTATGGAGATTTCGTCGGCTGCTCCGGCTACCCCGACTGCAAGTACATCAAGCGCGATGCGGCGCAGGCCGAGGCCAGGCCGACCGGCGAGAAGTGCCCGCAGTGTGGGGAAGGGCAGCTGGTGGAGCGCACGGGGCGCTACGGGCCGTTCGTGGCCTGCTCGCGCTATCCGGAGTGCAAGTACCGCGCCAACATCGGCAAGGACGGGAAGGTCCGCGAGGGTCCGAAGGTGCTCGACGAGCCATGCCCGATCTGTGGCAAGCCGATGGTGGAGAGGCGCGGCCGGTACGGTCCCTTCAAGTCGTGCTCCGACTACCCGAAGTGCCCGGGTCCGAAGGGCGTCAAGAAAGAGAAGGCCGAAGTCTGACCGCCGCCCGGCTGATTCGAATCTCAGGCGCTGGGTATACTCACAACGCCAGTCCAAGCGACTGAGTTAGCACGCCCGGGGCAATGCTCCTGTCCTTGATCCAAGGCCAGAACCGGGCGGAAGTAGAACAGGAGGCAATCGAAACGTGGCCCAGGTAACCCTTAAGCAGCTGCTGGAGGCAGGTGTCCATTTCGGGCATCAGACCAGCCGCTGGAACCCAAAGATGAAGACTTACATCTTCACCGCGCGCAACGGCATCCACATCATCGACCTGCAGAAGACGGTCAGGCTTCTCGACGACGCGTGGGATTTCGTCCGCGGCGTCGCCGCGAGTGGCAGGCCGGTGCTTTTCGTCGGCACCAAGAAGCAGGCCCAGGAGACGATCCAGACCGAGGCCGCGCGGTCCGGCATGTACTTCGTCAACCGGCGCTGGATGGGCGGAATGCTCACCAACTTCAGCACCGTGAAGAAGCGCATCGACCGCCTGCAGGACCTGCGCAAGATGCAGCAGGAAGGCCAGTTCGAGCAGCTGTCGAAGAAGGAAGCCAAGAAGCTGCAGGATGAGCTCGACCGCCTGATGTTCCACTTCGATGGCATCGCGGACATGAAGCGGCTGCCGGGCGCCCTCTACGTGGTCGACCCGCGCAAGGAGCACATCGCCGTCACCGAAGCGAATCGCCTGAAGATCCCCGTGGTCGCGATCGTCGACTCCAACTGCGATCCCGACCTCATCACCTACGTCATCCCCGGCAACGACGACGCCATTCGCGCCGTCAAGCTTCTGACCGGGAAGATCGCCGATGCCTGCCTGGACGGGCGCCAGGAGGCACAGGCACGCGGAGAGATCCCGGCCGAGGTCGAGGAGCGCGAGTTCCTCGAGACGCCTCGCTATGAGGAAATCGAGGAATACCTCGAGGACGAGGAGGACTACCTGCCGACCGTGTCGGAGGATGAGTTCATAGGCCGCACCGCCGAAGATGAGGAGGCGCGGTGATGGCAAAGGTTTCGATGGACCTCGTCAAGAAGCTCCGCGAGATGTCGGGCTCGGGTTTCGCGGATTGCAAGAACGCGCTCGACGAGGCCGAGGGCGACCTCGAGAAGGCCTTCACGATCCTGCGCGAGAAAGGCATCGCCAAGGCGGCCAAGCGCGCCGGCCGGACGACCGGCCAGGGCGTGGTCGAGGCGTACTTGCACCGCACGACGCCCGACTATCCGCCCCAGGTGGGCGTGCTGGTCGAAGTGGACTGCGAGACCGATTTCGTCGCTAAGGGGGAGGAGTTCCGCAAGCTGGCGAAGGAGATCGCGCTGCAGATCGCGGCCACCAACCCGAGGTGGGTGTCCCGCGACGACATTCCCGACCAGGTGCTGGTCGAGGAGCGCGCCATCTACGAGCGCAAGGCCGAGCTCGACGGCACGCCGGCCCAGGCGGTCGCCAAGCGTGTCGATGGGCAGGTCGAGAATTTCATCAAGGAGAACTGCCTCCTGGAGCAGGCATACTTTCGGGAGCCGAAGCACACCGTCAAGGACCTGATCGCGGAGAACATCTCAAAGCTGCAGGAGAACATCACGGTGCGCCGATTCGCGCGATTCAACGTCCGCGAGGCCGGTGAAGGCGCCGACGCCGACTAGATGGGCGATCGAACGCCGAAGTACAACCGCATCCTGCTGAAGCTGAGCGGCGAGGCGCTCGGCGGCACGCGGGACTACGGCATCGATCTCGCTGTGGTCCAGACGATCGCGGGCCAGGTCAAGCGGGTGCACGAGATGGGCGTCCAGATCGCGCTGGTCGTGGGGGGCGGAAACATATTTCGCGGGCTGGCCGCGAGCGAGAAGGGGTTCGATCGCGCCACGGGCGATTACATGGGCATGCTGGCCACGGTCATCAACGCCCTGGCCTTGCAGGATGCGCTCGAGCGCTCCGGCATCCCGGCCCGCACGATGACCGCGATCCAGATGCCGCAGGTCGCCGAACCGTACATCCGGCGTCGCGCTGTGCGCCACCTCGAGAAGGGTCGTGTCGTGATCCTCGCCGCCGGCACGGGCAACCCGTACTTCACGACCGACACCACCGCCGCCCTGCGCGCCGTCGAGATCGAGGCCGATGTCATCCTCAAGGCGACCAAGGTCGATGGCGTCTACACCGCGGACCCGAAGCTCGACCCCAAAGCGGTCAAGCTGGAGCACCTCGACTATCTGGAAGTGTTGAACCGAGGCATCGAGGTAATGGACAACACCGCGCTGACGCTCTGCATGGACAACAACGTGCCCATCGTCGTGTTCAACCTTCTCGAGCCTGGAAACATCGAGCGTGTCGTGCTCGGTGAAGAGATCGGCACACTTGTAGGAGCACTGGGATGATCGATCCGATCCTGCGCGACGCCGAGTCGAAGATGTCGAAATCGGTCGAGCACTTCGGCGCCGAGCTCGCCACCATCCGCACCGGTCGCGCCAACCCGGCGCTGATCGACAAGATCATGGTTCCGTACTACGGCACGCCGACCCCGCTGAACCAGCTGGCCCAGATCAGCGCACCCGAAGCGAGGCTGCTGGTCGTTCAGGTCTACGACAAGAGCCAGATGGGGGCTGTCGAGAAGGCGCTGCGCAGCGGCGAGCAGGGGCTGAACCCGGCCAACGACGGCCAGGTCATCAGGGTCCCGATCCCGCCTCTCAACGAAGAGCGCCGCAAGGAGTACGTCAAGCTCGTGCGCCACAAAGCCGAGGAGGCCAGGGTGGCGATCCGCAACGTGCGCCGGGACGAGATCCACCGCGTGGACCAGATGCAGAAGCAGGGCGACATACCGGAGGACGAGGCGAAGCGCGCCCACGCCCGGCTTCAGAAGGTGACCGAGGCCCAGGTCGAGAGGGTCGACGCTCTGGCAGCTCGTAAAGAGGCCGAGGTGATGGAGGTCTAGGCCCCGACCGATTCACCTCCCCACCACGTGGGGAGCTTTACCTCCCCGCCATGCGGGGAGGTCCTCACCGCCCGAAGGGCGCTGAGGGGTGGGGCAGTCGCACTCCCCAAGACAATCCTCCCGCGTACGCTTTCACCGCTTGGAATCCTCAGTGCCCCGGCACATCGGCATCATCATGGACGGCAACGGCCGCTGGGCCCGCCGTCGCGGACACCCGGCCAGCTTCGGCCACCGGGCCGGCGTGCGCGCGATCAAGCGGGTGCTGGAGGGATGCGAGCAGCTCGGCGTGGAGGTGCTCTCCGTATATGCGTTCTCGACCGAGAACTGGTCGCGGCCGCGAGCCGAGGTACGCGCGCTGATGAGGCTGTTCCACGAAACCATGCAGCGAGAGATCGACGAGATGCACCGCCGTGGAGTTCGCATCGTCGTCAGCGGCCGGCGCGAGGGCCTTTCGTCCAGGATGCGTGATCGCATCGAGGAGGCCGTGGCGCGCACGTCGCGGAACACAAACGGCGTCCTCAACGTTTGCCTGAACTATGGCGGGCGCGCCGAGATCGTCGACTCGGTCCGCAAGCTCATGGAGGATGGCGTGCCGCCAGACAAGGTCGACGAGGCAGCGATCACCGCGCGCCTGTACGTGCCCGACCTGCCTGACCCCGACCTCATCATCCGGACCGCGGGCGAGAGCCGCGTGAGCAACTTCCTGCTCTGGCAGTCCGCGTACTCCGAAATGCTCGTCAGCGACACCCTCTGGCCCGATTTCGACGTCGACGACCTGAAGGCGGCCATCGCCGAGTACAACTCCCGCATCCGCCGGTTCGGGGGGCGGCCGGAACACGAACAGATAGTTGGAAGCGCAGCGAGATGACCACCGGCAATCCCGCGATCCCCCGCCCGAAGCCGAGCCCGCTCATGGTCCGGATCTTGAGCGCGTTCGTGTTCCTCGGGCTGGTCCTCATCGGTGTCTACGCCGGCATCTGGGGCGTCTACGCGCTGGTCCTCATCCTCGGCGGCCTCGCGTTGTGGGAGTTCCTCGGCCTGTCGGACGGGATGGGCTCGCGTGCACCCGCCTGGCTCCTGTTCCCGCTTGGCGCTTTTTTCGCCTTCAGCGGCACTGTGCTGAAGGAGGTCGATGTCGCGCTGGTGCTCTCGCTCGCGCTGGTGGGCGGCCTCGCCGCGTTCCTTGTCATACCCGGCCGTCGCCAGGGTCTGGGCCGATGGGCGATGGGCCTCACCGGAGCGCTCTACATCGGCATGCCTTTCAACTATTACCTGCTCCTGTACACGTCCAAGCCAAGCGGGCTCGTGTGGACGCTGTTCGTGATCCTCGCGGTCATCGCCGGCGACACCGCCGCCCTGCTGGTGGGCAGCCGCATCGGCCGTCACCCCTTCTTCGCGTCGATAAGCCCTCGGAAGACCGTCGAGGGCGCGATTGCGGGAGTGATCGCCTCGGTGATCGTCATGTTGGTCGGCGTCGCGGGGATCCTCGCGCTTTCGCCGCTCCATGCCATCGTCATCGGCGTCCTCGTCGGGCTCAGCGCGCTGGTGGGCGACCTTGTCGAGTCGCAGATGAAGCGAATCGCCGAGGTCAAGGATTCTTCGCACCTCATCCCCGGCCATGGTGGCGTCCTGGATCGACTCGATTCGATTCTCTTCCCGCCGATCCTCGTCTACTTCTACGTGACGACTTTCCATCTCATCCACTGAGATGACTCGACCGATCAACGTCGCCATCCTCGGCGCCACCGGCTCGATCGGCCGGCAGACGCTCGACGTCATTGACCGCAACCCAGGGCGCTTGAAGCTGCTGGGGCTCACCGAAGGAAGGCGCACGGCCGGCCGCACCGCCGAGCACCTCATTCAGGGCCAGGCGGGCGAGCCCGACTTCGATGCGCGCGTGATCGCGATGGTCACCGACCCGCGATGCGACCTGGTCGTCGTGGCGATCCCCGGGGCACGTGCCCTGGCGCCGACGATGGCCGCGCTGGGGGCTGGCAAGGAGGTGGCGCTGGCGACCAAGGAAGTGCTGGTGATGGCGGGCGCCCTGGTGATGAGGGCGGCCGGCCGCCGCGGCATCCGGCCGATCGATTCCGAGCACAGCGCCATCTGGCAGTGCCTGTGGGGCGAAGAGCGCGAGAGCGTCCGCCGGCTGATCATCACCGCCAGTGGCGGGCCGTTCTGGGCCCATCCCGCCCTCGACCTCGACCAGGTCACAGTCGAGCAGGCCCTCAACCATCCGCGGTGGTCGATGGGCCCGAAGGTGACGGTCGACTCGGCCACGCTGATGAACAAAGGGCTTGAGCTCATCGAGGCGCATCACCTCTTCGGCATTCCGCTCGCGCAGATCGCCGTCGTGATCCACCCGCAGAGTGCCGTCCACTCCGTGGTGGAGTTCGTGGACGGGTCGCTGAAAGCGCAGATCGGCCGGCCGGACATGCGTCTGCCGATCGCGGTCGCGCTCGGCTATCCGGACCGCCTGGCCGACGCCGTGCCGGCGACCCAGCTCGAAGACCTCGGTCCGCTCGAGTTCCACAAGCTCGACGAAACCCGGTTTCCGGCGGTGCGCCTGGCCAGGAGCGCGGCCGAGGCGGGCGGTGGGCGGCCGGCGGTGCTGAACGCCGCCAACGAAGAGGCGGTGAGCTCGTTCCTGGCCGGCGAGATCCCGTTCACCGGCATCATCAGGACGGTCGAGCGCGCGCTGGACGCGTTCCCGGGGGGCGGGGAGGGGCTCGAGGACATCCTCGACGCGGATCGCTGGGCACGGGCCTATGTCAAGGAGACAAGGGTTCCACTCCGGTAGTCTGAAAGCGTGCCCGACCTGGTCAGCGGAATCGTGACCGTAATCGCCATCGCGGGGGCGTTCCTGATTCTGATCGCCCCCCACGAAGGCGGGCACTTCCTGCTCGCGAAGCTGTGCAAGGTGCGCGTGATCGAGTTCTCGATCGGCGCGGGGACCAAGCTGGTCTCCTTCACGCGCGACGGCACGCTCTATGCGCTGAGATTGCTGCCGATCCTGGGTTATGTGCGGATGGGCGGCATGGAAGCCGACGACTTCGAGCAGGCGAACGGCTTCCACTCCAAGCCTCCGCTGCAGAGGATCGCAATCCTCGCCGCCGGCCCGGCGGCCAACTTCCTGGTCGCGATGCTGCTCGTCACGGGGTACGGCCTCACTCAGCTCAACGACATTCCCGGCAAGGTGGTCCGGGTCATCCCGGCGACGCCGGCCGCGATGACGGGTGTCCAGGTCGGAGACCACATTCAGTCGGTGAACGGAAAGCCGGTAACCGCCCCGGGCAACATCCAGGACCAGGAGAAAGCCGCCCCCGGCGTGCCGCTCATCCTCCGCGGCGTCCATGCGGACGGCAAGCCGTTTTCGTACGTGATCATGCCCGTCTGCGACTCGACGGGCAAATCGTGCTACGTCGGAATCAGCATCCAGGGTGTGCTCTCGCCGCAAACCGCGGTTGCGAATGGCGTGTCGTTTCCGTTCCTGGCAATCGGCGGCATCGGTCAGGGCCTCGGCGCCCTGATCACGGGCCAGATCCCCGGCGGGCTCTTCGGCTCGCAGGGGCTCACGGGCCCCATCGGGATCGCGGCCATCACGGAGCAATCGGTCAGCCGGGGCCCGGCGGACTACATCCTGCTGGTGGCCCTGCTGTCGGTCGCCCTTGGCTTCACAAACCTGCTGCCGATTCCAGCCCTGGACGGCGGCCGCATCGTCGTGGTCGCGCTCGAGTGGGTTCGCCGGCGGCCGTTCGACCGCAAGAGCGAGCTCAACGTCCAGCGCTGGGGCCTCGCCGCGCTGCTCGCCCTCGCCGCGCTGATCAGCTTTCTCGACATCCAGCGCATCGCCAGCGGCCAGTTCCCCGGAGGCCACTAGTTGGTAACGCGACGCAAATCGATACCCGTCAACGTGGGCGGGGTGGTCATCGGAGGCGCCGCGCCCATCGCCGTGCAGACAATGACCAAGACCGACACCCGCGACGTCAAAGCCACGCTGCGCCAGATCCACGAGCTCAAGGAGGCCGGCTGCGAGATCGTGCGGCCGGCGGTTCCGGATCACGAAGCCGCTGAGGCTCTCAGGGAGATCGTCAAGGGTTCGCCTCTGCCCGTGATCGCCGACATCCATTACGACCACACGCTCGCGCTCCTGGCGATCGAGGCAGGCGTGCACTGCCTGCGCCTCAATCCCGGCAACATCCCGGACCGTGAAAAGGTCATGAAGGTCGTCGCGGCCGCCAAGGAGCGCCAGATCCCGTTCCGGATCGGCGTCAACGCCGGGTCGCTGCCGGAAGAGGTGCACAAGAGCCTGCGCGAGCAGCACCAGATCAATCGTGACGACCGCGAGCAGACGGCCGACCGCATGGTGGAGGTGGCCCTCGGCCATTGCAAGATCCTCGAGGACCTCGATTACGGTCCCGGTTTCATCAAGGTGTCGCTGAAATCGACCGACGTGTGGACCAACGTCATGGCGAACCGCAAGTTCGCCGCCGCGCGGCCATACCCGATCCACCTCGGCGTCACCGAATCAGGTCCGGTCGAGGCGGGCAGCATCCGCAGCGCGGTCGGCATGGGCATCCTGCTGAGCGAAGGCATCGGCGACACCATTCGCGTTTCACTCGCCACGTCCGATCCGCGGGAAGAGGTGCGCGTGGCGCACGAGATCCTCAAGACGCTCGCCTTCCGCAACGAGAGCGCGACTCTCGTCGCCTGCCCAACGTGCGGCCGGCTCGAGTACGACATGGTGCCGACGGTCAAAGCCGTCGAGGCCCACATCGCCAGGCTCAAGGTTCCGATCACGGTCGCGGTCATGGGCTGCGTCGTGAACGGCCCGGCCGAAGCACGTCACGCCGACATCGGAGTCACCGGCGGTCGCGGCAAGGGCGTGATCTTCAAGAAAGGTAAGCTCTACAAGACCGTGGCCCAAGAAGAGCTGCTCGCCATGCTGCTGGCTGAGATCGACTCGATCGCAGCCGAGCAGGCCCCCGCCCCGGCTCCGCTCCCGAGCTAGCCCTGGCCTCCCCACCCGTGGGGAGGTGGCCCGAAGGGCCGGTGGGGCGTGACGAACTCAAATCACTTGATACTTGGGAGCTACTTAGATGAAGGAGACCGTGGAGGAGCAGCAGGATTTCGTGAAGGACATCACCAAGATGTCCGACGACTTCGACCGTTGGTACACCGACGTCGTCCGCAAGGCGGAGCTGGCCGACTGGTCCGGCGTGCGCGGCATGATGGTCGTGCGCCCTTACGGCTGGGCGATGTGGGAGGCGATCCAGCGCGCCTTCGACGACATGATCAAGGAGAGCGGCCACGAGAACTGGGCGTTCCCCTTGCTCATCCCACGCTCCTTCCTGATGAAGGAGGCCGAGCACATCGAAGGCTTCGCGCCCGAGGTGGCGTGGGTGACGAGGGCGGGTGCCGGCATGGAAGAGCTCGAGGAGCCGCTGGCCGTCCGGCCCACGTCGGAGACCATCATCGGCTCGCTCATCAAGCGCTACATCCAGAGCCATCGCGACCTGCCCAAGCTCACGAACCAGTGGAACAGCGTGGTCCGCTGGGAGATGCGATCGCGCTTGTTCCTGCGCTCACGTGAGTTCTGGTGGCAGGAGGGTCACACTTTCCACGCCTCAGCGAAAGAGGCCATGGAGGAGGCGGAGCTCATCCTCGGCTACTACCGATCCATCGCCGAGGACTGGCTCGCCGTTCCCGTCCTCAGCGGTAAGAAATCGCCCGCCGAGACTTTTCCTGGCGCTGTCTACACGCTGACCCTCGAAGGCCTGATGCGCGACAGCCTCGCCCTCCAGATGGGGACATCGCATTATTTCGGCCAGAACTTCGCCCGCGCTTACGACATCTCCTTCTCGAACATGGAGAACGAGCGCGAGCTCTGCTATTCGACGTCGTGGGGCATCAGCACGCGACTGGTCGGCGCGCTGGTCATGGCCCACGGCGACGACTCAGGCCTGATCGTGCCTCCGAAAGTTGCTCCCATCCAGGTCGTGGTGGTTCCCATCTTCCGCGACGTGGACAGTCGCACCAAGGTCGAAGGCTTCGTCAAGAGTTGGGCCCGCGAGCTGAAGGCTGCCGGCATCCGCCACCGCGTCGATTGGCGTGATGAGCGGCCCGGCGACAAATACGCGCACTGGGAGCTCAAAGGTGTGCCGCTGCGGCTGAACGTCGGCGCTCGGGATGCTGACGCGGGCCAGGTCGAGATGGTCGACCGCCTGTCGCGCGAGCGCAAGCCGGTACCCGTGGCCGGGCTTGCCGAGCGGCTCCAAAAGGAGCTGGGCGATTTCCAGTCGAAGCTCTTCGAGCGCGCGCGGCAGTTTCAGCGCGAGAACACGTTCGAGCTGTCGACCCTGGCCGAGGTGGTCGCGCATTTCAAGGAGCGCGCCGGTTTCGTCTGGGCGCCCTGGTGCGGCGACGCCGAATGCGAGGCGCGAATCAAAGCCGAGGCGGGTGGTGTGACGATCCGCACCATCGACTCCGAGGAGAAAGCCGGCGGAAAGTGCCTGGTGTGCGGCAAACCCGCGAAGTACCGGGTTGCTCTCGCAAAAGCTTACTGACGCCTAGGTAGTGGGGTTCTCGAACGCGCCGATCGTCGGCGCGTCGCGATAGAGCGACTCCTGCGCGATGAGGTTCAGCGTCCCGTTGTGCGACGCGTCGAGCACCGCTTCGGCGACGTCAGGATGGAAGTGGGTGCCGGCACCCTCGCGCACCTGCGACAGGGCCACGTCCAGCGACATGCCTTTCCGATACGGACGGTCGGAGGTCATCGCGTCGATAGCGTCCGCCGCGCTGACGATCCATGCGAACATCGGCAGGTCCTCTCCCTTCTTGCGGTCGGGATACCCTTTGCCGTCAAAGCGCTCGTGGTGAGAGCGGACGATGACGAGCTCGTCGGTGAGCATCTTCAGGCCGCTGAGGATGTTGAACCCGATGATCGTGTGATCGCGCATCTTCGCGAACTCTTCGTTGGTCAGCTTCCCCGCCTTTTGCAGCACCGCGTCCGGCACGCCGACCTTGCCGATGTCATGCAGGCGGCAGCCTCGCTCCAGGCGGACCCACGCGTTCTGGTCCTTGGGTGAGTACTTCATCTGGCGGGCGATCATCAGCGCGTACTGCGTCACGCGCACCGAATGGCCGGCCGTGTAGGGATCCTTAGCGTCGACCGTGTTGGCCAGCGCTTCCAGGGAGGCGAGGATGACCTCCTCGCGGTCCTTGAACAGGCGGGCGTTGTCGATGGCCACCGCGGCCTGCGCGGCCAGCTCCGTGACCAGGTTGCGATGGTCCGGCGTGAACGGATGCCCTACCTGGTAGTTCGCCAGGAACACCACACCGGTCGGCTTGCCGCGCAGCGTGATCGGGACGCACAGCACCGCGCGCGGGTTCAGCGGGCTGTCCTTTTCGGCGAATGAGGTCGCAAGCGCTTCCATGTACGGCGTCCCCGACGCCATCACATCGCGGCAGATGTCGCCGCCCACTCCCAGGGCCAGCTTCTCGGCGGTCGAGGAATCGGTGCCGAAGCCTCCTTTCAGGATCAGCCGGCCCGACTCGTCGAGGGCCAGGCAGCCGATCTGCGCCGACGACGCCTTGGCCGCGCCGGCCAGCACCTGCTGCAGCACCTGGTTGAGGTCGAGGGTGGAAGTCGCCGCCTGCAGAGCCTCCTGGAGGTTCTTCAGCTCCCAGATGCTGCGCTGGTTGTTGTCGTAAAGCTCGGCGTTTCGCACCGCGACCACACCCTGGTTGCCCAGCGTGGCGAGGACGCGGTTGTCGTCGGCCGTCCACTCGCGCTTCTTGACATCGAACGCCGAGAGGGTGCCCCAGAGGCGCCCGTCTTCGAGCATGGGGACGCAGATCGCCGCCTGGAGCCCGTAGGCCACGAGGTCGGGAGGGGATTGCAGGTCGAAGCTCGCCGATATGTCTTGCACGGCCGTGGCCTTGCCACGAAGCATCACCGCGCCGACTATGCCCTGCCCGTTCTGAAACTCGAGCTCGTTGACCTCGGAGGGAAAGCCGAGCGACATGATCACCGACTGGTTACCGTCAGGAGTGCTTCGGGTCAGCAGCCCGGCCGTGGCGCCGGTAACGCGCACGGCGGTCTCGAGCGTCTTCTGCTCCAGGACCCGCGAGCCCTGCGTCACCGTCGTCAGCGCTTGCGAGACCTCGCCCAGCGCGTCAAGCGCCGTGTCGAGCTTGGAAGCCTGGCCGGTGATCGCTTGCAGGATGCGGGAGTTCTCGACCGCAATCCCCGCCATCGACCCGAGCTCGTCCAGGGCCGAGACGTCACGCTGGTTGAAGCCTGCCGACCCGTTGCGCCCGAGACAGATCGCGCCGAGCACGCCGTCCTGGGTCCGGATCGGGATCAGCGCCTCGTTGGCCGTGCCGCCCTCGACCGAAGGCTGCAGGCCGCTGAAAATGCCCTCCTCATTGGTCACAAGGCTGCGAAGGACCGTCTCGCCGCCACGAACCTTCGCCAGCGGCCCTTCGATCGGTGAGGGCGCAAACGGCTGGCCGACGAATATGTATGTGTCGTCGGGCTGGAACAACGCGACCCGGCCCGCGTCATAGCGGATGAGCTGGGTGCCCTTGTCGAGCACGAGGGCGAGCACCTCCGCCATCGTCTTGCCGGACGCCTCTTTGACCAACTCGTTCATGAGCGAGTAGCGGGCCGATTCCTTCTGCGACATCGCCACAGCGTGGGCGCTCGCAAGCTGGGTGCCGGCCCTGAGCATCAGCGTCGTCGCCAGCCTGAGGTCGTCCTCGGTGAAGCCGCCCCGCTTGTTGCCGAGCAGGATGAAGCCGCCGAGGTGGTCGCCGATCCGCAAAGGAACCGCGAGCACGTTCTGCACCTGAAGGTCGTCGGGAACATAGTTCACGAGCTCGGTCAGCCCGGACTTGTCAGTGCCGACGAACTCCTTGCCGGCGGCGAGGGCACCAAGGAGAGGACCCGCACCGATCCGATTGACGGCCTGCGGGCGCATGCGGCCCAGGCCGAATCCAGGTGGCTGTGGCACGAATTGCTTGCCGTCGGCCGACACCAGGTAAGTGCAGGCGAATCCCGCCCCCATCTGGCCGGCGATGCTGGTGGTGAGGGCGCCGATGTCACCAGGCTTCGCGCCTTCCGCGTCCGAGGTCGCGGCGAGAAACACGCGGTGCTTCTCCTCCAGCTGTCCGGCGAGGGCGTCCATGTCATCGAGCTGCCGATGGAGGGCGTCGGTGAAACTCTTGTAGGCGATGCTGCCGACGTACCCGCCAAGCCCGAGGACGAGAAGGCCACCGATGTCCAGGGGCAGCTGTTTGTCGGTGAAGTCGAAGTGGGAAGCGGCGACGGAGGCCAGCAATGCGGCCGCACCCAGGGGTGCCGAGATCTTCCACCTGACGTTCATCACGCCGGCCGCGATCGCCAGCAGGCCGCCGAAGCCGGCTATGAACGCCGCCTCGCCTGAGCGCCCGCTGACGTTGATGGAAGCTCCCGCCAGGAGCAGGACGGCAGCCGCGGCGGAGAATCCAACGCGGATCGCAAACGTCCCCCTTAACGAGCTCACTTGGCGCAAGTCTAGGAACTTGAGCTCGAACTTGATCCTCAACGCGAACCTAAACTGGGTTCAAGTGACGGTTTCCGAGCTGCTGCGAGTCGCCGACCATCTCGAACCCAAGGACCGCGAGCTGGTCCGGAAGGCTTACGAGCGCGCCGCCATGGCCCACCGGGGCCAGCGCCGGCTGTCAGGTGAGGACTACGTCAACCACCCGCTCGAGGTCGCTGCCATCCTGGCCGACCTCCAGATGGACGCCCCAACTCTTGCCGCCGCCCTCCTCCACGACACGGTGGAGGACACGCCGCTCACGGCCGAGGAGGTCGAGACCGAGTTCGGGCCGGAGGTCGCGCGCCTGGTCGAAGGCGTCACCAAGCTGGGCCGCATCTCGATCCGCACCGACCAGCAGCAGCAGGCGGAGAACATCCGCAAGATGATGGTGGCGATGGCGGAGGACCTCCGGGTCGTCCTCATCAAGCTGGCCGACCGCCTGCACAACATGCGCACGCTCGACCCGCTGCCCGAGGTCAAGCGACGCAAGATCTCGCGCGAGACGCTGGACATCTATGCTCCGCTTGCGCATCGGCTCGGCATCGGCCAGCTCAAGTGGGAGCTCGAGGACCTCGCCTTCCGCAACCTCGAGCCCGAGGCATATGACGACGTGGTCAAGCGGATCGCGCGCAAGCGAAATGAGCGCGAGACGCTCGTTTCCGACTTGCGCGAGATCCTCGCCCGCGAGCTCGACAACGTGGGCATCAAGGCCGAGATCACCGGCCGGCCGAAGCACATCTACTCGGTCTGGCAGAAGATGACCCGCGAGAAGAAGGACTTCTCGGAGATCTACGACCTTTCGGCGATACGTGTCCAGGTCGACTCGGTGCGCGACTGCTATGGCGTGCTCGGAGTCGTCCACTCGCTGTGGAAGCCCGTTCCAGGGCGATTCAAGGACTACATCGCCATGCCCAAGTCCAACGGCTACCAGTCGCTGCACACGACTGTCATCACACACACCGGGGAGCCGATCGAGATCCAGATCCGCACCCACGAGATGCACCGCGTCGCCGAGTTCGGCGTGGCCGCGCACTGGACCTACAAGGAGGGCGGCAAGGACGCGAGCTTCGATCAGAAGCTGTCGTGGCTCCGAAGCCTGCTCGAATGGCAGAACGAGATCGGCGACTCGGAGTCCTTCCTCGACACCGTAAAGGTCGACCTCTTCCAGGACGAGGTCTACGTCTTCACCCCGAAGGGTGACGTCCTCAACCTGCCCGCGGACTCGACGCCCGTCGACTTCGCGTATCGCATCCACACCGAGGTCGGGCACCGATGCATCGGTGCCAAGGTCAACGGTCGGATGGTGCCGCTGGACTACGAGCTCAAGAACGGCGAGATCGTCGAGATCCTCACCTCCAAGGGACCGCACGGGCCGAGTCGCGACTGGCTCAACTTCGTCAAGAGCGCATCGGCGAAGGAGCGAATCCGCAAGTGGTTCAAGAGCCAGCGCCGGGAGGAGAACGTCGCCAAGGGGCGCGACCTCCTCGACAAGGAGCTGCACCGAATGCACCGCGTGAGTCTTGTGGACCTGCCTGAGACCAAACTGGTCGAGATCGCCGGGATGCATCGATTTCCGACCGTCGACGACTTCCTGGCGGCGATTGGATACGGCGATCTGTCGCCCCACTCGGTCGTGATGCGCATGTCGCTCACACCGGACGGCGCGGGTGGCGACCTGCGGGCGATCCCGCTCATCCCCAACGTGCAGCCCACGCCGCGTGTGTTGGTGCGAGGCGAGAAGGGGATCCTGACCAAGATCGCGCCGTGCTGCCAGCCCGTGCCCGGCGACGCCATCGTCGGCTACACGACGCGAGGCCGCGGGGTGACGGTGCACCGGGTCGACTGCATCAACGCCGTCAACGCCCAGGACCAGGCTCGGGTCGTGCCCGTCGATTGGGACTCCGAAGCAACGCACATCTATCCGGTCGCCATCAAGATCGAGGCCTGGGATCGGCAGGGCCTGCTCCGCGACATCGCCACCGTCGTCGCGGAGAACCGCGTCAACATGTCCGCGCTCGAGGTGCACGTGTACGACGACAAGACCGCCGTCGTCTCGGCGACGGTCGAGATCGATTCCCTGGCGCAGCTCTCTCGCTTGATGGAGAAGCTCGAGGGTGTAAAGGACGTCCACACGGTCGCGCGCGAAGCGAGTTAGTGTCGATCCACGTCGAGTCGACCGCCGACCGGAGGTTCGGCACCAACTCGTACCTGGTTGAAGACGAGGCAACGCACGACGCCGTCGTGATCGACGCCAACTTCGAGCCGGAGCTGATGCTCGAGCTGATCCGCGAACGCGGAGCGAACGTCAAAGCGATCGTGCTCACGCACACCGACGTCGACCACATCGCGGGGCTGGCCGACCTGATCAAGGGACTGGGTCCGTTACCGGTCGCGGTCCACGACAACGAGCGCGATGTGATCGTTGAAGGCAGATCGCTGCGGCGCGAGTTCGCGGTCGAAGTTCCGCGAATCGGCAACGTGGTGAGCTTGAGCCCCGGCATTCCTTTCAAAGCCGGTTCGATCGAGCTCGAGGTCCTTCACACGCCGGGTCACAGCCCAGGAGGCGTCTCACTGCGGATCCGCAACGCCGTGTTCACGGGTGATGCGCTCTTCGCCGGCTCGATCGGCCGCTCAGACTTCCGCAACTCCGACGGCCGGGCCCTTCTCGAAGGGATCAAGACCCAGCTGTTGTCGATGCCCGACGAGGTTGCGGTTTACAGCGGCCACGGGCCTTCGACGACGATCGGCGAGGAGCGGCGGACGAACCCCTTTCTCAGCTAGCCATCCCGTTCCGCACGTCTTGATCCAAACGCGCTAATGCAACAACTGGATTCCGCACGTTTTGCGCAAGCGGAGCGAAACGCGACGTTATTTGTGGCTGGCGATGCTCAGGACGACGAGGAGGGCGGGGCCGAGAAGAATCAGCCACAGCGTCGGGAAAACGCAGCCGACGGTGGGGAGGAGGATCTTGAGCGAGGCCCGCGCCGCCTCGACCCGGATCTTCAGACGCCGCTTCACGCGCATCTGCGCCGCATGCGCCGCGATCGTTCGCGCGATGGGCACGCCGGTGCGCTCCGCGTGCAGGATGGAGCGGACGAGCGCGGTGAAGTCCTCGACCTCGGTCGCCTCGGCCATCTCGATGAGTGCGTCGGCTCGCGGCCGGCCGAGCTCCATCTCGCGCAGGGCTCGCGCGACCAGGAGCGTCAGCGGACCTTCCTGGTGCCGGACGAGCTGCTCGAGGGCCCGATCCAGCCCCAGGCCCGCTTCCATGCTTATCGCCACCACATCAAGCGCGTTGGGCAGGGCGGCCTCGATCTCGGCCCGGCGTTCGCGCACGAGCTGGTCGAGCCAGAGAACCGGAAGGTAGAAGCCGATGGCGACTCCGACCAGCAGAAAGATGCCGACAGCCAATGTGGACCCGGCGACAACCCCCAGGGCGGTGCCGATGGTGCCGAGGGCAGCGGCGGCCGCGATCCGCAGCGTCTGCACGCCGGCTGGATCGAGACCGAACGGATTGCCGGAGAAATCAAGCTCACGCTGAAAGTTCGCCGCTTGGGCGGCGGGAGTGACCCTGTTCATCTGTCTGGTGAGCCAGCGCCGCGCCGGCGCGGTCAGCCTCTCACCGAGAGGCTTCTCGAGCTCGAGCGCGATCGCGCTCTGTCCGAGGCCAAGCTCTTGTCTAGCCAATCGCTGGCGCGCGAGCGTGGTCGCATCACCGGCTCGTGAGCTCCTGACTCCGACGGCGACCAGCCAAACCCCAGCCGCGGCGGCCAACCCGACGATGATGGGAATCAGGTTCATGCGATCGCCGTGATCCGCCTGATGATGATGTTGCCGATCACCAGCAGTGTGGCCGCCAACCCCAGGATCACCCAGCCAAGCGGGTTGACGAACATGGGGCGGAAGTAGTCCGGAACGAGGAAGAACAAGAGCCCGGCGGCGGCCACTGGCAGGAGCGTGATGATCAGGCTCGACGCCCTCGACTGGGCGGTCGCCGCCATGATCTCCTCACGCATCTCCGCTCGCTGCCGCATGGTGTCGGCGAGCGTGATGAGGATCGCGGGCAGGTCACCGCCGACGGCGTGTTGAATCGTGATCACCATCACGATCAGGCGAAGGTCCGAGCTGCCCATCCGCTTGACCATGTTGCTGAGCGCGTTCTCGACCGACGCCCCGAGCTCGACCTCCCGCTGCGCCAGCCGGAACTCTTCGTCGACCGGCGGTCCGGCGTTCTCCGTTACGGCACCGAGCGATTGCGCCACCGACTGGCCGGCCTTCATGGAGTTGGCGATCAGCTCCATCGCGCGCGGGAGGCCGGCCTCGAACATGCGCAGCCGGTGGCCGCGGCGGTTGCGCAGGTAAAGAGCGGGGAGGACGTAGCCGATCACGGCCAGGACCGGAACCGCGAGGCTCACGCCAAAGCGCGCGTACGCGATCGAGGCCAGCACCAGCGCAGCAGCGACCTGCAGGATGCGGAACTCGTAAGGGCGAAGCTGCAGGTCCGCGCTCGCTAGGTCGGCGGCCAGCGCATTCGGAGCCTGCTGCGACGCGATCCACACGGGAGCCCCGGTGGGCTCGAACCGCCGCCTGAGCTGCTCCCGTACGTCGGCGAGGGTCCGGTACGTCACCCGCGCGGACGGACCTCCCGTCTCCGCTTCGGTGATGGCCCGGTCGCGGGCGACGATGCCGTAGACGACGAGCATCGCGCCGAACGCCGCGGCGACCGCGATGAGGACGATCAGCCAGCCCACGGTTCTACGGTCTCCTGGAAACGATCGCTATGGCGTCGTGAAATGCCATTTGGCGTCCACCTCGCGAGGTCCGACACCAGCCGCAGACGACAGCTTCGGGCATGACGGGTCGGGCTGGTTCGGCGTCGGCTCATAGTCCTTGAAGGACTCGAGGGTGTACTTGAGGATCGCGTTGTTCAGGAACCAGAAGAGGAACTCCGAGTCGCACGACGTCATCAGAAGGGTGAGGCTGCTGGTCACCTGCTGGCCGCCGGTGGAACCCGTCGCGGGACCAACCCTGATGACGTCGAGGTTTCGGAACACGGTCCGCACGACAGGCGCTCCAGGGTTGGCACCGAAAACGGATGAGTTGACGGTCGCGAGGATCGCGATGCGGTCGCCCAGCTGGACGTATCCGCCCACCCCGGTCTGCTCGGATGTCGGCACCGTGACCGCCACAAAGCCGGACGGGATCGGCAGGTACGTGACATCGCTGCTGCTGAGGAGGTCCGGCGACTGTGCGATCAGGTTGGCGGTGACCGGCGAGTCGGCTGGAATGTCGACCCGAGCGCCCTTGCCGGCGACCGAGTTGATGTCGAAGAATGCCTGGGGCGGGACCGGCGTCACCACCTTCATCACCAGGTCCGACGCCTGGATTTTCGTGCGGGCGCCGATCGAGTTCTTGGCCACCACGACCTTGATCCCGGTGGGATTGGACGAGAAGAACAGGGGAAGGCTGGCGACGCCCGCCGCGGTCGCAAACGCCAAGACGGCGACGACGGTCCCGATGACGATGTAGGACCGGCCGCGCCGCGACCGGCCGAGCTCAGAGGCCACAGATGAACCCTGCAGGAGTGTTAAGTCGGCGTTTCACGGTGCACATGATGAGCGATGTGCACGGGATTCACTCTATGAGAACGGCTTCAACCAGAGCGGTGCCGATCCCGAAATCGCTCCCGACCGCGATCCCGGCGCCCGCCGAGGCTGAGATCGAGAGGGTGCCGCAAGATACCGCACCGTCGATCATGCTGGTCCCGTTGACGGCGTCGGTACACGGCCCAGGCCAGTAGATCGACCCCAGCATCCAGGCTGTCGGCGAGGTGCCAATGATCGAGACCTGGCCGGTATTGGTCGCCGGCGCCCAGATCAGCAAGTCCCAGCAGGACCGGTCGCCTGCAGGGCACCACGAAGCCCCGCCGAGACAGCTGGCGGCGTCACCCGCCGGCGCCGCCGAGCAGGGCGCCGCAAACCAGGTCAGGTTGTTGGGCGAGTCGGCCCCCGCATTGGGCGGGCAGGGCGAAATCGAGCATGGGCTGGAACCAATCTGACACCCCGCTGCACAGAGCGCGGCGGCCCCCGAGGGCAAGATGGTGGCCGCTGTAGAGATCTTGCCGGGGTGGTTGGTGTCGTTGAACAGGAAGTTCTCGTTGCCGGCGGCCGTGCTGCCTGACACGGCAAGGCAGAGGAACGCCCCGCCGGGGATAGTTACAGGCAGCGCTGATGCGGGAGATGAAACTGTCGCCCCTCCAACCCCGGGAGCATCCGGAAGGGCCGCGGCCCAGGAGATGAGGTTGGTCGCGCCGCTCGGCGCCAAACAGGGGGTCACAACGCTGTAATAGAGCGTGATCGTCGCGTTGATGGTCCTGCCGCCATTGCTCGAGTAGGTGAGGGTGTAGGTCGTGCCGCCCGGCACAGTTTGAACGCCGGCGCTCGAAACCGTCTCCGACCATATGTAGGTTTGCGCCGCGGGCGTGTACTTGACACTCTGCTGGCCTGTGGCCGGGTCGGTGATCTGCAGGTGGCATCCTGGAGCCGCACAGCTGTTGGCGCCCTGCAGCCAGAAGGTGGACGGGCCGCCCCCGCCGGCTGCGCAGCTCGCGGATGAGAAGCCGGCCTGGTTGACGAATTCGAGAGTGACGTCGCGGGCAAGCAGGATGTGGCCACCCAGGCAGATTCCACCTCCGCCCGCGAAACCGGAGCCGTTGAAGTAATAGAACCCAGGGTCCAGGACTCCTTTCTGAGTGCTCAGGAGTGAAGGATCCAGGTAGCCGTAGCAGCTGGGCTTGAAGTGGTAGTACCCGCTCGGGTCCACGAGCGGGACGGGGGCTAGGCCGGTGGCGACGGTCACCCCGCCGACGACGATGTTCGGATAGACCCCACTCGCCGTGCAGGCGCCCCCGCCGGTGCCCTGTAGCGTGGCGATCGCGGACGCATCGGTGTTGGGGTCCGGCGGCAGGAGCGTCGAAACCGCTGGGACCGGCCGTGGCGCCACGCCGGCCGCGCATGGATTCCCGTTGATGGCGACGTCGCCGGCAGCCAGGAACTGGCTGGTGCCGGTCGTGCCGCATGCGGGCGTGACGTGACCCGACACCTCGGCGCCGTCGGAGCAGATGGCGTTGGTCGAGCCGACGTTCAAGCCGGCGGCGCAGACGCCGCCCCCGCCGACCCAGCCCTGGCCGTCGGTGTAGACCTGAACGTCCCCCAAATCTGAATAAGTGCCGGAGGCGGCGTCGAAGCGCATATGCGCGTAGATGGCGCAGCCGCCGCTTGTGGTGATCGCGTTCTGGGCCACGATGCTGCCGGCGACGTTGATCTGTCCGCCCGTGCACGACAGAGTCGTGGCTGAGACCGCCGGGACCGACCCGGCGAGCTGCTGAGCCACGGCACGCCGGGTCACGGTGGTATTGCTCGCGCCGAGCTCACCGCCGAACGAGATCGGCAGGCTCAAGGTGAGGATCACCTCGACCTGCTGCTGGTGCGCCCGGTATGGGTAGTTGTAGGTCGCGCTCAGGCCGCCGGCAAATGTGTCAGTGCCCTTGTACGGGGTTGCGCACGTGCCTGGCGTGATCGCCAGCGCGCCGGTGCGCGTCTTCCGGGTGGCGAGAAAGTTGTCCGCCTCGGTGATGACTGCGTTCGCCTTCGCGGCATTGCAGCTGATCCCGATGGTCAACGCGGAGTCGAGAGCAGCCGCATCCGCCAGTTCCTGGAGCTGGCTCTTCTGCCAGACGACCGAGCCCGCGAGCAGGATCAATGCCGCCGAGCCGATCAGCGCCAGCAGCGCGACGGCGACGATGACCATGACCTGCCCTGACTGCTTTGGGCGCATCAGTACTCCATCCGCTCAACCGACTGGGAATCGAACGTGATGGTCGAGGGCAGCCCAAGCAGACGGGCCAGGACGGGCTGCCACTTGAGCTTGAGGTCGACCACGACCAGCTGATGCCCATCGGTGCGCACATACGCCCCGTTAGCGGCGGCGCAGGCCGGGCAGCTCCACCTGGGATTCGGGCCACCCGACGAATCGATCTCGTAGATGAACACGTACACGGTGTTGGTGTTGGTCCCGCCGGCCAGAGCGATGGTGCCCGGCAGGTTTGGGTTGGCGTTCGCCGTGTACGTGCCGTCGCCCAGCGGTGCCGCGCTGATCGAGGCCGAGCCGTGGTACACGACCTGCACCCCGAGCGGATCGAGAAGGTGGGCGCCGTTGAGCACCGAGTTCAGCGAGCAAGGCGTGGCGAGCGCCGTGCAGTCCGGCGGCAGCGTGTTGGAGCCGTTGTAGTAGGCAAGCGCAGCCTGCCGGGCCATGTCTCTCGACGCGCCCGAGAGGAGCGAATACAGGAGCAGGCCACGACCCATGTCCACCGTGGCCCCGATGATGAGAAGGAGCACTGGCGCCACCAGCGCGAACTCCACCAGCGCCTGGGCCCGGCTGTGGCGCCTCACCAGGACGTGGTGGTCTTGCTCGACCCCGAGATGGTGACGAGCCCGCCGAGCAGGTTCAGGTCGTTGAAGCCGTAGTAGACGTAAACGTCGACCTCCGACTGCGTCAGCTTGTTGACGCTGCCGGTGCAGTTGGCGCTGGTGCCGCAGTACACGACGACGACGACCTGGCCCCCCGCGGGCGCGGCGTAATCGGTTCCCGCCACGAACGGCGGCGCATGGAGGACCTGGGTCGCGCAGCTGATGCTGGAGGACACCGCGTTCAGGTCGGCCTTGATGACGTCGCACATCGCGGCGATGCCCGGCCCATTGGTGGTCGCGGTCTTGGCGGCGACGTCGCGGGCGCCGTCTCGCGCGGCGTCAGATGTTGCAACGGCGTACGAGTAGCCCCTGCCGAGCTCCAGCACGCCCGCCACCAGCAGCATCAGGATCGGAACGGCGATCGCGAACTCGACGAGTGCCTGTGCGCGGGATCGACTGGCCTTTCTACCCATCGAGCTTCAACTTCCCAACGATCAAGCGCGCCAACTCGTTCGCGCCGCGCGAGACGTGGGAAGAAGGGTCGCGCTGTAGGACGAGGTTGCCGGCCAGCGTCGCATCCTCGGGCCGGGTGTCGTCGTAGTTGATGGTCAGCGACATCTTGTGGCCGAGGATCGATTCGACCGCGCTGCGGTCCAGCGGCGCGCCCGGCACGCGGTTGTTGAGGACGAGCTCGAGCCGGTTGTCGGGCACGTTCATGATGTCGCGGAAGACCGCCAGCGACCGCCGCGCATCGGTCATCGCCGCGATCTCGGGCGGCACCACGACCACCAGCCGCTCCGCGCGCTCGATCACCACGAGGGCGGCCTCGGCGAGAGATGTGCCCAGGTCGGCCACGACCAACCGGTGCCAACTTGTCGCCACGTCGAGCGCACGGCCGGTGAGGTCTGCGGTCATCAGGTCCACCTGCTCGGGGCGGAGCGTTCCGGGGAGCACTCCGAGCCCCGTCTTGTGGTACACGATGGCTCCCCGCAGGTTCTTCTCGAAGTCGGCAGGCGCGGCCTTGGAGGCGCCGGCAATGGAGCCCGTGGCCACCAGGTCGGCGAAAAGGGCGGCGTGGCCGAACGGGGCCGACAAGTCGATCAACAGCACCTGGCGCGGCAAGCGGCTCGAGAGCGCGGCGGCCGCGTTCACGGCCAGGGTGCTGACACCGGATCCGCCCTTCGCCGAAAAGAACGCCACGATCGGCGCCGAGGTTCGGGAGGCGGTCTGGGCCTCGGTGGCGGCAGCGGCGGCAACCTGCTGTTCCCAGAGCTTGTCGAGGGCTATGGCCACCCGGTCGACGCTTTCCTGCCCGATGCCCGCCAGCAGCCCGTCGCGGTCGAGCGTGAGCAAGATCGATTTGGACAGGCCCCGGATGCTGGTGACGTAGCGGTCGCCGGTCCGGGGGGCGGGGAGGATGAGCAGGTCGCCCGGCGCCGGCCGGCGCGTGAGCAGGAGCTTGCCGGAAGCGTCCGTGATGGACTGCTCGGCCACCCCGGAGGCCAGGAACATCACGACGTCGCCGCCGGTGCCGCCCAGGCGTAAGGTGTCGCCCGGCGCGAGCGTAACCGCCTGCATGCGCCGAGCCAGCACACGAAGGGCGCCGTCGGACAGCTCCGCGAAAACCGACGACATTTCGAGGATGCGCACGCGCAGTTGTAGGACGGACGGCTGGTCCGCCTCGAGCTCGCCGCTCGCAGCCACGTGTGGTCCTTCCTCCCCCGCCCCGCGGCCCTCGCGAACCTCGCGGGCGTTCAAAACGCCGATAATGTACCAACGTCCCCCCAGATCGACCCGCGCATCGCACTACAGCTTGAGCAGCAAACCCCCACCTGACCTCGATCCGCGGCGGGCTACCCGGCGAACGGGTGCGGTCCGGCAGCAGGCTCCCCGATCACGCCTGGTATCCAAGATCGACCGCGTTTTGACGACGGCGCTCCAGGGCGACCCGCGAGTCGTGCTCGACGTCAAGGCACCGGAGCTGCTGGCTGAGGCCGGACCGGTCGCCGAGGTGATCATCGACGCCATGGAGCGCGCGGGGATGGGCCTGGCGGCTCAGTTGACGGTGACGCAAACGTTTCGGCGGAGCGGCATCGAGGGGGAGCTGCTCGACTCGCTGGTCAGCGCGGACCCGGCGATCCGTATGGCCGGCGCGCGTTTGTGCGGTGCGCTTCGACTTCCGGATGCGGTGCCCTGGCTGGCGGACTTGCTGGAAGATCCCGTCCCGGCCGTCCGGGAGGTCGCGATTCGCGCCCTGGGCAGGGCGGGTGGGCGGCGGGTGGTCGACGCCCTCATGGCCAGCGCCGCCCGCTTTCCGCAGTACCGGGTGGCGAAAGAGCTCTCCCTGGCGGCGTCCGACATCGATTTCGAGTCGCTCCTGCGGGATGGCGGCGCCGTCAAGACGACGGTGACGGTCCTGATGGCATGTGGATTGCGTGGAGATGCGCTGCGGACGCCCCTTCTCGTCAGAATGGCGCAGGACCGCCAATGCGATACAGAGATTCGAGTGGCCGCATGCCGGGCGCTGGCGATGATCGGTGATCCCGCCGGTGCTGACGCCCTGCGCCTCCTGGGCAGCGATCCCGACAAGGCCGTTCAGCAAGCGGCCGTACGCGCGCGCTTGCGCATCAGCGCGGCGATGAGGAAGCGGATCTCGTGAAGCTTTCAGAACGCTTCGACCGCCGCTACCAGCAGTCACCGATGACGGCCACGGTGCCACCTGCCCCGGTCACGGCAGCACAGCAGGTCGTCAAGCCCGCCGCCGCTCCGGAACCCACCGTGGTGCTGGAAGAGGTCCAGACCATTCCGACGGAGCTCACGGAGGCCGCGCCTCTGAGCCCGGCCATGGCGGCGGCGAAGGCTGAGATCCACGCCCAGCTTCTTGCGCGTCACACGGCGCAGATAGACATCAACAACCGCGCCGGCATCAGGCGCCTGCTCCTTCAGCTCACCGAGGAGCATTTCCGCGCCAAGCCGCCGGCGGCGATCGTCACGGCCGCCGACAAGGACCGCCTGGTGGAGATCCTTTTCGACGAGGTGATCGGGCTCGGTCCGCTGGAGGCCCTTCTCCGCGACCCCGAGATCAGCGAGGTCATGGTCAACCGGCCGGAGCAGATATTCGTCGAGCGGAGAGGAAAGATCGAGCTGACCAACCTGGCGTTCGAGGACGAGCGCAGCCTGCGCCGCGTCATCGACCGCATCGTGTCGACCATCGGCCGGCGTGTGGACGAGTCGGAGCCGATGTGTGACGCGCGACTCAAGGACGGATCCCGCGTCAACGTGGTCATCCCCCCGGTGGCGATCTACGGTCCCTGTCTCACAATTCGAAAGTTCGGGAGAGAGGTGCTGAGCCCCGAGCAGATCGTCGCTTCAGGTGGAGCGACTGCCGCGATCATGGGCTATCTCGACGCTGCGGTGAGGACTCGGTTGAACATCCTCGTGTCGGGTGGCACCGGCTCCGGCAAGACCACCCTCCTCAACGTTCTGTCCGGGTTCATTCCCGGCACCGAACGAATCGTCACGTGCGAAGACGCGGCCGAGCTGCGGCTCAGGCAGGTGCACGTGATCAGCCTCGAATCGAAACCGCAGAATGTGGAGGGCCGAGGCGCCATCTCCATCCGCGACCTCGTGCGCAACTGCCTTCGCATGCGCCCGGATCGAATCGTAGTCGGCGAGTGCCGCGGGGCCGAGGCGCTCGACATGCTGCAAGCCATGAACACGGGTCACGACGGATCGATGAGCACGCTGCACGCGAACAACCCGAGGGACGCCATCAACCGCCTCGAGACCCTCGTGCTCTTGGCCGGCGCGGAGCTTCCGTCGCGCGCCATCCGCACTCAGATCGCTTCGGCCATCAACGTCATCGTGCAGACGGAGCGGCTGCGCGGTGGATCGCGCAAGGTCGTGAGCGTCGCCGAGGTGATGGGTTTGAAGGACGGCGAGGTCGCGCTCCAGGAGCTGTTCGCGTTCCGGCAGGTCGGCGTCTCCGGCGAGCGCGCGGTCGGGTATCACACGGCTACCGGCGGACGTTCTGCGTACCTGCAGCATTTCCGGAGCAACGGGGTCGAGCTGGCGGAAGAGATGTTCGTGCCCGCGACCCAGCCCCCGGATGACCTCCTCTACTGATGGACGCACAGAACGTGGAAGACACCAATCCGCCGGCGACGCACTTGCCCATCCGAGGCGCGGAGTCGCCGCTTTCAGCCGTCGGTCGCGAAGAGCTGCTGGCGGATTTCGGGCATCAGCTGCGCAACGAGCTCAATGCCATCGTGATGGCCGCCAGCATGCTGTCGGCAATCGCGACGACGAGCGAGCAGCGCGAGCTGTCGGCAGTCGCTGAGAGCGGAGCCAATCGCGTCGCCAGGCTTCTCGACGACATCCTCGATGCGGCCGTCATTCAAAGCGGAGACTTCGAGCTGGCCCTGCACCCGTTCGACGTGCGCGCCAGCGTGGAGTCGTGCTTGGGCATGGTGGTCGAGGAGGCCGGGGCCAAAGGCATCGACCTCTCGTTTCGGGCCGAGCCCGACGTGCCCAGCGTGATCGTTGGGGACTCGCGTCGAATCGAGCAGGTGATGCTGGCGTTGCTCCACGGCAGCATCGAGCGGACGGAGCACGGCGGCGTCGGCGTGGAGGTCAGCTGTCAGCAGCGCGGCGAGCTTCTCGAGCTCCACTTCCGTGTGCGCGACACCGGCCGAGGCGTGCCGGCCCGCATCCTTCGCGGCGGTCTTGGCGACGACGCAGTGGAGGCGGATCTCGATGAACCGGGCGACGCGCTGGCGATCGTCAGCCTCTCGATCTGCCGGCGACTCGTGGAGATGATGGACGGCGAGCTGCGCGTCGAGCAGGGCGGGGTCGAGAAGGGACCGGATGCGGGCACGACGTTCGACTTCACGATCCTCACGCAGGTCATGCACGCACCGGTAGCGATCGCGCAACAAACGATGGAAGGCATGCGCGTGCTCGTCGTGGCAGCCGATCCGACCGAACGGCGCGTGATCGCGCTGCAGGCCGAACTGTGGGGCGCGCCCGCGACGCCCGCGACCGTGGCCGACGCCCTCGCGTTCGTGCAAGCCGGTCAGGAATTCGACATCGCGATCGTGGAACACAGGCGGCCGACCATCGACGGCCTGGCCGTCTCCATCGCGCTTCGGTCTCAGCGCTCGCCGGCTCAGCTTCCGATCGTGCTCATCACGGCCGCTCTCCCCGGTGAGGAGGAGGCGGGCGCCGCGGACAGCGGCGTCGTGCAGGCGACGCTGACCAAGCCGGTGCCGCCTCACAAGCTCCACGACGTGATGGCCCAGGTCGGCGCGCACCAGGAAGTGGCGCCCGAGCCTCACCCGGTGGTCGCACCGGGTGTCTTGAAGGTCCTGGTCGCCGAGGACAACCTGCTCAACCAGAACACGCTTCGGCGCCTCGTGACCAAGCTCGGGCACCACGTAGACGTGGTCACGAACGGCCGCGAGGCAGTGGCCGCGGTCGCCCGAGAGGCATACGACGCGGTCCTCATGGACGTGCTGATGCCGGAGATGGACGGGCTGGAGGCGGCGGAGGCCATCTGCCGGCGGTGGCCGCGTGGCTCGCGGCCCCGGCTGGTCGCGCTCACGGCGATGTCGGCGCCCGGCGACCAGGAGCGATGCCTGAGGGCAGGCTTCGACGACTACATGAGCAAACCGGTGCACCTGGACGAGCTTTCTGAGTCACTCACTGCGGCCGCCGGCTGGCGGGCGACGCCGAAGGGGATGTAGGCGGCCTAGCTTTATCTGTTCCCGAGTCGTCGATCGAGAACGTCGGATCGGTCTTCGCGGGCGGACTGGCGTGAAGCGCGGGCCTCGAGCAGCACGACGACGATGACGATCATTCCGCCCAGGACCATCAGGCCACCGAGCAGCTCACCCTCGAGGGCGCGGGGCTGGAGGATGATCTGGATCATCGCCGACCCGAACACCAGGATGTAGCTCAGCCCAAGCAGCCGCACGCGCGGCGCCACGCCCTCGTCCTGTTCACCGCGCCACGGCCGCCTGCCGATGATCAGCAGATAGGCGCCCATCACCAGGGCGAGCCCCGCCAAGACCAAGGAAACGAGCTGAACGATTGCTGTTATGTCGGAGGGCATTTGCGCCAGAGATACTAATCGGCGGCGCTGGTGGTTTCGCAGACCTTCATACAATCGTTGCTCCATGCCTCGCTCCGAACCGATCAAGGCCGTGCGCGGCGTTCGCGACATCCTTCCCCGCGACCGTCCGCTGTGGCGGGCCGCCGAGAGGGCCGCGGCCGAGGTCGCGATCCGGTTCGGTTACCAGGAGATCGTGACCCCGATCATCGAGCACGAAGAGCTGATCGAGCGGGTCGGCGAGGAAACCGATACGGTCGCCAAGGAGCTGTATCGCTTCGAGGACCGCGGCGGCAGGAAGATTGCTCTGAGACCGGAGGCGACGGCCGGGGTCGTGCGCGCTTATTTCGAAGGCGGTCTCAACCAGGGTCCACAACCCGCGCGGCTCTACCTGTTCGGTCCGATGTTCCGCTACGACCGCCCGCAGAAGGGACGCTACCGCCAGTTCTACCAGTACGACATCGAGGCCGTCGGATCGGCCAACCCCGCCCTCGACGCTGAGGTGATCGAGATCGCGAGGGGCTGGCTGCACGAGGCGGGGATCAGCGCGCTCAGGCTCGAGCTCAACTCGATCGGCGACCACGTCTGCCGGCCGGCTTACCTGGAACGTCTGCGCGAGTACTACCGCCCGCTGAAGGCGCAGCTGCACGGCGAATGCCAGCGACGGCTCGAGACCAATCCTCTTCGCCTGCTCGACTGCAAGGTGCCCCAGGACCAGGCGCTCAAAGAAGGCGCGCCGCGCATCACCGACCATCTTTGCGGGCCGTGCGCGGAAGCGTGGGCGACAGTGAGGCGCCTGCTCGACGCCGCATCGATCGAGTACGTCCACAATCCTTACCTGGTCCGCGGTCTCGACTACTACACGCGCACCGTCTTCGAGTTCTATCCGGCCGGCGCCTCGGGACAGCAGGATGCGCTGGCGTCGGGTGGTCGATATGACGGGCTCGCCGAGGCTGAGGGCTGGCCGTCGACGCCGGGGGTCGGCTTCGCCGGCGGGTTCGACCGTGTGGTGGAAGTCATGGCAGCGAATGGGGTGGAGGTGATCGCGGCGCCGGCGGCCGAGGTGGTTGTCCTTGCGGATGCCGACCAGGAGGTCGCCGCTGCCGAAGTGGCGCGCATCTGCAGGGCCGCGCGGTCGGTCGCGGTCGATTACGAGGCCAAGAGCCTGGCTGCGAAGATGCGCTCAGCCAACAAGCTGGGTGCTCGCTGGGTGGTAATGCTGAGCGCCGAAGAAGCGCCGCGGCGCGTGGCACGGCTGCGCGACATGGCGAGCGGTGAGCAGGCCGAGGTCGCATGGGACGCGCTTCCGGAGCGTTTAGGTAGGTGAGGCCGGAGATGCCGACCGGATCTTTGGCGTCTAGGCGGCCCATCTGCGTTGTCGCCTTCTGCGCTCCTCGCTCGCGCATCGCCAGATGCGCTCGCTCCGGTGCTCGTCGGCTCCTAGCATCTGGGCCACCGATCCACCAAATCTCTCGGCCGGCCCGCCGGCCCCACCTACTATGAGTGGGTTCACGGCGCCGCACGTCGGCTCGATTCGGGCGACCGATGTCGGCCGCGAGGTCGAGCTCTACGGCTGGGTCGCGCGACGCCGTGATCACGGCGGCGTCGTTTTCCTCGACTTGCGCGACAGATGGGGGACGGTCCAGGTGGTGATCAGGACAGCCGACGCCACCACCGCGCAGCTCCGGCTGGAGTATGTGGTCCGCGTGCGCGGCCAGGTCGCGCGCCGCCCGAGCGGATCCGAGAACGCCAGGATGGCCACCGGAGATGTCGAGGTGATCGCGGAGGAGCTGGAAATCATCTCGGCCGCCAGGACGCCGCCGTTCCCGATCGAAGACGACATCCAGACCGATGAATCGCTGCGGCTCAAGTATCGATACCTCGACCTTCGCCGCCCTCGAATGCAGGGCATCCTCGAGCTTCGCCACCGCGTCAACAAGATCATTCACGGCTACATGGACGAGCATGAGTTCGTCGAGGTCGAAACGCCGCTGCTCATCAAGACGACGCCCGAGGGAGCGCGCGATTTCATCGTTCCGTCGCGCTTGCACCCGGGAAAGTTCTACGCGCTTCCGCAGTCGCCGCAGACCTTGAAGCAGATCCTCATGGTCGGTGGTCTCGGCCGCTATTACCAGATCGCCAGGTGTCTTCGCGACGAGGACCTTCGAGCAGACCGGTCGGTGGAGTTCACCCAGCTTGACCTCGAGATGTCGTTCTGCGACGAGGAGGACGTATTCACGATCGTCGAAGGGCTTTTCGCGCGGATCTGGCGTGAGATCCTCGGCGTCGAGCTGCAGCTTCCGTTTCCGCGCATCGACATGCAGGAGTCTCTACTCCGGTATGGGACCGATAAACCGGACCTGCGCTACGAGCTGGAGATCGCCGACGTCAGTGATGCGCTCAAGGGGACGCAGGCGCGGGTGTTCAGCGCGGTGCTGGCCGACGGCGGCGTGGTCAGAGGATTCGCCGTGCCTGGCGGGCGAAACATGCACGACAAGGATCTGAAAGAGCTCAACACCGTGGCGACGGGCGCAGGCGCGAAGGGTCTCGCCTGGCTCCCGGGACCGCTCGAGAAACACTTCTCGGCGACAGAGATTGGCGAGATCCGGAGGCTCACAGGCGCGGGAGAGGACGACCTCGTGCTGCTGGTGGCTGACCGCAAGCGGCGCGCCGAGACTGCGCTTGGGCTGATCAGGCAAGAGGTTGCTCGCCGCCGCGACCTGATCCGCAAGGACGAATGGAAGTTCTTGTGGGTCTTTCCGATGTATCTCTTCAAAGAGGACGACGACGGCAACCTCACCTACGGGCATCACCCGTTTACCCGCCCATACGAGGAGGATCTGGAGTTCGTCGATGAGCGCCCATACGACGTGCGCGCGCACGCCTATGACCCTGTTTGCAACGGCTACGAGCTCGCGAGCGGCAGCCTCAGGATCTACAAGCCGGACCTGCAAAAGCGGGTCTTCAAGCTGTTGGGCCTCGACGACGAGACGATCCAGGAACGCTTCGGGTTCCTGCTCGAGGCCTTCGAGTACGGCGTGCCACCGCATGGGGGTGTGGCGCCCGGGATCGACCGCATCATCATGCTGCTCGCCGGGACCGACAACATTCGCGATGTCATCGCGTTCCCGAAGACGCAGAGCATGCAAGACCTGATGCTGGACGCCCCGAGCCCGGTCGACCAGCGGCAGCTCGAGGAGCTCCATATCCGGGTGGTGCCACCCAAGAAGGCACCGTCGTAGGATTGGCGGTGCTCCCAAAGGGTGACGGGCATGTGCGCGTTGCCCAACACTCGCTGAAAGGGACCCCGGAGTCCGCAAGGCCGACCAAAAGCCCGCTTCGACGGGACTTGGAGAGCCGAGGCAGGGGACCCACCTGAGCATGCTCAGGACAACCCACCCCCGTTGCTCTGAGGGAGCGTTTTGCCACCGGTACTGAAACTGGTGCCGCCTGGGCTCGTCGTGGCTGTGCTCGCGGTCCTGATCGTGTCCCAGCTCTTCTACGCGTTCCTGCGGTACCGGCGCCGCGCCTACCTCCCGATCCTGGTCATGACCGCGATCGGGTTCGGGTTGGGCCAGCTCTGGGATTACCTCGGCCTTCCATCAGCCCGCCTCGGCCAGGCCAACGTCCTGCCGGCGATAGTGTTCGCGCTGCTGCTCCAGCCCTTGGTGCGGTTCCTGCCCCGCTTCCAGCGCCAGCCCAAGGAACCCCCGGCGGCCCCGGCGAGCAGCCAGCCTCGCAACTAAGATTGCCAGTGTTTGCCGTCCGTACTTAGAGGGTATTTGCAACAGTGACCCCACAGAGCTTCATGTGGTTGGCGTTTGGGATCGCCGCCCTCCTGGTGGCGTTGGCCCTCGCCGCACTCTTGCTGCGGCTGCGCCGAACACTCGGTGCTGTGGAGGAACTTCTGGAGACGACGAACGAAGAGATGAAAGAGACGCTGCCCGAGGTACGTCAAACGATCGGCAACGTCAATGACATCACCGCGGGCGTGAATGTAGGGCTTCGCACTGGGGGTCGCGGCGCCGCTGCTGTAGGCCGCGGCATCAAGGCCGCCGTGTACGGAGTGAGGGTTGCGGGTCGGAGTCTATTTCGTCAGGTTTTAGGAGGTTAGCTGTGGCCGATGAACGTAACGGCGGAGGCGGCGGATTCGGCTGGTTCCTTCTGGGCGGTCTGATCGGTCTGATCGCCGGCGCGTACATCGCGTCCGGCCCCGGGCGCGGCCAGGTCGACAGCTTGAGAAGCAAGACGATCGAGCTTTCGGGCAGCGAACCGGTTCAGAGGGCCCGGGAAGCGGCGCAGAAGGCGCGCGAGATGATGAGCGACCCCGACCACCCGGTCGGGAAGGCGATCCAGGACGGCGTCGCGGCGGCCAAGCGGAAGCGTGAGGAGCTCGAGGCGGCGGCAGCTCGCAAGATGCAGCGGACCAACAGCGAGGAAGGCGACTCCTAGTCTATGAAGCGCGATCTCGCTGAGCTGAAGATCCCAGCGTCGGCCGCCTTCATCCCGGTCGCCAAGCGGGTGGCGGTGACGCTGGGAGGCCAGCTCGGGCTCAGCCTCGTGGACCTCGATGAGCTTTCGATCGCGCTCACCCAGGCGTGCGACAGCGCGATCGCGGCCGCGCGCAACATGGACGCGCCGGCCGACCTCAAGCTGAACTACTTCGCGACCAACCGTGCGCTGGTCGTCGACGTCGATCTGATCACCAACGAGGGCCACCTCAAAGTGGCCGCGGCCATGCCGGACGCCGAGACGGAGGCCGAGCTCCAGCGGCTCGCCTACGAGATGATCCGCTGCTTCGTGGACGACTTCCGGCCGGAGGTCGAGCCGCGAACGGGACACGTCCGCTTCCGGATGGTCAAGTACCTGGCGTCCTGACCCGCGCAGACTAGGCACTGAAGGAATTGGCTGCCAAGCAGCGGCCGCCCCGCGAGGAGCTGCGGGCGCTCCACCGTCGTTACAAAGAGACCACGGACGCCGCAGAACGCGATCGCATTCGCGCGCAGCTCGTTGACGCCTATCGAGACTTCGTTTACTTCCTGGCGCGGAAGTTTCAGAATCGCGGCGAACCGCTCGACGACATCGTCCAGGTCGGCTATCTCGGGCTGATCAAGGCCATCGATCGCTTCGACCCCGACCTCGGCTACGAGTTCACCACCTTCGCGACGCTGACAGTCGCCGGCGAGATCAAGCGCCATTTCCGCGACAAGGGCACCGCCATCCGGTTTCCTCGCCGATTACAAGAGCTCCACCAATCCGTGGTTCGCGTCAACGAGCAGATGAAGAACGAGCTTGGCCGGGAGCCGACGGTCGCGGAGCTGGCCGACCGGCTCGGGGTGACGCCCGACGACGTGACGGAGGCGATGGAGATCGGGCCCGCCTACTCGCCGCTGTCGCTCGACCAGCCGATCGGCTCGAGCGACGGCCAGGACCAGCGAGCCATCGCCGACCAGATCGGCACCGAGGATCCGGAGATCGATCGAGTGGAGATGCGCGACGTGCTGAACCGCGCGATGGAGCACCTCACCCCGCGCGAGCGGGCGATCATGGCCATGCGGTTCTACGAGCAGATGTCGCAATCGGAGATCGCGCGCCGGCTGGGCATCAGCCAGATGCACGTCTCGCGACTGCAGCGCGCGGCCCTCGAACAGCTGCGCAAGTACGTGCCCCAAGAAAGCGCGCCGTAGTGCTGGTCGAATCGCGTGCGCCGGCTGACCCGCTGGTCTTGTTCCGGCGCTGGTACAGGGATGCCGAGCGCAAGGGTGCGGCGCAGCCTGACGCGATCGCGCTCGCAACGGCGGATGCGCGCGGAGCGCCGTCGGTGCGCATGGTGCTTTTCAAGGGCATGGAGGGAGATGGTTTCGTCTTCTATTCCAACTACGAGAGCCGCAAAGGTCGCGACCTCGCGGCGAACAACCGCGCCGCGATCGTCTTCTACTGGTCGGCGACCCGACACCAGGTGAGGGTCTCGGGGCGCATCAGCAGGCTCTCGCGCGCCGACTCGACCGCCTACTTCCATTCACGTCCAAGGGGCGCGCAGCTCTCCGCCCTCGCCTCGCGTCAGAGCCGGGTGGTGGGGTCTCGGGCGGTCCTGGAAAAGGCAGTGGTCGAGCTCGACGGCCGATACCCCGAAACCGTGCCGCTGCCCGCGGACTGGGGTGGCTACGCGCTGCGGCCTGAGTGGATCGAGTTCTGGGAAAACCGCGCGGATCGCCTGCACGACCGCCTCCGGTACGTGCGCCGGAGCCAGGGTGGTTGGCGGCTCGAGCGCCTCGCCCCCTAAACTGAGTTCCGCCCCGTGACCGGGAACGAGATCCGCAAACGTTTTCTAGAGCATTTCGCGAGTCGGGAGCACCTGGTTCTCCCCAGCGCGCCGCTGGTGCCTCGAGGAGACCCGAGCACGCTCTTCATCTCGGCCGGAATGCAGCCGCTCAAGCCCTACTACCTGGGTTTGAGCCAGCCGCCCGCGCCCAGGCTCGCGACCTGTCAGAAATGCCTGCGAACCGGTGACATCGACGAGGTGGGGAAGACCGACCGTCACCACACGTTCTTCGAGATGCTCGGGAATTTCGCGCCGACCGGAGACTACTTCAAGGAGACCGCGATACCGCTGGCATGGGAGCTCGTGACGCAGCGATTCCACATGCCGGTGGAACGGTTGCGCGTGACCATCCATCCCACCGACGACCAGGCGCATGAGGTCTGGATCCGGCAAGCCGGGATGACCGCGGACCACATCACCCGACTCGAGGACAACTGGTGGGGACTCGGCGAGGGGCCGTGCGGGCCCGACTCCGAGATCTGGTGGGATCGCGGCCGCGAGTTTGGGTGCGGGCAAGAAGACTGCGTGCCCGACCACTGCGATCGCTTCACCGAGTTCTGGAACCTCGTCTTCCCGCAGTACGACCAGCGAGGGCCCATCGAGGGCACGTCCGGTGAGGCGGTGAAGCGCGGAGTGGCGAGCGGGGCCCTCGTGCCGCTCGAGCATCCGGCCATCGACACCGGCATGGGGCTGGAGCGGATGGCATACATCCTTCAGGGCAAGACCAACGTGTTCGAAACTGACCTGTTCGAACCGATCATCGATCGGATTCGCGGCCTGTCCGAAAAACAGTCCGCGTTTTCGGAGCGAATCGTGGCCGACCACATTCGCGCCGCGTGCTTCGTGATGCTCGACGGCGTTGCGCCAAGCAACGAGGGACGTGGGTACGTGCTGCGCCGGCTGATTCGTCGAGCCACGCTGCACGCCGAGCGGCTGGCGATGCGGTCGCAAGTTGGCCGGCTGGTCGACGACGTTGTCGCGGTGATGGGCGAGCCTTATCCCGACCTGGTCCCCGAGAAGGACCGCATCCAGGCAGGTATCAACCAGGAGGCGGCGCGATTCCAGCGCACCCTCAATGACGGGATGGATCGGTTCGAGCGAATCGTCGCCAAGCACCCGAAATCGATCTCCGGGGCCGATGCCTTCCTGCTGCACGACACTTTTGGATTTCCCATCGACCTCACGCGAGAGCTGGCGGCGGAGCGCGGTCTCGCGGTCGACGACGAAGGCTTCAGGGCGGCGATGGCGGCACAAAAGGAACGTTCGCGCCATGTGCTCCCAACGGGATGGGTGACCGCGAAGGATCTTCCGAAATCGGAGTTCACCGGCTACCACGAGCTCACGACTGCGACGTCGATCGTGGCCGTCCGCAAGGACGGGAGGCCGGTCGACGCGGCTGCCGAAGGTGACGACGTCGAGGTGTTTCTCGAGCGCACACCTTTCTATGCGGAGTCGGGCGGGCAGATCGGCGATACAGGCAGCATCACCACCGAGAGTGGTCGCCTACGAGTCGAGGACACTCAGAAGCCCGCCGACGGGGTGATCGCACATCTCGGGGCCGTTGTCACCGGCGAGCTCAGGGTCGGGCAGGGGGCGACGGCTGCGGTAGATGCCGGCCGGCGGCGGCAGATCGCGCGGCACCACTCAGCCACTCACCTGCTGCACAAGGCTCTGCGCGAAACTCTTGGTGACCAGGTGGTGCAGAAGGGCTCATGGGTCGGGCCCGACCACACCACGTTCGACATCCCGCTGAATCGCGCCCTCAAGGACGATGAACTCGAGCGCATCAACAATCGCGTGACGGGGAAGATTCGCGAAGCGCTGCCCTTTCACGAGAGCCACAAGCCCTACAAGGAGGCCGTGGCGCAGGGCGTCATGCACCTGTTCGATGAGAAATACGGCGACATCGTCCGTGTCGTGTGCTTCGGCGACTGGACATGCGAGCTCTGCGGTGGCACGCATGTGGCGAACACCGCCGACATCGGACCCGCGGTCATCGTGTCCGAGTCGAGCATCGGCTCAGGCGTGCGCCGCATCGACATGGTGGTGGGCGAGGCCGCCGACGAGATCATCTGGCGCGACCGCCGCTTGCTCTCGGACCTGGCGAAGTCGTTCAACACCTCGCCACAACAGCTGCCAGGGAGGGTGGAAGCGCTGCGCGGCCAGCTCAAGGAGGCTGAGCGGCGCTTGAAGGCGCTGTCGGAGCAGCTGCGTACTGCCAAGGTGAAGGGTCAGGGTGGCAACGGCCTGGCGGTCAAGAGCGGCAAAGTGCCGTTCGTGACCGAGACCGTGGATGCTTCGTCGCCCGACGAGCTCGCGGCCTACGCCGACCGCTACCTGGAGATGGTGAAGTCGGGGGTCGTAACCGTTGTGGCCGGTAACCAGTTTGTGATCAAGGTGTCCAAGGACCTGACGCCTGAATACGATGCTGCCCGCCTGGCATCGGTTCTCGGCAAGGGTGGGGGACGGCCTCACCTGGCGCGAGGCACGCTCAACGGCACCGCCGCTGAGGCGTTCAAGCGCCTCGAAGAGGCGCTCACGTGACGAAGTTCAAGTTCCTGCGCAAGCGCAGCGACTACTACCGCCATTTCACGGTGCTCGACATCGGCACCGACCTCATCAAGGTGCTGGTGGTCAGGCGGGATGGGCTTGACGGCGAGGTCCTGGGAGTCGGCCGCGAGCCGCAAGCGCCGGCGGCGATGTCGGGCGGCGCGATCGCGGACCTGGAATCGGTCATCCAGTCCTGCAACCGGGCGCTCGAAGCGGCCGAGGACATGGCGAAGACGGTTCCCGGCCAGGTCGTGGTCGGGATCGCGGGTGAGCTCATCAAGGGTTTCTCATCGACGATCGCCTACCCGCGTGAGGACTCGAAGGGGCGCGTGCGTTCGGGCGAGGTGTCGGCGATGCTGCAGATGGTCCAGCGCCGCGCGCTGCGCGAGGCGCAGCACCTGCTGGAGCTGGAGCGGAGCTACGGCCAGCTGGAGGCGCGCCTCGTCCATTCGGCGATCACGAACATCCGGGTCGACGGCTACCCGGTCACCAACCCGGTCGGCTTCACGGGCAAGAACCTGGAGATCACCGTCTTCAACACCTTCGCACCGATGACGCACATCGACGCCATCGACACGGTCGTTCGCGAGCTCGACCTCGAGCTGGCGGCCGCGGTCGCGCAGCCGTACGCATTGGCGCGCGCCTGCGCGAGCGAGGAGACATGGGCCGAGGGCGGCATCTTCGTCGACATCGGCGGCGGCACCACCGATGTGGCGCTCGTCCGTGATGGCGGGGTCGAGGGGACGCGCATGTTCAACCTGGGCGGACGGGCCTTCACCCGCCGCCTGGCGCTCGCTTTCGGCCTCAGCTACGAGGAAGCCGAGGCGCGCAAGCTCCGGCACTCCGAGGGGCTGCTCTCCGCGGAGCAGCACCGGCAGGTTTCCGAGCTTCTGGGCGCGGACGCGGAGGTGCTCCTCCAGGGCCTGGCCCTGAGCGTGAAAGAGCTGTCACGTGGGGAGCGGCTGCCGACCAACATCTATCTGTGCGGCGGGGGCAGCCTGCTGCCCGAGCTCACGCTCGAGATGGTCAAGAACCATTGGGCCGCCGGCCTGCCCTTCCCTCGCGAGCCTCACATCCGCCACCTCGTGCCGCCCGACGTCCGCAATCTGACCGACTCGACAGGCCAGCTCTCGAGCCCGCAGGACATCGCCCCGATGGGTCTTGCGAACCACGCTTTGAGGACCGAAGCCGAGGACCGCGCCCGTATGAACACCGTCATGCGCCGGGTCCTAAGCGGTATAAAGGTATGAATCCCGCCTCGCCAGGAGACTTCTAGACGCCATGGCAACCGATCCCATCTACGTCGAGACCGAGGAAGAGATCCCGGAGATCGTCGAGCGCCTGCGCCGTTATCGCGGCGACGACACGATGCTCGTGCTGCCGATGCGCTCCCGCATCGGCCAGAGCAGGTTCAACTTCCAGCTGCTTCGCAACTACGCCGCTCGCATGGGCAAGCGGGTCACCGTGGTGTGCGACGACCCGGCCGTGCAGAAGATGGCCGCCGAGAGCGGGTTTCCAGTTTTCGGGGCTGTCGGGCCATTCGGCGAGGGGATAGCTTCCGAGCCCGAGGAGCCGCCGCCGCCGCGACGCTGGTGGCAGCGCCGCCTCGTGGCGCCGGTGACGCACGTCGGCGTGGCGGCGCCCACCAAGCTCCTCACCAAGAGCGCCACCGAGATCAAGCCCGGCCGATTCCTGCTTTACATAGCCGCGGCCGCCGTCCTGCTGGTCGGCCTGGCCGGACTCGGGATCTTCGTGCCGTCGGCTTCTGTCACCTTGGTGGCGCAGGCTCAACCCTTCTCGCAGCGTGACGTGGAGATCCAGGCTCAGCCCGGCAAGGCACCGATCCGCGTGCGGGTGACCACGATCTCGAGGTCGGACTCCCAGGGCTTCAAGACCACAGGGGTCAAGCAGGTCTTGCTCGCGCCCGCGACCGGCCAGGTCACGTATACGAACAACTGCAGCGGCGGCGGGCATACAAGCCCGGGGATTCTGCTTTACCACGGCCAGCGCCTGATCAACTCCAACAAGATCGCGTTCGCGCAAACGACCGGCGACACGGTGGTCAAATGGGGTGCTTCTGTGACTGGAGTCAACATCGTGGCTGTCGTGGCCGGCTCCGCGGGGAACGTCGGCGGCGACACCATCTCGGGCTGGCAGGCGATCGAAGGCAACCAGTTCCAGTGCTTGACGGTCGACAACCCGCAGGCGACGGGAGGGGGCGCGGACGCTTCTTCGACGCCACAGATGACCGAGACGGATTTCGACGCAGCTCGTGCCCAGCTCGAGCAGGAGCTGCACCAGGGCATCGCCCAGCAGCTCGCCGCGGGCGTTCAGAACGGCGAGAAGCTCAGCGAGAACATCATCTTCAGCGCACCCAACATCAGCACCGACCACCAGCCCAACGACACGGTGCCGAGCTTCAGCGCGACGATGACCGTCGTGGGCGAGGGCGACTACTACTTCGACTCAGATGTGACGAAGGCATTCCAGGCTTACCTCGCCCAACGTGTGCCCAACGATCAGCAGATGCTCACAGAAAGCGGAACACAGGTCACGTACCGGCTGCTCAGCGCCAGCAAGGGCGGCAACCTCACGTTCGTGGGCAGCGCGACGGCCTACATCGCCGCCAAGCTCGACGAGGCGAAGATCCGGTCGCAGATCGTGGGCAGGCCGGTTACGAGCGCCAAGCTCTACCTCCAACAGCTCGGCGTCCAGTCCGTGACCATCAAAGAGGAGCCGATGACCCTGCCGCTCATGCCCGTGCTCTCCAAACGCATCGCGATCCACTACGTCGTGCAGTCGGGGGTGCCACCGCCGACGACCGAGCAGCCTTCCACGACGGCATCGCCGACGCCCTCAGCATCGCCTTAATCGCGTTGCGGATCCTGGCGGTCGATCCCGGGTCGAAACGAGTCGGCGTCGCCTTGAGCGATCCGACCGAGACCATCGCGCAACCGCTCACGACCCTACCCGCCGAGCCGGCGGAGACCCTGGCGAGGCGGGTGGCCGAGACCGCGCGCAGCCACGAGGCGGAGAGGATCATCGTCGGGCTCCCGCTGCGGCTCGACGGCACCCACGGTCCGGAGGCTGCGTCCGCCCAGAGACTGGCCGCGGCCATCCGCCACGAGTCGGGCCTGCCGGTCGAGATGGTCGATGAACGCATGACGACCGCCGCGGCGGACCGAGCCCTGATCGCCGGCGGCGTCAAGCGCGAGCGGCGGCGTCAGGGCATCGACCGGGTGGCGGCTACGATGTTGCTGCAGGGTCACCTCGACCGGCGGCGGAGACAGAAGCCTGGCTGAAGACGAAGAAAGCTCACAGCGCATCACCCTGATCGACGAGGCCGGGCGCGAGCGCCAGTTCCAGCTCCACGACGCCTTCGACCATGACGGCGCCGTGTACTACCTCGTCGAGAACGTCGACGACCCGTCGCAGGTCCTGCTGCTGCGCGAGGCAGAGGGTGGCCTCGAGACGGTCGAAGGCGAGGAGTTTCAGCGCGTCATCGCCGCCCTCGAGGAGGACGACGTCGAATGAGGCGGCTGGCGGTCGTCCTGGTCGTCATCGCCGTGCTCGGCTTCGGAACATCGCGCGGGCTCGACTGGTGGAACTACAACGTGTACACGCCGGTGTCCCAATCCAGCCAGCAAGTGGTCTTCCATGTCGACCCGGGCGAGCTGCCTGTGCAGATCGGCGAAGACCTGTATACGCAGCGGTTGATCCGCGACCGGAACGCGTTCGATCTGTACGTGAGGATCACCAACGCCGGGCCGAAATTCGAGGCGGGCACCTTCCTGCTCAACCGCAACCTGAACATGGTGCAGATCATCGATGCGCTCGAGCACGGCCGTCCAGACCAGCTCCTCGTCACCATCCCCGAGGGCTTCCCGCTCAAGTTTCAAGCCCAGTACGTCGAAAAATCCGGTCTGGGCACTGCGGCCGACTACCTGGCCGCGGCGAAAGATCCGGCTGTGGCCGCACCATTCGACTTCCTGTCGTCGCGGCCGGCCACAGCCGACCCGCCCCTGGAGGGCTACCTGTTCCCCGACACCTACCTGATCGACCGCACCGTCGGCGTGAAGGAGCTCGTCAAAGCGCAGCTGACGCAGTTCGGAAACATCTTCTCGCCCCCGCTTCGGGACCAGATCAAGCAGGGGACCTCGGCGCGGCCGGCCGAGAGCGTGGAGTCGATGGTGATCCTTGCCTCCATGGTGGAGCGCGAAGCCAACAAGGACTCTGACCGCGGCAACGTGTGCAGCGTCTACTACAACCGCCTGAAGATCGGCATGCCGCTCGGCGTCGATGCCACCCTTCTCTACGCGCTGGGCAGGCTCACACCCGAGCCGACCTATGCGGAGCTGCAGCTGAACACTCCCTACAACACGCGCAACCACGTGGGTCTGCCGCCGGGTCCGATCAGCAATCCGGGCAAGGCGGCTCTGCTCGCCTGCATCAACCCGCCGCAGACCCAGTACCTCTTCTACTTCGCGGATCGAAATGGCGTGACCCATTTCGAGACCAACGAGAACGACTTCGAGCGCGACAAGCAGACGTATGGCGTGAGTGGCAGCTGAAGCTGAAGGTCTTTCTGCTCGGCCACGGGATCTCGTACTCGGCGAGCCCGGCCATGCAGAACGCCGCGTTCGCGGCGCTCGGGCTGGAATGGACGTACGACCTGCTCGACATCCCGCCGGCGGACCTTCGCGCCGCGATGGTTCGGCTGAGGGAGCCTGAGGTCGCCGGGGCCAACGTGACGATTCCACACAAGCTGGCCGTCATGGAGCTCCTTGACGGCGTGGAACCCGAGGCGCTCCGCGCGCGCGCGGTCAACACCATCGCCAAGGAAGGAGGCCGGCTGGTGGGCTCGAACACCGACGTGGCCGCCATCCGAGCGGCGGTCGCGGAGGTCGGCGTCGAGCCGCGGGGCGCCGACGTGGTCATTCTCGGGGCGGGCGGGTCGGCCCGCGCCGCGGCGGTGGCGCTCGACGGTGCGCATGTGACCTTCGTGGCCAGGCGCCCTGACGAGGTTGACGTTCCGGGACGCGTGGTCGCATGGAGGGACGACGCCTGGCCGCGCCATGCGCGCTCGGCCGACCTCCTGCTGAACGCGACACCGTTGGGACGCCGCGACGAGATGCCCCTGCGCCCCAACGCGCTCCCTCGAACCGGCGCTGTGGTCGACCTCGTCTACGTGCGCGGCGGCACTCCGCTCGTCCGCAAGGCGCGGTCGCTTGGGCTCCGCACCGCCGACGGCTGGGGGGTCCTGCTGGCCCAAGGAGCGCGGTCCTTCGAGATCTGGACCGGAAAAGCGGCCCCGGTCGAGGTCATGCGCCAAACTCTCCCGGAATGAATCAGGCTCTGGTTGCCTTTGGGTGGGCGGTTATCGGAGCGGCCGGCGGCCGGCTCGTGCGGTGGGGGTCGGTGCGGCTCGCCAAGCTGGAGGAGCTCGAGCCCGGCAGCAAACGCTGGCAGGTCTGGGGCCCGCCGATCGCTTCGGCGCTCGTCTTCGCGGCTTTCGGCTTCGAGCTCGGCTTCGGCTGGCTGCTTATCCTGCGCAGCATTTTCGCCCTCGTGCTGGTGCAGGTGATCTTCTTCGATTTCGAGCACCGGCTCATCCTCGACCGGGTGATCTTCCCCGCCATGGCACTCGCCGTCGCCGCCAGCGTGTTCAACCACCCCTGGTGGGCCGGGCTGGCGACCGGCATCGTGGCCGGCCTGCTGTTCGCCTTCCTCGCCCTGGTGGGTTCGTTGATCTTCAAGGCCGAGGCCCTGGGATTCGGAGACGTCAAGTTCGCCGCGTTCATGGGTTTCCTCCTCGGTCCCCTGCCCACGATCCAGGCGTTGTTCTATGGCGTGGTGCTGGCCGGGCTCGCGTCCATCGGCTACATCATCTGGAAGCGGTCGATGAAGGGGACCATCGCGTACGGTCCCTACCTGGCCGCGGGCACCCTGATCGTCCTCTTGCAAATGCGATAGCGTAGGCGCCGCAAATGGCCTCAGACCTGCTCCCCGGCGAGAACCTCGTTCTCAAGGACCATCAGCACTGGATCGTGCTGATCAGGGCGCTCGTGATCCCGGTCGTCCTGCTCATCATTGGCGCAATCGTCGACTTCACGGTGAAGTCCGGGACCGGCATCCCGCACTTCCGCACCCTCGTCACCCTGGTCGCGATTGCCATCGCCCTGTTGTGGTTGATCGTTGTGTGGATCCGCTGGCAGGCGACCTCATACACGCTGACCGACCAGCGCATCATCATCGAGACGGGCGTGTTCGGCCGGTCGTCGAAGATCATCCCGATCGACCGCGTGCAGGACTGCACGACCAAGCAGACGTTGATCGGGCGCATCTTCGGCTACGGTCGAGTCGAGGTCGACGCCGCAGGAGCGCAAGGAGCAGAGGTGCTCAATCCGCTGCCTAACCCCGGGCAGTTTCGAGACCAGGTGTTCGTGCAGTCGGAACGACGTCGTGGCGGCACCACCACCACCGCGGCACCGGCGAACCCGAGCGGCGTCTAGTTTCCTGAGAAGAACACTCGCTCTCATCGGCTTCATGGGCGCTGGAAAGACGGTCGTCGGCGCGCTCGTGGCCGAGCGGGCGCAAGCAAAGTTTCACGACCTCGACCTCATGATCGAAGACGTGGCCGGCATGGCGATCTCCGACATATTCGCGACGCGAAGCGAGGTCGCGTTCCGAAAAATTGAGTCGGAGCTCCTGCCCAAGGCGCTGGAACCTGGTGCGGTCGTCGCGCTCGGCGGCGGGACTCCGATCGATGACGGCAACTGGAAGGTGATCCGCGAACGAGCGATGACCGTCTACCTGCAAGCGTCCTTCGAAATCATGTGGGCGCGCATCAACGATTTCGGAGAGCGGCCACTTGCCGCGCGACTCTCTCGACCCAAGCTCGAGAAGCTTCTCGAATACAGGCGCCCGCGCTACGAGCAAGCCGACCACACGGTCGACGCCAACCGGCCACTGGACGCCGTTGCCACGGAGGTGCTGAACCTGTGGTCCGCCTGATCGTGGACGCTGCGCGGGGCAGCTACCCGGTGATCATCGGCACGGACGTCGACCGCGAGTTGCGCAACGTCGTCCGCCGCCTGGATCCGAGCGCGGCCGTGATCGTGACCGACTCCAACGTTCGCCCCTGGGCGCAGAAGGTGGCCAAGGCCGTAAAGCCCTCCGGCGTCAAGCCGGTGATCCATGTCGTGCCGGCCACCGAGCGCTCGAAGTCGATGACCGCGCTGCGGGATGTGCTCGCGTTCTTCGAGAGGCAGAACATCGATCGCGGCGGCCTGGTGATCGCGGTGGGTGGGGGCACGGTCGGCGACCTGGCCGGGTTCGCGGCCTCCATCTGGCTGCGCGGAGTCCGCCTCGTCGCGGTCCCGACAACGCTGCTTGCGATGGTCGACTCGAGCATCGGAGGCAAGACGGGCGTCAACGGGACGCGATCCAAGAACGCAATCGGTACGTTTTGGCCGCCTTCGGCGGTGGTGGCCGACATGGCGTGCCTGCAAACCCTGCCGCAGTCGAGCTACCGGGACGCCTTTGCCGAGGTTGTAAAGTACGGCGTCGCCATGGATCGCGGCATCTTCGAGCTTCTCCAACAGGAAAGCCCGCGCCTTCTCGAAGGCGATCGCCGGATCCTGGAAAGGGTTGTGTTCCGCTGCGTCACGGCGAAGGCGCTGGTGGTGGCGAGGGACGAGCGCGAGCGGGGCCCGCGAGCGATCCTGAACTACGGCCACACGGCGGGCCACGCCCTGGAAGCCGCAACTCGGTTCCGGGTTTCTCACGGCCGCGCGGTGGCATTCGGAATGCGCGTCGCGGCGAGGATCGCGCTCGCGATGGAGCTGTGCGGACCCCGCCTTGTCGAAGCTCAGGACGCGCTGCTCACGGAGTTTGGGCTGCCGGACCGGGCTCCGGCCGCGGATCCCGCCCGCGTCCTGGCCGCGATGTCACATGACAAGAAGGCCCGCCGAGGCAAGGTGGCCTGGGTCATGCCGCGCCGTCTGGGCCACGCCGAGCCAGGACATGCCGTGCCATCGGCCCTGGTCCGCAGGGTGATTCGCAAGGCGCTCGCGTGAAGCGGATCCTCGTCGTCAACGGCCCCAACCTGAATCTGCTCGGCAAGCGCGAGCCGCAAATCTACGGGACGAAATCGCTCGCCGACCTGATGGATGCCGTCCGGGCGAAGGCAGGCGATCTAAAGGTTCAAGTCGACTTCTTTCAGGGCAACGGAGAGGGCGAGATCATCGACTTCCTGCAGAAGGAAGGACCCGGATCCGCGGGTATCATCATCAACCCGGGCGCGCTCTCGCATTACTCGCTCACGCTGCTTGACTGCTTGCAATCCCTCGCGATTCCGACCGTCGAGGTGCACATCTCCAACATCCACGCCCGCGAGGAGTTCCGGTCGAAGAGCGTGACGGCGCGCGCTGCCCGCGGCGTGATCACGGGCCTGGGGTTCACGGGCTATCTACTGGCGATGGAGTACCTCGTTGATCTCGACGAGTGACTTCCGCAACGGGACGATGTTCGAGATGGACGGCCAGCTTCTCGAGGTCGTCAGCGTCGAGCACATCAAGCTGGCGCGCGCGGGCGCCGTCATCAAGGCGAAGCTGCGCAACCTGCTGACCGGGTCGATCTTCGAGCAGAGCTTTCGCAGCGGCGACAAGTACCGCACGGTTCGCATCGACAAGACGGAGTCGACGTATCTCTACTCGGATGGCAGCCATCACTACTTCATGGACACTCGTACCTATGACCAGGTTCCTGTGGACGAGGACTTGCTCGAATCGGTCCTGCCGCTGCTCAAGGAAGGCAGCCCGGCCTACCTGCTCACGTATCAGGGCAAGCTGATCGGGGTCGAGCTGCCGATCAACGTCGAATTGCGGGTCGTCGAGACCGACCCGGGCTTCAAAGGCGACACGGTTTCGGGCGCGACCAAGCCGGCCAAGCTCGAAACCGGTGCCATGATCCAGGTGCCGCTATTCATCCAGACGGGCGACCTGATCCGCGTTGACACGCGAACGCAGACGTACATGGAGCGGGCGTAAGCAAGCGGGGCGGCGGCACGAGGGGGTAGCATCCCCTGAATGGGCAGCAACGGATCGTTGGGTTCGGTTCGCGTGGCCAACGAAGTCATCGCCAGCATCGCGGCACTCGCCGCGTGCGAAATGGAAGGCGTCTCGGGCATGGACGAGGCCGCAGCTCGTCACATCGGCGACTGGGTCCGCCGGCAGACCGCGCATAGAGGCGTGCGCGTGCAGGTAGAAGCCGACCGGTCGATCCATCTCGACGTCTTCATCACAGTCGAATCAGAGGCGAAGCTGGCGGACGTCGCCAGCGCGGTTCAGGGAAACGTCGTCGAAGCGACCGAGCGAATGCTCGGGCTCGAGGTCGGCGAGGTCAACGTCTTCGTCTCCAGCGTCGCTTTCGCGAACTAGCCCTTGGGAAAACGGCACCAGGCCAGGGAGCTGGCTCTAAAGGTCCTGTTCCAGCTGGAGGCCTCGGACGATGATCCCGAGGAGGTGCTGAACTATCACGCCACCGAGGGGGCGGCGACCGCCGACGTCACGGCTTTCGCGGGTCAGCTCGTGCGGGGCGTCATCGCCAACCGCGAGAGGCTCGACGCCATCCTCAGCGAAGCTTCGGACAACTGGAAGCTCGAGCAGATGGCGAAGGTGGACCGGATCGTGCTCCGGATTGCGGTGTACGAGATCACGATCGACCGCCGCGTGCCCACGAAGGCCGCGATCAACGAATCGATCGAGCTCGCCAAGACCTTTTCAGGCGACGAAGCCGGTCGGTTCGTCAACGGCATCCTGGGCCGCGTCGCCGCGACCGTGACTTGAGCGCCAAGCCCGAGCCCACCTTCGAAGAGCTGCTGGCGAGCCTCGAGCAAACCATCTCGCGCCTGGCCGACGGCGCCGCCCCGCTCGATGAGCTGGTCGCCTCCCACGAGCGTGCGCGGCGGTTGCTGGCCGACGCCGAGACCCGCCTCGAAGCATTGAAGATGCGAGCCGACGCCCTCTCCGCACAATTGCGGGGTTGAGATATCTCCTGGCCCCGATCATCGCCTGGACGATCTGCCAGGCCGCCAAGGTCACGCTGACCTCGGTTCGACAACGAAGCCTGAACCTGCGCGTGCTCGCCGAAACGGGTGGGATGCCGAGCAGCCACAGCGCCATCGTCATGGGCCTGACGGCCGTGATCGGTAAACATTTGGGGCTGGCTTCCCCTGAGTTCGCGATCGCCCTTATCTTCTCGTTCGTGGTCATGTACGACGCCGCGGGCCTGCGCCGAGCTGCGGGGCGACAGGCAGCGATCTTGAACCGGCTGGTCGAAGACCTCGTGCACATGCGCGGGGTGCAGGAGCCGATGCTGCGAGAGCTCCTCGGCCATACCCCCGTCGAAGTGCTCGTAGGCGCCGTCATCGGCGTCGCGGTCGGGTTGATCTTGTAGATGACGCGGCTTGACGTCCTGATCACGAAGAGTGGTCTCGCCGAGTCGCGCCAACGCGCTCAGGCGCTCATCCTGGCGGGGAAGGTCCGCGTCGCCGGGGAGACGATCCGGAGACCCGACCGATCCGTGAGCGAAGACGCGGCCATCTCAGTCGAAACCACTCCGGAATACGCCAGCCGAGGCGCGCTCAAGCTCGCGCCCGCCCTCGACCATTTCGGAATCGATCCGTCCGGCCGCGTTTGCGCTGATGTGGGAGCGTCGACCGGCGGATTCACCGACGTGCTGCTCCGCCGCGGCGCCGCACGCGTGTACGCCATCGACGTCGGTCGCGGCCTGCTGCACTGGCGGCTCCGCCAGGACCCGCGTGTCGTCGTGATCGAAAGGCTGAACGTGAGGGATCTCGACTCGTTCCCCGAACCGGTGTGGCTGATCGCCATCGACGTCTCGTTCATCGGGCTAGAGAAGGTGCTGCCCGCCCTTCGTCGAGCGGCACCAGAGGCTGAGGTGGTCGCCCTGTTCAAGCCCCAGTTCCAGGTCGGGCGCGGCGAGGTGGGGAAGGGGGGCGTCGTCCGCGACCAGACCGCGGTGGACGCCGCGCTGAAGCGCTTTCGCGAGTGGTGCACTGAAAACGGATACGAGGTACGCGGCGAATCGCCGGCCGCGATAACCGGCGCTGAAGGCAACCAGGAAATCTTCCTTCACCTCATACCGCGTTGAGCGTCTGCATCCTGCACGGCCCTGGCGCGGAGAAATCGGTGATCGAACGCACCTTCAAAGCGGTCGAAGCGCACAACGTCGAGGCCTGGGAGGCGGACCGGGATGGGCCGCTGAACACGATCACGAGCCGCCTCAACGGGACGACCCTCATCGTCACCCTTGGTGGCGACGGCACGTTCCTGGCCGGCGGCCGGCTCGCGGCGCCGCGAGGTATTCAAGTGCTCGGCGTCAACCTCGGCCGCCTCGGCTTTCTCACGGAGATCGAGGCGGAAAATTTGGAGGAAGGACTGGCGCGCTTCTTCAAGGGCGACTTCCGCGTCGAGGAGCGCAACGTCCTGCAGGCCACGCTGACGAGGGACGGCAAGAACATCGCGCGGGCAATCGGCCTGAACGAGGCGGTCATCAACCGCACCGGCGAGGCGCGGATGCTGAGGGTGGAGATCGACGTCGGCGGCCAGGCCGTGGGCGTCATCGACGCCGACGGGGTGATGGTCGCGACCGCGACGGGATCGACGGCTTACGCCCTCGCCAGCGGAGGGCCCATCCTCGAGCCGACACTTCGCGATCTGGTGCTCGTGCCGCTGAATCCGTTTGCGCTGACGGTGCGACCGATCGTGTTCCCGCCGGGCCAGGACATCAAGCTGTCGGTGGCGCGCGGGCCTGCCGACCTGCGCATCGACGGTGGGCGCCGCGGTCGCGCGGTGCAGGCCGGCGACGTCCTGCGCTGTGGCTCACTGGCTCGGCGCCTCAAGGTGGTGAGGTTCAGCCCGCCCGAGAGCTTCTACCGGCGCCTGGCCGAAAAGCTCGGATGGGGCCGGCCGCTGGTCCCGTTGAAGTGAGGGACCTTTGCTGAAGGAGCTGAAGGTCCGCGACCTCGCGCTGGTGGCCGAGTCGCGGGTCCGCTTTGGGCCCGGCCTCAACCTCCTCACCGGCGAGACGGGAAGCGGCAAGTCGCTCATCGTCGACGCCCTCGGGCTCACGCTGGGTGCGCGCGGTGGCGCCGACCAGGTGAGGCATGGCGCGCAGCGCGCCACAGTCGAGGGTGTGTTCGAGTCGGGCGGTCTGGCGTTGGTGCTCGAGCGAGAGCTCGGCAAGCGCGGGACGGCGAAGATCGACGGCCGGCCGGCGAACCCCGCACAGCTTCGCGAGCTCGGGCGCAGCCTGGTCGCGGTCCATGGGCAGCACGAGCACCACGCGCTGCTCGACACCGATACACAGACCGAGCTGGTGGACGGGTATGCGGGCGCCGGCGAGCTGCGCTCAGCGGTGGGGGCTGCACACTCGGCCTGGGCGGCGGCGGTTGGCACGCTCGCCGAGCTGGAGTCGATGCGCCAGCGCGGCATGCGCGAGCAGGACTTCCTTCGCTGGCAGCTCGAAGAGCTGAGGAACGCCAACCTGCGCCCGGAAGAGGACGTCGAGCTCGGTGCGGAGCGCTCGGCGGTACGGCACGCCGCCCGCCTCGCCGAGCTCGGGCACGAGACGTTGACCGCACTTCATGAGGACGGCATCGCGCGCGCGCTGGCGGCGATGCGCTCGGCCTCGGAGCTGGACAGCAGGCTGGAAACGCAGGCGTCGCGGCTGGCTAACGTCGAAGAGGAGGTCGCGGACGTCTCCGCCGAGCTGCGGCGGTACACGGAGGCGCTGGACTCAGACCCCGGGCGCCTGGAGGCGATCGAGGAGCGGCTGTCCGTGCTCGAGGCCATCAAGCGCAAGCACGGCGGCAGCCTGGATGCGGCGATCGCGGAAAAAGATAAATTGGAGCGGCAGGTCGGTGCGACCGAGGACCTGGACGGAGCGGTAGCAGCCGCCGAACGTGAGCGCGATCGAGCTCGCGCAGGCCTCGACGCAGCGGCCGTCCGCTTGACGAAAGCGCGGACCGAGGGCGCGGGGCGCATGCAGAAGGCGGTGGCTGCGGAACTGCAGGGTTTACGGCTCGAAGGAGCGCGCTTCGAGGTCGAGCTTCGACCCCGACCCGACATCGGTCCCGACGGCGCGGAGGCGGCCGAGATGATGTTCTCCGCCAATCCAGGCGAGCCGCTCGCCCCGCTCGCGCGGGTCGCCTCAGGAGGTGAACTGGCGCGGCTGATGCTCGCCATCAAGACCGTCGATGCGGATGCCGACCGGCTCCCTACCCTCGTTTTCGACGAGGTCGACGCCGGCATCGGCGGCGAAGCGGCGATCCAGGTCGGCCTCCGCTTGAAGGCACTTGGCGCCAAGCGCCAGGTGCTGGTGGTGACGCACCTGGCCCAGATCGCATCCTTCGCCGACCATCACCTGCTAGTAGAGAAGTCGCCCGGGTCGGATGGGCGCAACGTCGTCTCGGTGCGCGAGCTGGGCTCAGACGACGAACGCGCCGCCGAGCTGGCCCGGATGATGAGCGGGGGGGTCACGCCCAAGGCGCTTGCTCGCGCCCTCGAGCTGTTGAAAGAAGCCCGCTCTAAAAAGTGATGGCGGCACGCAAGCTCTTCACCGGGCCAGGCGACCGCCGCATAAAGCGCGCCGTCTGCGTCGTGGCGCACCCAGACGACATCGAGTTCTACTGCGGCGGAACCGTTCTGAAGATGACCGCTCGCGGAGTGTTGGTCGATTTCGTCCTGGCCACGTCCGGCGACAAAGGCACCCGCGATGCGTCGAAGTCTCGCGCGAAAGTGGCGCGCATCCGCGAGCGCGAGCAGGAGGCGGCCGCATACGTGATGGGCGTGAAGCGTGTTGCATTTCTCCGCCATCCCGACGCCGAGCTCGTCGAAGACCTCGAGCTGCGCGAGGAGTTCGTGCGCGAGATCCGGACGTCGAAACCCGACGTGCTGATCACATTCGACCCCAACGTCCCCTATCGCTACCACCCAGACCACCGGGTCGTCGGGCGCGTCGCCCTGGACGCAGCGTGGCCCTGCGCACGCGATCCGCTGACGTTTCCGAAGGCCGGCGAGCCGCACGAGACGAAGGAGGCCTGGTGCTTCGCGGGGCAGCAGCCGACGCTCGAGGTCGACGTCAGTGATGTACTGGAGGACAAGATCGAAGCACGGCTCGCCCACGCGAGCCAGACGGGAAGCCCGGCCGGCCTGCGCCGCCGGTGGCGTTTCAGCGCGCGGGTCGAAAGATTTCACCAAGTAGACCTTCGATAGAGTTAGCCCCCGTGGAACCGCCTGTCGCTGGTCCGCGTCTCGACGTCAAGACGCCGGTTTTCGAAGGACCGCTCGAATTGCTTCTCGCGTTGGCCGAGCGTGAGGAGGTCGACATCTTCCAGGTCTCGCTCGCGCGCGTCACCGACGCTTACCTGGCCGAGATCGCGACACGCGAAGTCGCTGACCCTCAGGAAATGGCTGAGTTTCTCTGGATGGCGGCGAGGTTGCTGCTCTTGAAGTCGATCCGGCTGCTGCCGGGCGAACAGCTGACCGAAGAGGAAACGGACCTGCTCGGTTGGGAGGAGGAGGTCCGCAAGCGCCTCGAGGAGTACCGCGCTTACAAGCAGATGGCCGAGGGTCTCATGGAGCGCGCCGTGCAGGAGACCTTCTCGTTTCCTCCTCCCGCCCGGCCGGTTGAAGCGACAGGCCAGGAAGAGCCGCTGGAGATCGGGCTGCTCGTGGTGGCCTTCAACAGCGTCCTGGCCCGCATCCCCCCGCGGCCCGTCGTGGTCACGGGTCGCACGTGGACGCTGGAGGAGAAGCTCGACCTCATCGCTCACCGACTCGGCGAAGGACCGATCGAGCTGCTCGAGCTGATCCTGGAATCCGAGGACAGGCTCGAGGCGGTGGTCACATTCGTCGCGGTGCTGGAGCTGCTGCGCCGCTCCGCGATCAGCGTGCGGCAGAAAGAGCGCTTCGGGCCGATCCACATCGAGGCGAGACAATCGTGAGCGACCTGGCGGCGACGATCGAAGCGATCCTCTTCAGCTCCAACCGACCTCTCTCCCTCCGCGAGCTGCAGCAGGCGACCGACAGCGATCGCACGGCGGTCGAGCATGCGCTCGATGAGCTGCGGGAAACGCTGGATGGCCGCGGCGTCATGCTCATGCGGCATCACGACGAGCTCCACCTCGCGACGCGACCGGCTTTCGCTGCCGCAGTGCGTAGAGCGCTGCGGCCGGAAGTCTCGGGCAAGCTCTCGGCGGCCGCGTACGAAACGCTGGCGATCGTCGCCTACCAGCAGCCGGTGCCCCGCGCTCGCATCGAGGAGGTGCGCGGCGTCAACTGCGAGAGCGTGCTCTCCAACCTCGAGCTTCGCGACCTGATCGTCGAGGTCGGGCGAGGCAGCGGGCCCGGGCAGCCAAAGCTGTACGGAACGACGATGCGATTCCTACAGGTGATGGGGCTCGAGTCGCTCGATCACCTGCCGAAACCGGCCGCCGGAACGGCGTGATTGGAAAGGCTGAATCGCTTCCTGGCGCGATCTGGCGTCGCCAGCAGGCGTGGCGCCGATGAGCTGATCACCTCGGGCGCGGTGCTCGTGAACGGCGACCGTCCGCCGCCTTCCGGCGTGCTCATCGATCCGGATCGCGACGTCGTCACCGTCGACGGCCGTGTGGTTAAGCCACGCATCAAGCATCGCTATCTCATGCTCAACAAGCCGTTGGGCGTGATCACCACCGCGAAGGACGAAGAGTCGCGGCCTACCGTGCTCGACGCGATCGGCGAAGAGGGCCAGTCGGGCCACCGGCTTTTTCCCGTCGGCCGGCTCGACGCGGACACGACCGGTCTTCTCGTGCTCACCGATGACGGCGAGCTCGCGTTTCGCCTCACGCACCCGCGCTACAAGGTCGCCAAGGAATACGTGGCGATCGTCGCGGGCAAACCGAACGAGGGAGATCTCGAATCATTGAGGAAGGGCGTCGACCTCGACGACGGCAAGACCGCGCCGGCCGAGGTCGAGGTCGTCGGCTTCGATGAGGCGC